>Ga0206125_10001028_pt1 | contig 34501 bp, 56 predicted proteins | sample Helgoland_Spring_4_FD_148598 | JGI IMG/M metagenome (GOLD analysis project Ga0206125, IMG submission 148598) | Pelagic subsurface seawater microbial communities from Kabeltonne, Helgoland, North Sea - Helgoland_Spring_Bloom_20160331_1 | ecosystem: Environmental > Aquatic > Marine > Epipelagic ... | reverse complement strand
TCAATGCTAATCTTTTCAAAGAAGTATTAGTTGCAAATCGTGAATGTTCATCAGCTATTTTAGAAGTTTCAACTGAAGGATTGGCTAGAGTGAATTTTAAAATTGATGATTATGATTCTACATATTTCATCGTAGCAATGCAGGATGTTGATTAATGAGTCACTCTTTATGGGTAGAAAAATATCGTCCAACAGACTTATCAACTTATGTAGGTAACGAGCATCTTAAAGAAAAAGTAAAGGTATATCTTGAATCAGAAGATGTACCTCATCTTTTACTTTTTGGTAAAGCTGGTACTGGTAAGACAACATTAGCAAAGATAGTAGTCAACAATATAGATTGTGATTATATGTATATCAATGCTTCTGATGAGAACAAAGTTGACGATGTTAGAAACAAAATCAAAACATTCGCTTCATCTGTGGGTTTCAAATCCTTGAAAGTAATCATACTTGACGAGTGTGATTATCTTACACCAAATGCACAGGCTGCATTGAGAAACCTAATGGAAACATTTTCAAAACATTGTCGGTTCATTCTCACTTGTAATTATGTAGAGAGAATAATCGACCCAATTCAATCAAGATGTCAATCATATAAAGTTGTTCCACCTTCAAAGAAAGAAGTTGCACAACAATTGGTTCATATCTTGAAAGAAGAGAATTGTACATTTGAACTTGATGATATAGCTATGATTGTAAACGCTGGTTATCCTGATATTCGTAGAGTTATCAATTCAGCCCAAAGACAAATCGTTGATGGTAAACTGAAGATTGATACCACTTCTGTAATACAAAATAATTACAAACTACAATTGTTAGAAATGTTATCAAGTAATGCTAAACTAAATGATATAAGACAATTGATTGCAGATAATTCCATAAGTGATTATTCAGAAATATATAGATTACTATATGATGAAGTGGATAATTATGGTAAAGGTAAACAAGCTGAATGTATTATGAATATAGCAGAAGCACAATTCCAAGATGTAAATGTAGTTGACAAAGAGATTAACTTTATGTCATTGATAATTAGAATAATGAGGATATTAAAATGAGATTAAAACCAGTAAACGATAAAATTGTTGTAAAACCAAAAGAAGTTAAAGATGACCATATTACAGAGGGTGGTATTATTTTACCAGACACTGTACAAGATGGTACATTGATTGAAGGTACGGTTGTAGCTGCTAGTGATGGTATGTATTCTGCAACTGGAACAATGATTCCACTTGTGGTATCAGATGGTGATATAATATTGTATAATAAAAATGCACAGAAAGCAGAACATAAGATTGATGGTGAAGATTATATTCTAATGAGTGTAAATGAAGTTATGTCAATAGTAAGGGATAATAATGAGTAAACGATTCAAAGTAGAACATAATGATTGGTTTGATAATCCAACAATGTATATAACATTACATCATCCACCATATGAAGATGAAGATGTTTTAGCTCGTGTTAAGTGGAAAGCTAAAGATGTAACAATAACAGAGATGAAATCAAATGAGGTAGAAGAATAATGATGATACCAAATCAAAAAGGTCAAATGGAAGAACAAATTGACTTTAGTAAAACAACAGAAATTAAATGTGAAAATTGTGGTGGACAAACATTTAAACAAACACTGTTAATGAGAAAGATGTCAGCATTAGTTGCACCGAATGGACAAGAAACAATTATTCCAATGGCAGTATTCGCTTGTGAAAAATGTGGACATGTGAATGAAGAGTTTGCTGATGTAGCTGGTGTTCAATAATGCCTTTCTACACTTTTAAATGTAGAACTTGTGGTTTAGAACAAGAAGAAATCAGAAGTATGAATGATTTTACAGAACCATTGTGTCCTGCTTGTTGTTATAATCCAGAAGCTGATGGTAAATATGAACGAATGAAAAAAATATTCAAACCTAATGCTAAACCAGCTTCTAAAGATGGTTCGTGGGGATTTAGTAAATGACAATATTCGATTGGATAAATCAAATACTTGTAAAGAAAACTCATTGGAATGAATTTACAGATGACGACCAAAAGAAATTTAGCCCATTTATAATCAATCGTTGGTTATCAATGGATAAAGACTTTCTTGAAATTGTGAACTTCTTTCAAAAGTATTCCATTGGAACATTAGAACCACGAGAGGTTTATAAATGGTATTGTGATATGCTTCCTAAAGGTAAAAGATTCAATAAATACATTAAAGGTAAAAAAGATAAGAAATACAATACTGAATTAATTGATATAATGGTTATGCATTTTGAATGTAGTAAATCACAAGTAAAAGATTACTTGGATTTAATTGTAAAAGATGAGTTAATTGAGATATTAGAGAAGTATGGAATGAATGAAAAAACAATAAAGAGGTTATTGAAATGAGCAACATAAAAGAAAACGATTTAACAATGACTGAAATGGACTTTACAGGCACTACTAAACACCCAATTGTAGAACAAATGGAAAAAGAATGGCCTGAAATGACTGGTGAGTTTAGAAGATTACAAAGGGAACAATATGAATTGTTTTGTAGAAAACAACACGATTATGGTCCTGGTAATATTTCAGTTGGAACACAATTGTCAACAGATGATGAGATTAAATTATCATTGACTGGATTGTGGTTTAGAATGAATGATAAAATACAAAGGTTAAAAACTTTGTTAATGGGTAACAAAGAGTCAGCCGTAGATGAACCATTGGAAGATGCATATTTAGATGTATCTAATTATGGTATTATGGCAACAGTAGTTAAAAACGGAAAATGGGGAAAATAAAATGAATCAATTGATACAAGCAGCAACGGATGCCTATCAAGCACAAAGAACAGAAGCATTAGCACACTTGGATTTATTATTCAATGACGCTACAATGATTGGGGAACATACAGATTTACTAACCGAAGTAAAGAAATGGACAGAGAGTTTATCACAAGCTGAAGAAAACTTAGAAACATTACAGAGAAACTTTGACATCAATCAATCCAAATAAAATAACCATAAGAGAAATCTCAAAAAAGATAGCTAAACAAATGATTGTAAAAAATCACTACAGTCACAAGTGGACAAGTTGTAGATATGCTTTAGGTATCTTTTATGAAACAGATAACGAACATACATTCTTTGACGAGAAAGATGAGAAGTTAGCTGGTGTGGCTATCTATGGTTATCCTGTTGGTAGGAGTGCTCCTAAATCTATTTCACCTGAGTTAAAGGAAGAAGAGGTGTTGGAGTTAACAAGGTTATTTATCTTTGATGATTATGGGAAGAATACAGAGAGTGTGGTTTTATCCAAAACATTTAATTGGTTAAAGGAAAACGCTAGTGATATAAAAGTGTTGGTAAGTTACTCAGATCCAGAACAAGGACATTTGGGTATTATTTATCAAGCTACTAATTGGATATATCAAGGTAATAGTATTCGACTAATGCCTAATTACGCTATACGACTTACAGAAGATGGTAAGTGGATGCACTCACGAAATGTTACCACAAAGTTTGGTTCTCATAATTTAGAGAAACTAAAGAAAAGAATCGGACATACATTTTGGAGAAAGTTAGAACCTGAGAAACACAGATACTTATATCTGTTATGTAGTAAAAAGGATAAGAAGAAGATTATGAATACATTAATACATAAAGCACAACCTTATCCAAAGGATGCATATCAATTCTATCCAGAGATACAAACAATAGAAGTAGAATCAAAGGAAAAGTTTTATGAGTGATAAAATTATCAAGATAGATGATGTTGAGGGTAAAGTCTATGAACTTGATAATTGGAAACCAACTCAAGCCACACAAGTAAAGAATCACTTTACTGAAAAATTTAATGAATTAAAGAATGAGTACGATAAGTTAATCACAGATTTTAATTGGAATAAAATTATATTTGAGAGTGAAATGTTATTCACACCTGTTATGGGGAAAACATATTATTTATTTCAAAGAAAGAATGGAACAAAATTTATGACATTAATCTCACCAGAGGAATGGGGTGATAATAATTTTGAATACATTGGTTCATTCAAACAAGATTCAAGACAAAAATGGAATCAAATAAAATTAAAATAAAGCTTGTTTATTAGCAAAAAAGGATGTATATTTAAGTATGGGAAGAATTAGTTATAGTCAATTATCAATGTTTAGTGAGTGTCCACAAAGGTGGAAGCTCAATTATATAGATAAGTTACGAGTATTTGAAACAAATATATTTTTAATATTCGGAACAGCAATGCACGAAGTAATACAAACTTGGTTAGAAGTTATGTATAACGATAGTATAAAGAATGCTGATAAATTAAATCTTGAACAAAGATTACACGATAAACTTATCGAGGGATTTAAAAAAGCAAAAGAAGAAGAGGGTAAAGACCCTTGTACTCTTGAACAATTAAGAGAGTTCTTTCAAGATGGTGTCGATATACTTGACTTCGTTAAGAAAAGAAGAGCTGATTATTTTAGTAAAAGAGGATACAAACTTATAGGTTGTGAAGTACCAATTGATGTAGATTTAAGAAAAAATGTTAAAATGGTTGGTTACTTGGATATAGTTATATTGGATGAGTTTCACAACACATTAAAGATTTATGATATAAAAACATCTACACAAGGTTGGAACAAGTGGCAAAAGAAAGATGAAAACAAAACTCAACAGTTATTATTATACAAACAATTTTATGCTAAACAATACAATCACCCAATAGATAAGATAGAAGTAGAATACTTCATCGTGAAAAGAAGACTATGGGAAAATGCTATGTTTCCACAGAAGAGAGTACAGAAGTTCTCTCCAGCGAGTGGTACTGTAAGTATGAACAAGGTAGCTAAAAGATTAGATACATTCTTGGATTTGGCTTTTGATGACAATGGAGAACAAATAACAGAGAACATTATAGCAACACCAAGTAAGAAAGCTTGTAAATGGTGTGAATTTAGAAAAACAGAACATTGTAGTGTGGGAGTATAATGAAAATAGCAATCGTTGGTAGTCGTAGATATGAGAATAAAAAGAAGATTAAAGACTTTGTATTTAAACTCAAAGAACAATACGGAACAGATACGATTATAGTTAGTGGTGGATGTAAGACTGGTGCTGACAAATATGCTAAGAAATATGCATTAGAACTTGGATTACAATACGAGGAGTATCCACCATTTCACGAAGTACACAATTTATACTGTACAATGCCATCATCAAGATATGGTAAAGATTTCAATATGAAAAACTTTTTTGCAAGAAATAAAATAATTGCTGGAACATCAGATTTCATTGTAGCATTCATTCCAGAAGGAGTAGAAGCTAATGGTACGAAGAATGTTTTAGAATATGCAAAAAAATTAAATAAAAAAAGAATAATTATTTCATAGTTTTTTTATATATCTATATATTTATATATGTAAATACGATGGAGAAATAATATGAAAAATACAAAACTAACATCTGTAAAAATAATAGAATCGTTATATGAGAGATTCAAACTGAACACAGTCAATACAAAAATGACTTTACAAAAATTAACAAATCGTTCAGTAGATAGATTTTTACAAGATGAGAAATTTAGAGAAGAAATAGAAACATACGATAATTTAGTTGTAAGTGGAAGCAACTTTTAAATAGGAGAAAATAGGTTATGAAGAAGAAAAAGATTTTACTCTTGTCAGACGACTTGAGAATGCATTCAGGAATAGCTACACAATCAAAAGAATTTGTAATGGGAACATTACATAAATATGATTGGGTTCAATTAGGTGGAGCAGTGAAACATCCTGAAGAAGGTAAGATAATTGATATGAGTACAGCAGTTCAAAATGAATATAATATTGAAGATGGTTCTTTAAAAATTTATCCCATATCAGGTTATGGAAATCCTCATGTATTAAGACAAGTATTGGAAGTTGAAAAACCAGATGCTATTATGCATTTTACAGATCCAAGATTTTGGATTTGGTTATACAATATGGAACACGAAATAAGACAAAATATTCCGATTATGTATTACAACATTTGGGATGACATCCCAGATCCTATGTGGAATACAAATTATTATAGAAGTTCAAATATGTTAATGTCAATATCAAAACAAACTTATGGTATTAATAAAAGAATACTTTCTAAACATGGTTATAAAGATTGGCAAACCGCATATGTTCCACATGGAATAACAAATAAAAGAATTTATAAAATAGAAGACAAAGGTGACACAAAATTCAGAGAATTTGAACAAACAATGGGATTAGATAAGTATAAATTTAAAGTTCTTTTCCTAAATCGTAACATTAGAAGAAAATGTCCTGGTGATGTAGCTTTAGCTTACAAACATATGATGGATAAACTTACACCTGAACAAAGAAAAGAGTGTTGTCTTGTTTGGCACGCAGCTCCAAGTGATGAAAATGGAACTGATATGAGAGTTCTGTGTAAAACTCTTTTACCTGATTATCCAGTAATATTCACACATGATAATCATCCTAATGGTTCTTTTAATGATGCAGAAATGAATTTCATATATAACTCTTGTGATGTTTATTTAAATATGGCTTCTAATGAAGGATTTGGATTAGGTAGTTGTGAGATGTTACATACAGGTGGTTGTATCGTAGTTAATGTAACTGGTGGATTACAAGACCAATGTGGATTTAAAAATGAAAAAGGTAACTACTTAACTGCTGAAGATTATGTTGAGTTAAAATCTAATCACAGAGCGACTTATACAAATCACGGTGAATGGGTTAAACCTGTATTTCCATCAAACATAAGTTGTCAAGGTTCACCAATGACACCATATATCTTTGATGACAGATGTAGTTTTGAAGATGCTGGTGAGTGTCTATTGGGATGGTATAAGGTAGGACCTGAAGAACGAACAAGATGTGGTGAGTTGGGAAGACAATTTGTTTTAAATGAAGGTAGAATGACTGGTAAACATCTTTCAGAATCATTTATTGAAAATATAGATATTTGTTTAGAAAATTGGAAACCAAGAGAAAAATATACATTGGAGGTTGTGTAATGAAAAAAGTAATGTTAATATGTGCACCTGTTTCATCGAGAAGTGGGTATGGTGATCACGCTAGAGATTTAGTTCGTTCTTTTATAGAACATAATAAATATGATGTAAAGATAATAGACGTACCGTGGGGTGAATGTCCAAGAAATGCTTTAGATGTTGAATTAGACAAAAATATTATTGATTGTTTTTTACCTGAACCTAAAATGGATAAACAACCTGATGTGTATGTTGACATCAGAATACCTAATGAGTTTCAAACATATGGTAAATTCAATATAGGTATAACTGCTGGTATTGAAACAACTGCAGTTTCTGATTCTTGGATAGCAGGTTGTAACAAAATGGATTTAATTATTGTTCCATCAGAACATTCTAAAATTGGATTTATTCAGGCTCTTTATGAAAAAATGCAAACATTACCAAATGGTGAACAACAAAAAGTTGGTGAATTAAAACTTGAAAAACCAATTGAAGTTTTGTTTGAGGGAACTAATGAGGATGTCTATAAACCAATAGAAAATTGTAGTTTAGATTTAGTTGATGACATTAAAGAAGACTTTTGTTTCTTACATGTAGGTATGTGGGGACAAGGTGGTTATGGCGAAGACAGAAAAGATATTGCAAAAATGATTAAAATATTTTATGAATCATTTGCTAATAAAAAAGAACAACCAGGTTTAATACTAAAAACAAATGGTGCTACATTTTCAATATTAGATAGAGCAGAATGTTTAAATAAAATAAATAATATTAAAACAAAATTTCCATCAGATTGGAAACTACCTAGTGTTTATTTATTACATGGTTCTCTTTCAGATGATGAAATGAATAAATTATATAATCATCCAAAAGTTAAATCATTTATATCATTAACACATGGTGAAGGATATGGAAGACCACTACAAGAGGCTACTATGGTTGGATTACCTGTTATCGCTAGTGGTTGGAGTGGACAATTAGATTTTTTATCTAAAACAGACTCAATGTTATTGGGTGGAGAACTAAACCAAGTTCCACAATCTCAACATTGGAAAAATATAATCATTCCAGAGTCACAATGGTTTAATGTGAATGAAACATCTGCATATAAATCTATGAATTATTCTTTCGAAGAATATAATGAGGTTAAAGAAAAAGCATTAAATTTAATGAAAATTAATAGAGAAAAATTCACATTAAATAAAATGTCTGAAAAACTTGACAATATTGTTTCACCATATATAGATAAAATTCCATCTGAAATCCAACTAAATTTACCACAATTAAAAAAAGTTAAAAATATAGAGACTCCAAATATAAAATTACCTAAATTAAATAAAATAACAAAAAATGAGGCTACAGTATGAAAGACTTAATAAGTAATTGTTTCTTGTGTGGAGAGAAAGCATTACATGTAGCAGGTACAGAAGAATCTCAAGTGATGCAGTGTATCAATTGTGGTTACACTACCTCAACTAAATTTAAAGGTATAAAAGCAGATAATGAAGAGTTTCAAAAACTTGGTGAAGATATGAAGAATTGGGCTAAAGAAGAAAATGGACATATTTGGATTCCAAGTATAATCACATTACCAATTGGTATGTTATATCCAATTAATGTTAAGAAAGAATTAAAATGGGCTTTTGCACCAATGGTTGAAATACCTGAAGATGAACGTGAAAACTTTCCTAATCAACAAGGTGGATTCTACGATAAAAAAATAGATACAGATAATTCTGTTATTTATGATTTATTTCTTCAAGGTATGACAACAATTAATGAATTATTAAAACAAAAAGCTTCAAGTGGCGAATAGAAAACTTCCATACAATTGGGAAAAAGTTTCGGCTGGTGATATTATTTCTTTTAAATATAAATCAATGTCTACAGGTAAAACAAAGGTACAAACTATATTGGTTTTAAATCCATCTTTGTTAAGAAGAGGGCAAAATAAAACAACCACTCAATTAATCGGAATCAAACTTGAAGAATCAAATAAAATTCAATTAGAAATTACCAAAAAACAAATCCAAATTTTTGAATTGATTGGAAAATTTGTAACCATTGATAAAAAAAATAATTTATATAAATTGGATATAGACGAAAATATGATTCAAAATGACATAAAAGGTATTAAACCAAGAGCTTATGATTTATTATCAAAGGGTTTAGGAGTTTCAGGTCAATATAGAACATATGATTATTACAAAGCTAGAAGAAGTTCAGTTTACTTAGAACCGATAAGAATCTTTACAAAGTTAAAAGAAGATAATAAACCACAACAATCTGAAAAACCAAAACAACCAAAAAAAGGTGGTCAAATTGAGAGACAAGAAAGAGTTCTTGGAAAAATTGAAGAAGCTGAGGATGATTAATGAAAATAAGTTATAGTATATTAACTCATAACGAAGATAAATCATTACAAAAGTTACTTGAGTTTTTGGTTAAACACAAAGACGAAGAAGATGAGATAGTAATTCTTGATGACTTTTCAGACAATCCAAAGACAATTGAAATATTAGATGTAATGACATCAATGCATGAGATGACTTTTGAACAAAGACATTTGTTAAAAGATTACGCTGGACAAAAAAATTACTTGACTCGTATGTGCAAAAATGACTATATTGTAAATATAGATGCTGATGAGATTCCACATAAATCATTAATGAAGAATCTTAAACCTGTTTTAGAGGCAAACCCAACAATAGATTTATATTGGGTGCCAAGAGTAAATACAGTTGATGGTATCACACAAGAACATATTGACAAATGGAGATGGCAAGTGAACGAAAAAGGTTGGGTAAACTTTCCTGATTATCAAGGTAGAATTTGGAGAAATCGTCCAAATATATTATGGAAGAATAAGGTACATGAAGTATTAACAGGATATAAAGAACACACTTATTTACCAGCAGAAGAACAATTTTCATTCTATCATCCTAAAACAATTGATAGACAAGAGAAACAAAATTTATTTTATAACACCATATGAAAAATAAATTTAAAATAGTAATCCCATCGTATAACAATGAAGAATGGTTGCAAACAAATGTTGAAAGTATTTTGGAGCAAGACTATACTAATTATGAAGTTTTGTATATAGATGATTGTTCTACTGATAACACTTTACAAAAGCTAAAAAATTTAATAAAAGATAATTCAAAATGGAATATTGTATCTAATAAAAAAAATATGAAGAGAGGTTACAATATAAGTCCCATAAATAAAAATATTCAAAAATTTATGAGTAGTGATGAGGATATTTTAGTTTTTATTGATGGTGATGATTGGTTAGCAAATTCAGAGGTTTTAACTAAATTAAATGATTTTTATAATGAAAAAAAATGTTGGATGTCTTATGGTGGTATGGTTTGTTGGAAAGGTGGAGATGAAGTTAATGAAGCTAATCCACAAAATTCATCTTATTCATATAATACTCACATATCTAAAAATTATAGAAAAGATTTGTGGAGAGCTAGTCATCTTAGAACATTTAAGTGGCATTTATATAAAAAAATAAAAGATGAGGATTTAAGATATTCAAAAACTAATAGCTATTATTTTCACGCAGAGGACTTAGCCACATCATATCCTTGTTTAGAAATGAGTGGTATTGATAAGATAGGTGTACACGATTTTGTAACATATGTTTTTAATGAATTTCCATCAAATAGGGTGAGAGGTGTTGAAAGAGAAAATCAAGCTGGGTCGGAATTAGAAAACGAAATTAGAAACTCAACATCATATAAAACTATTTCTTATGATAATGATAATAAAATAAGTTGTGAAATATTTGGATATACTGGATATGAAAAACCAAACTATGGTTTAGGAAATCAATTGTTTTGTATTGCAGCCACACTTGGTTTAGCATATGATAACAACTCTAAACCTGTGTTTAAAATGGATTATCAACAAAAACCATACATAGATACAATTTTTAGTAAATTAATTAAAGATAATAATTTTGAGGTGGAAAAAATATATAAACAAAATGGATTTCATTATGAAGAAATACCATATGAAAGTGGATTATACATTAGTGGACTTTTTCAATCTGAAAAATATTTTATAAATCAGAGAAAAAAAATATTAGATTTGTTAGGGGCTCCTGACACTATAAAGAAAGAGATTAAGAAAAAATATAGTAACATCTTTAACGATAATTATGAAGTAGTATCAATTCATATACGGAGAGGTGATTATATTTCACTACAAAGTCATCACGCATTATTAGATATAGATTATTATCAGAAATCAATATCTAAATTCAATGATAAAAAATATAAATTTTTAGTTTTTTCAGATGATATTAATTGGTGTAAAAAGAATTTTTCAAATGAATTTAACTTTGTAGAAAGAGGTGAAGATTATATGGATATGTGGTTAATGTCACTATGTAACCATAACATTATAGCTAACAGTTCTTATAGTTGGTGGGGTGCTTGGTTGAATGCAAATGAAAACAAAAAAGTTATTGCACCAAAGAAATGGTTTGGTCCATCTCTTTCTGAATATAACACAAATGATTTAATACCAACCACATGGGAGATAATTTAATGAAAATAGCTATACTGCATGTTGCTACAAGAAATTATAAATATTTTATAGAACCAACAACTCAAAGTGTAGAGAAGTATTTTTTACCAAATGTAAAGAAAGATTACTTTGTTTTTACAGACGATGTTGATTTAAAGGTATCAGTTCCAATCACTACAGTTAAAATTGAATCAAAAGGATTTCCAGGAGACACATATTATAGATACCATTATTTTCTCAAGATAAAAGAAAAACTGAAAGAGTATGATTATATTTATTATTTAGATGCTGATATGAAAGTAGTTGATTATGTAGGTGATGAAGTATTAACAGATTTATTAGGAGTTCAACATCCAGGATTTGTTGGTAATAATCATGGAACGCCTGAAGACACACAAGTAAATTCAACAGCTTTTGTAAAAAAAGAAAACATAAAACAATATTGTTGTGGTGGTTTTCAAGGGGGTTCATCAAAAGAATATCTTAAATTATCAGATACTATATCTAAAAATATTGACATTGATGATAAAAATAATATTTTAGCTGTGTGGCATGATGAATCACATTTTAATAAATATTTAGTTGATAATCCACCTACAAAAATTTTAGATGCTGGATATTGTGCTCCTGAAAGTGCATGGAGTGTTCCATTTTCATATAAGATTATAGCTTTAGATAGTAAAGAAACAGAAGAGTTAAAACAAAGATGATAAAAGATTATTTAAAAGGTAAAAATGTTTGTATAGTTGGTCCTGCTGAGTCTATAAATAATACTAATAAAGGTGATTATATTGATAGTTTTGATGTAGTGGTTAGAATAAACTATGCTAAAGTTGATAATCCAAGTGACACTGGAACTAAAACTAATGTGATTTATTATGATGGTTCTTATCACAATCATGAAAATTTAAATTTAGAGTATTTAGTTTGTTCATACCCGTGGACTGAGTGGTTTTATAACGAAAGATGTTTACCTAATGTTTTAAAATATAGTCAGATATTTAATCATTATATAATTGATAAAGATGTCTATCAAAATTTAAAAACAAACTTAGATAAAGATAATAAAGTTAGACCAAATACAGGAACTATAGCGATTGTTGATTTACTCAATAGTGAGTTGAATACTTTATACATAACAGGTATTGATTTTTACAGAACATCATATTTAAAATCACATCCAGATTATGGTTCAACTAATTTAAATGATTTAAAAAATATATTTGCACAAGGTGATAATGGTGATGTTCACGATGCTGATAAACAATTTAACTTTTTTAAAAATAATATTATTCAAGATGATAGAATTATATTGGATGATTTTTTAAAAGAAATAACTAAATAAGGAGACATTAATGTTAGACATTGAAAACTTTGATAATAAATTTAAAAGTATAGTACAATCTTCGGAGTGGAAACAGTTTCAAGATGTTTTCAATAAATCCAAAGATGTTTTTATATTTGGACATGGTGGTAATATGGGTGTAGCTGACCACGCTGCTATTGACATAACAAGATTAACTGATAAAAATGTTATAGCTCCAGGTAGTGGAATAGTAGCAACATCAATTATATCTGATGAATCTTTTGAAACTTGGTTAGCTAAGTGGTTAGAATTTAGAAGTCGTGAAAAAGATTTATCTAATTGTTTAGCGGTTGGTATATCTTGTTCAACAACTGGCGCTTCATCTAATGCATTGGTTAATGGTTTGAATTGGGCAAAACAAAATGGAATGAAAACTTGTTTATTTTCAGCACAACAAAAAGAAGATTTGGAAGAGGGTATTATATCAATTAATCAAAATTGTATAAATTACCATACTTCAGAAATTATGTCATTGACACTTATTTATGAACTAATACATGGGGCTGGATTTAAATGTCCAACTATTGCTGGTAAAGCTCAACAAAGAAGATTTGAAACATTGGGTATTGAGTCGGAGGTTACAGAAACATCAAATTTAAATGTTCCACCTGGTTTTGAAAATCAATTAAATAATATTGGTGTAGATTTTGATGGTGTGATACATACTTTTGATAAAGGTTGGTATGATGGAACTTGTTATGGTAAACCAATAGAGGGTTCATTGGAGGCTATTAAGGAGTTATCAGACAAGTGGAATATAATTATTTATACTGCTAAAGCTAGACCTGATAGACCATTAGTTGATGGAAAAAATGGTGTTGAGTTGGTTTGGGAATGGTTAGAAAAATATGATGTAGCTAAATATATAGATGAAGTTACACACGAAAAACCAAGAGCTGAATATTATATAGATGATAAAGGTATAAAATTTGAAAACAATTGGAAAGAGATATTAGAGGAAGTTCTATGAAAAAAGGTAAATTAACAGCAGTTGTTCCAGTTAGAGCTGGTTCACAACGAGTAAAAGATAAGAATATTAAACCATTTGCAAATTCAAATTTATTAAAAATAAAGTTAAATATTTTAAAATCAATACCAACGATTGATGAAGTAATTGTAAATTCTGATAGTGAGTATATGTTAAATATTGGTAAAGAATGTGGAGTAAACACACATAAGAGAGAGGATTATTTTGCTAGTTCAGATTGTAACAACAGTGATTATTTTCAACACATAGCTGAAGTTACTGATTCGGATTATATTATGTATTCTCCTGTCACTGCACCTTTAGTTTCAAAAGAAACATATTTTTCTTGTGTTGATAAATTCATAAACTCGGATATAAACAATCTTGTTACAGTTTCTGATGTCAAACATCATATGTGGTTAGATGGAAAACCATTGAATTACAATCCAAAAAAAGCACCAAACAGTCAAGATTTACCTGATATAGTCAGTATTAATTATGGAATATGTATTATTGGTAGAGAAGATATGATTAAAAGTAGAAATATAGTTACAGAAAATCCATACTTTTATAAATTAGATGAAATAGAATCAATGGATATAGATACTGAATTTGATTTTATGGTAGCAGAAGAAATTTTTAAAAAAATAAATGGAGAAATAAAATGAATAAAATTTATGAAGGAAATAGAAGTGAGCATGTTTATCTTCCACCTGGTTATTCTGCACAAGATTATGTGATAAAAGAAATCGAATTAGAAAAAATAACAGACCAAATATGGGGTAGCCAATATGCGATTCCATTAAAAGAAACACCTCACTTTAAATATACTCAAGGTGATGTTCAACCATTGAAGGATTATTTTAATTCGTGTCGTGGTATAACTTGGGCTAGGAAAGGAACACCAGCTGAGAATATGACTGTCGAGGAATTAATTGGTGAGTTTGACGTGATATTAAATTCAGATAAAGATTACTTAGAACCACCATTTGAAAGTCACTACATTATTGTTAACAACTATGCTAGTGTTGATGGTACGAGGAGAGCTTGTACATTATTAAGTAATGGAATAACAAGTGCTCCAGTAGCTTGGCAAATTTAAGGCTTGACTTTTATATAAAAAAGGTTGTATATTATACTAATGGAAAAAATATATTCAAAAGTAGATAAAAATAGGTTATTACACATTGTAGTTAGGAAAGATGATTTTAAAAAGGGTAGAACGGAAATTGTACCTGAACAACATTTCATACAATGTGCATTATTAGATTTAGAAAAAGGTAAAACATTTAAACCACACAAACATATATGGAAGAATAGAACACGGGATGTAATAGCTCAAGAGAGTTGGGTTGTTATAAGTGGAAAAGTTGAGTGCACATTTTATGATATTGATAATACAATAATATCAAAACCTATTTTAAATAAAGGTGACGCTAGTTTTACATTGGAGGGTGGTCACACATATAATATATTAGAGGATGATACCCTTGTGTATGAGTATAAAACTGGTCCTTATGAGGGGCAAAAATTAGATAAGGAATTTTTAAATGATTAAGATAAATATGGGTTGTGGTTGGAGAGATTTTGGTAAAGATTGGATTCATATTGATGGTGGTGATTATCCACATTTAGATTCAAAAGATATATTCAATTTACCATATGATGATAATTCAGTTGATTTGATTTATGCATCACATGTTATAGAATATTTTAACAGAGAAGAAGTAAAAGATGTGTTGAGTGAATGGATAAGAGTTTTGAAACCTGATGGTAAATTGAGATTAGCAGTTCCTAATTTTTATGAGATGGTTATATTATATTTAGAATACAATTATCCATTAGAAAGCTTTTTAGGTCCTTTATATGGACAGATGTCAATGGGTAAGGAAACAATTTACCACAGAACAACTTATGATTTTGAAAGTTTAGAAAATTTATTGATAGATTTAGGAATGAAAAATATTCAGAAATGGGATTGGGGAGAAACATCACATTCTAAGTTTGATGACCATTCACAAGCATACATTCCACATATGGATAAAGAAAATGGTATGTTAATAAGTTTAAACATTGAGTGTCAAAAATGAAAAAAATATACTCAAAAGTAAATCCAGATAAATTAATATTAAGTTTGATGAGATATAATGAAATATCTAAACATAGAACTGATTTATGTCCTGATGAGGAATATTTACAAATATCAGGTAGAAAATTAGAAAAAGGTGTTAAAGTAGATGCTCATAAACATACACCAATTATCAGAACAACAGATATTACTCAAGAGGCTTGGGTTGTATTTGAAGGTCGTATAAAAGGTACATTTTATGATTTAGATGACTCTATATTATACGAAACTGAAGTTAAAAAAGGTGATGTCATAGTTTTATTTAGGGGTGGACATTCTTTAGAAGCGTTGGATGAATATACAATTTTTTATGAATTTAAAACAGGTCCTTATTTTGGAATTGAGGCTGACAAGGAGATGATTAGTGAAAAATAAAATAATAGATTTAGGGATGCATCCATTTGCAGACACATTCATAAGTGAAAAACAATTTGGTATGTCGGAACCAGTTTATCCATTACAATGTGTATTAGATGAAGATACAGGTGAGATTAAAGTTAATTATGATACAAAAGCCGATGATAGATACAATTTATATGACTATTCCTATACATCATCTAATTCTAAATTTGCAAGAAATCATTGGATAAATTATGCGAAAGATGTAATGAAAAAATTAAATTTATCTGAAAGTTCTAAGGTGGTTGAAGTTGGTTCAAATGACGGATTTTTATCAGAACAATTTAAAAAGTTGGGGTGTGATGTAATTGGTGTAGATCCATCAAATTATATGGCTATGTTAGCTATGGATAGAGGAATTAAAACTTATACCACTTTATTTGGTTTAGAATCAAGTGAAAAAGTTAGAAGTGATTTTGGAAAAGCAGATTTAATTGTTGCTAATAATGTTTTTAATCATACCAACGATACTGAAGATTTTTTAAAAGGTGTATATAACTTAATATCAACTGATGGGGTATTTGTATATGAATTACCTTATTGGTACAATACAATAAAAGATAAAAAGTTTGACCAAATATATCACGAGCATGTATCATACTATACAGTAAAATCTTCGTATGAATTACTTAAACAATATGGATTTGATATTATTGATGTTGAAGTTGTTAATTATCACGGAGGTTCTTTAAGAGTTTATGCTAAAAGATGTAGAATGATGGATGGTCCAGATACATCTTTTCCTGAGGTATTTGATGTGAAACTAAATGATAAAGTTGCAACTATGATAAAAGAAGAAGAAGACTTTGGATTGTTTGAAGAAGAAACATATAAAGAATTTATGAAAGAACTACATAGTAAAAAAAATAAATTTATGAAAGAGATATACGATATAAAATCACAAGGATATTCTATAATTGGAGTTGGAGCAGCAGCTAAAGGAAATACATTTTTGAATTTTTATAATTTAGATAATACTATGTTAGATTATGTAACCGATACTTCTGAACATAAACAAGGTAAGTATACACCATTGACAAGAATACCAATTGTTGGTGATGAGATATTTTCAGAATATGACAAGGTATATGCATTAATTTTATCTTGGAATATATCTGATATAATAAAAGAAAATCTTAAAAAAATAAATGATAAAATTGAATTTTTATCATTACCGGAGTAAATATGAATAAAGTTAAATTACATTTGGGGTGTGGAAAAAAATATTTACCAGAATACATTCACATAGACAAAGATACAGAAGAACATATTGATTATAGTGTTAACATTAATGATTTAAGTATGTTTTCAGATAGTTCTGTAGATGAAATATACACATGTGGTACTTTTGAATATTTTGATAGAGAAGAAGCTCCGTCTGTTTTAGAAGAATGGTTTAGAGTTTTAAAACCAAATTCTATATTTAGAGTATCAGTACCTAATCTTGAATCAATTGCTAAGGTTTATATACAAGGTAATCAAGATGCAGATAATAAGGGGATATTGGGTCCACTATTTGGTAGATGGCCAATAGTAGATTCATCAAACAAAGAAGTAGTTTTATACCATAAGACTGTATATGATTTTAAATCTTTAAGTAGAGTATTAAAAAAAGCTGGATTTTATGATATAAAAAAATATGATTGTTGGGAGTTTTTACCTGATAATTTTGATGATTATAGTAAAGCTTATATGCCACATATGGATAAAAGTGGGATACAAATGTGTTTAAATTTAGAATGTAAGAGAGGTAAATAAATGAAAATTAAAAATATTTGGAAAGATGTTGAAGAACCTTTAGAATTACACACCGATAAAAGGGGTTCAATAGTTGACATATTTTATAATGATAACATAGAACATGTAGCTGTGGTGGATTCAGAACCAAATTCACTTCGTGGAAATCACTACCATAAACAAAGTACACAACATATGTTAATGACAAAAGGTTCGTTAGAGTATTGGTATAAACCTGTTGACTCTGATGAACCAGCTAAGATGGTAGTTGCAAAAGTAGGTGACTTGGTATCTACATTACCAAACGAAATTCATGCTCTTGTGATTAGAGATGATGGTAATCAGTTTGTAGTATTTAGTGAAGGAGTTAGAGGTGGAATGGATTATGAATCCGATACATTCAGAGTTGATTCAATAGTTCCAAAGGATATGTTACCATAATGGGATTTGAAAAAGTTAAAGAATTTGAAAATGAAATAGCTAAATGGTTTGGTTCACCATACGCAGTGTCAGTAGATTGTTGTACTCACGGAATTGAATTATGTTTGAGAAGACAAAATGTTAAGTCTATTTCTGTACCAAAAAGAACTTATATATCAGTTCCATTTTTAGCTGATAAACTTGGTATCGAGTTAATGTGGAAAAGTGAGAATTGGAAAGATTATTATAAAATAGGTGGAACTAATATTTATGATGCAGCTGTGTTGTGGAAAGAAGACAGTTATATACCTGACTCGTTTATGTGTTTAAGTTTTCAATTTCAAAAACATTTAAGTTTAGGACGAGGTGGAATGATACTTACAGATAATAAAGAAGCTGCACTTGAACTTAAAAAAATGTCTTATGATGGTAGATTACCAGACGTTCCTTGGCGTGAACAAAATATTACAACAAAAGGGTATCATTACTATATGGCACCTGAAACAGCATTTAATGGGTTGAATAAATTACCAGAAGCTATTAAAACAAAACCAAGAAAATGGGTTGTAACTGATTGGCCTGATTTAACAAAAATGGATGTATTTAATAAACCAAAGGGAATAGACCCCTGGTTACAAACGAGGTAAAAAAATGATTAAAAGAATTTTAGTGAGTGATGAACATAAGTTTACTATGGTTTGGAATGCAAAATGTGCATGTGCTACATCAAAAGTTTGGTTTCTCAATGCTCATAATGTTTTTGACTGGAGTTACTCACCACACGAAGAAGTTGGTAAAGGTAATTATGGATTAAATGATATACAAGATTTAGATGAAAGTCCATATAATAATTACTACAAATTTATGGTAGTTAGAAACCCGTGGAGAAGATTAGTTTCTTACTATGTAAATAAAAAAGTAATTATGAGACATAAAAATTTAAATTTTCATATTGAAAATGGAAATTCTTCATACTCAGGCGACATGACTTTTACTGATTTGGTAAACTTTCTAACAAAGATACCATCAGGAAATAGAGAAGATCATGTTGAATCTTTTTTCTATGGTGGTAAAAATATAAAATTTGATAAGATAGTTAAAGTGGAAAATTATGCTGAGGATATGAAAGAAGTAGAACGGAGTTTAAATATAGATGTTGGTTTAAATTTTAAAGAATATTATCATCAGCCACCATCACCATATAGTAATTCATCTGAAAATGTTTTTGATAAAAAACCTGATTCATTTGATAATGACAACATACCATCATACGAACATTTTTATAATGATGATTTGATAAATAAAGTTGGTAAAATATATGAAGATGATATTAAATTATATAATTATAAATTTGAGGATTAACAATGCATAAACCAATTATAGGATTTAATCACAACAATTTATCACCAGACATAACTGGTTCAGAAAATGATGTTTATGGATTTGTAAATTTAAAGAGGGGTGTTGATGAAAACATAACTGTTTATGTTGATGAATTGTTACCTTATGTACATAACGACAGTAAATATAAAGTAGCTATGTTAGTAGAACCTTATCCTATGCAGACTAGTATTTATGAATGGATTAAAACAAATTATGATAAATTTGATATGATACTTACTCACCACAAACCACTATTGGAAATAAATGACAAATTTAGATATTATCCTGTTTGGCCAAGAATCAAAATGGATAGACAATATTGGGGGATACCAAGTGAAAAGACTAAATATATGTCAGTTATTTTTTCAAACAAAACATCTACATCTCCACAAAGATACAGACATGAAATAGTTAACAGATTTAATTCTAAGTTTGACTTATTTGGAACAGGCTACAATCCAATAGATGATAAATATATAGGTACTAAACCATATAGGTATCAAGTAGTTGTGGAAAATATTTTTAGTGGATATGTTTCAGAAAAAGGTAATGATTGTTTTGCTTGTGGAACAATACCAATTTATTATGGAAATAAAAAATCAAACATATATGATTACTATGATTCAGATGGATTTTTAATATTTGAAACATTAGATGAGTTAGAATATATTATTAATAATGTAGCTAACGAATCTTATTATGACAGTAGAAAAGAAGTTATAGAAAAAAATTGTAAATTAGCAATAAATAATAGTGTTCACAAAGTGATTTGGGAATATGGTATAAAAGATTTAATAGGAGAAAACAAATAATGAGTAAAAGAAAAGCGTTTATAACAGGCATTAATGGTCAAGATGGTTCGTATCTTGCAGAGTATCTATTGGAAAAAGATTATGAAGTCTATGGAATAGTAAGAAGAAATTCTATAGCTGAAAATCAAGAGAGTAGAATAGACCATTTGGTTGGTAATGGAGTTCATACAGAATATGGTGATTTACTTGATGTAAGTTGTTTAGAAAGATTGTTAGGGACTATTAAGCCAGATGAAATTTACAATGTTGGTGCTCAATCACATGTGAGGATTAGTTTTGACATACCACAATTTACTGTTCAGACAAATGCTTTGGGTGTATTGAATATGTTAGAGGCTTATAAATATCATTGTCCAAAAGCTAGATTTTATCAAGCATCATCATCTGAAATGTTTGGTAGAACCGTAGAAGAAGATGGTTATCAAAGAGAAACTACGAAGATGGAGCCGACAAGTCCTTATGGTTGCTCTAAAGTGTTTGGATACAATATAGTAAGACATTATAGGTTTGCTCATAATTTATTTGCAGTCAATGGTATTTTATTCAATCACGAATCACCAAGAAGAGGTTCAAACTTTGTGACTAATAAAGTTGTAAAAGCTGCAGTTAAAATTAAGTTGGGTTTACAAGATGGATTAGAACTTGGTAATATGGATGCTTATCGTGATTGGGGACATTCGTATGATTATGTTAGGGCTATGAATATGATTGTAAACCACGATACTCCAGATGATTTTGTAGTATCTACGGGTGTTACACATTCAGTTAGAGAGATGTGTGATTATGTATTTGGTATATTAGATTTAAATTATAAAGATTATGTTACACAGAATCCTAAATTTCTAAGAGCAGAAGAATTAAAATATCTAAAAGGTGATTCAACAAAAATAAGAGAAACATTAGGTTGGAAACCAAAATATACATTTGAAACAATGATGAAAGAAATGACAGACCATTGGATGGAGAAATTAAGCTAATGGACAAATTGCAAAATATACTTTCGTTAGTGGATGAATACATTACAGAGAAACATTCTAATAAAACTTGGGAAGCTGGTAAGGATTGGGTTCAATACTCAGGTCCTTATTTTGATTCTGATGAATACATTCGTTCAGTAGAATCATTACTTAGTGAGTGGTTAGTTCTTGGTGATGACGCTGGAAAATTTGAAAGAAAATTTCCTAAATTCTTTGGCAAAAATAATGGAGTTCTAACTAATAGTGGTTCAAGTGCAAATCTTCTTATGATGTTAGCTATGACATCTAAGAGACATTATAATTTTCCGAAAGGGACAAAAGTTATTACACCAATAGCAGGATTTCCAACAACATTAAATCCAATATATCAAGTTGGTTTTGAACCTGTATTTGTTGATATTGAATTGGATAGTTTGAATTTGGATTTAAATCTTGTAGAGGAAGCGGTTCGTAGAAGTGGAGCTAAAATTATAACATTCGCGCATGTTTTAGGTAATCCACCAAATATGGATAAGTTAATGGATATAGTTGAAAGATATAATTTAGTATTACTTGAAGATTGTTGTGATGCTCTTGGTTCAACATACGATGGTAAAGAACTTGGAAGTTTTGGTGATATGGCAAGTTGTTCATTTTATCCAGCACATCACATTACTATGGGTGAAGGTGGTTTTGTATCAGTAAATACGCTACAAGAAGAACGTATAGTCCGAAGTTTTAGAGAATGGGGTAGGGATTGTTTTTGTAATGGAAAAGCTGCTAATCTTTTGAAGTGTGGTACTTGTAAGAAAAGATTCTCTAATTGGTTACCTGCACTACCTGACCACAAATTTGACCACAAATATGTATATGGTGAGATTGGTTATAATTTAAAACCAATTGAGTTACAAGCTTCTATGGGATTAGCACAGATAGATAAGTTACCTGAAATTCATTCTCGTAGAAGAGAGAATCATTCTCTACTGATGAATATATTTTCAAAGTATGAAGAGTATTTCCATTTACCAATACCAACAGAGAAGTCAAACCCAAGTTGGTTTGCATTTCCATTGACGATTAGAGATGGAGCACCATTTACAAGATTTGACATATGTGATTTTTTAGAGGATGCTAAAATACAAACAAGACAATACTTTGGTGGTAATATAATGTTAAATCCAGGATATACACATTTACTTGATAGTAAAAGAGTTGTGAATGAATGTCCAAACGCTAGAAAAGTAACAACCGATACTTTCTTTTTAGGAACATCGCCGGTAATTACTAAAGAACAAATTAATTATATTAATGAAAAAATAAATAAATTTATGGAGGACTTATAATATGGCTTTTATAAGAGTCACACATTGTGAATTTGAAAAAACTTATACTGCATTTGGTGGAGACACTTTTCGTGAGAATGAATGGGAAGATGACGATAGAGTAGATGATGATGCTTGGAAAAAAAGATATGAATATGAGGGTAGAGTTATTAATTCAGTTATAAACGACTCTAATTCAAAAACAATATTAGAAATTGGTAGTGGACCTGGAACACTTTGTCAAACCATATTTGATTTGAGAGATGATAAATTAACATATCATATGTTGGATAAAAAATATGCTAAAGTTTCACATGAAAAACGAGGTTATTCAGGTGAAATGTTTGTAAATGATTTAAACAATGGTATAAATAAAGAACCTTTGTTAGATGGTGGTTATGATATGATTGTTTGTAATGATGTGTTAGAACATTTAGCAAATCCAACATTGATAATGCAACAGTTATATCATTTAAATATGGGAAAAGGGAAGATGTTTGTGAGTATACCTAATTGGAGAATGGGTCATCAGATGACATATAGAGGTATGTGGGATTATGACAACTTTTTATATTTTATGCATATTCATGGTTATCAAGCTGAATCTGTTATTGGTTCTCCATTAGAAACACCACATTATCCAAAGTTAGATAGTGAAGAGCATTTGGATGATAGCCTGTTACAGAGTTGGAATTGGTATTTTGTTTTTAATAAAGATTTTGATTTTACAAAATAGGGGAAGTATGAAAAAAGTAGTATATGTTACAGGTTGTTTAGGTTTTATAGGTTCTTATGTTACGAGGATTTGTCTAAAAAAAGGTTGGTATGTTAGAGGTATAGATAAAATGACATATGCTTCTAATTCAAATTTTTTGGAAGAATTTAAACATTATCCAAATTTTGTATTTGAAAAAAAAGATATAAACGATTTAAATTGGTTATATGATTGTGATTATATCATAAATACAGCGGCTGAAACGCATGTTGATAATTCAATTGTAAGTAGTGATGACTTTGTTTACTCTAACATTAATGGTGTACATAATTTATTAGAGTTGATTAGAAAAAGAAATACTTTTAAAATGCCTACACTTTTACATTTTAGTACGGATGAAGTTTATGGTGATATTGTTGATGGAGCACATAAAGAAACAGATTTATTAAAACCAAGTAATCCGTATTCAGCCACAAAAGCAGCAGCTGACCAATTAATATTAGCTTGGGCTAGAACATATAAAGTTCCTTATGTGATTGTAAGACCTACAAACAATTATGGTATTGGTCAATATGTTGAAAAACTTATACCAAAAGTTTGTAAATTTTTATCTATAGGAAGGAAGATACCATTACACAATCAAGGAGAACCATATCGTATGTGGTTACACGCTAAAGATACTGCAACAGCAATTACTACAATAATTGAATCAGAAAAAACAAATGAAATATATAATATATCAGGTAACTTTGAACAAAAAAATATTGATACGGTAAAGAAAATACTTGACTTATATGGTAAAGATTTCGTATATTCTAACACAGAAGATATATTTGATTTTAGTTATGATAGAGATGGACAAGATGTTAGATACTCTGTTGATGATACTAAACTTCAAGCATTAGGTTGGAAAACTGAATGTAATTTTGATGATGAGTTACCAGAGATAGTAAAATTTTATAAGGATAATTTTATATGGTAGGTAAAAAAGTAGCATTCGTTACTGAGATAGGTACACACTTTAAAGTAACTCTTGAACATAAACATATGAGAACTGAAAGGGCTTGGATGTATGCCTTAGATGCACCACATATACCTATCAATCAATATGAAAGTGTTAGTGGTTATGATTATGTTATTATAATATGGCCAAAAGGAGATACTTTTTTAAATCAAGTTGGATGTGAGTTGGGAGAAAACAACAGAAATCCAGTTTCTGAAATTTTACAAAATATAGATATAGTTGGAAGTTTAAAACTAAATAATAAAAATATTTGTTATATGCAAGAGGGTCCTACTTGGTTCTGTAATGATTATAATCTTCCTGACCAGTTCAACTATTATAATCAGATAGCTAAGAGTGATATTATATTCGCACATAATGAACATGATACTAAATGGTACAAAGGATTGTTTCCAAATAAAAGAATAGAAATAATGCCTACATTGATGATAGAAGAAGTAATTAAAGATGTTGAGTGGAAACCACTAGACAAAACTTTGATTGGTGGTAATTTTGCTAAATGGTATGGTGGATTTCAAAGTTATATGGTAGCTCAAGAATTTGGTAATGAGATGTATATTCCTACAATGCATAATAAGAGGGAATTTGAAGAACAAGTTCCAAATTTAAATCATTTACCCCATTGTGCATGGGCAGATTGGATGGATATGGTTTCAAACTTTAAATACGCTATTCATTTAATGCCTACAATAGCTGCAGGTACTTTTTCATTAAATTGTGCATATTTTGGTATTCCGTGTATTGGAAATATAAAAGTTGACACTCAGAGATTGTGTTTTCCTGAATTATCAGTTAATGTAGAGGACGTTGAAGAAGCTAGGAAGTTAGCTAATAAATTAAAAAATGATAAAGATTTTTATAATCATTGTAGTAAAAACGCTAAAATTAATTATATGAATTACTTTCATATTTCAAAATTTAAGGAGAAGTTTACATGGTAGACTTGTATCAAAGAATATTAGATATATCATATAAAAACAAATGTTCTCATTTGGGAAGTTATTTTTCTGCTGTTAATATTATAGATAATATTTTTAAACAAAAAAACAAAGATGATATTTTTATATTATCAAGTGGCCACGCTGCTATAGCATTATATTGTGTTATTGAAAAATACTATGGTAAAGACGCTGAAAAGTTATTTAAAAAGCATGGTGGTCATCCACATAGGGATGAACTAAATCACATCCATTGTTCGACTGGTAGTTTGGGGTTAGGTATAACAGTCGCTGTGGGTAGAGCTCTAGCTAATCCAAATAAAAAAGTTTATGTTTTATTAAGTGATGGTGAATGTGCAGAAGGTTCTGTGTGGGAGAGTTTAAGATTTATAAAAGAACAGAACATAGAGAACATTGAAGTGTATGTTAATGCTAATGGTTATGCAGCTTATGATTCTGTTAATATAGATTATTTAGAAACAAGATTAAAATCTTTTTTACCATCAATAAATGTTATTAGAACAAAAGTAAATCAGTTCTCTTTTTTAAATGGTTTGAATGCACATTATCATGTTATGAGTAAAGATGATTATGACGAAGCTACTAAGGAGTTGAAATGAGAAAATTATTTAGTCAGTTATTACATAAAGAGATGTCACGAGATGAGAGGATTGTTTTAATTACAGGTGATTTAGGTTATGGACTATGGGATAGAATTAGAATTGATTATCCAGATAGATTTTACAATGTAGGTTCGGCTGAACAACTAATGGTTGGTACTGCTTGTGGATTTGCTATGGAAGGTATGAAACCATTATGTTACTCTATAACACCCTTTCTTTTATATAGACCATTTGAATTGATTAGAAACTATTTAGACCACGAAGAGATACCAGTTAAATTGATTGGTGGTGGTAGAGATGATGATTATGGTTATCTTGGATTTTCTCATTGGGCTAAAGATGATAAGAAGATTATGAAATCTTTTAAAAATATCACAACAATACATCCAAAGGATGAAGATGATTTGAAAAGTAATTTTTCTTGGTATATGGCTCACGACAAACCAACTTATATAAATTTGAGTAAGTAATGAAGATATTAATAACAGGTTCAAATGGTTATATAGGAAAACACCTTTCACAAGTATCACCTTATAATGTAACTTGTATTAATAGAGGTGTATGTAATTTGAGTAATTCAGAAGAGGTTGATAGTTTTTTTAATGAGTCTGAACATTTTGATGTTGTTATACATTGTGCTGTAGTTGGTGGTAGTAGATTACAAAAAGATGACTCTGATGTATTGTATCATAATATTCAGATGTTTTTAAATTTATGTAAACACAGAGATAGCTTTGATAAACTAATACACTTTGGTTCTGGTGCAGAAAATGTAGATAAAGGGCCCTATGGAGTTAGTAAAAAGGCAATATCTACAATGATTGATGAGTTAGATAATTTTTATAATCTTATTATATATGGTTTATTTGATGAGAATGAATTATCAACCAGATTTATAAAATCTTGTATTACTGCTTGTTTAGATGGGAATGACATAGAAGTTCATGGAACTAAAAAAATGGATTTCTTTCATATGAATGATTTAGAATCAATAGTAAATTATTATATTACTGAGTCTAACCCACCAAAATCTATAGATTGTTGTTATTCAGAAAAGTATTATCTACACGAAATAGCAAACCACATTAAAAAGTATCTAAAAAGTGACACAAAGATTCATTATCAGCCAACTGAACCAACTGAATACATAGGAAAAGGTTCATTGGGTTTACATAGTATAATAGATGATGATTTCATAAAACGATTAAACGAAAATATTAATGTACTACAGGGGAAGAAATGAAAAAGATTACTTTTTGCATAAACACAACTGGTAAAGAAAAAGATTACTTGGACTTATTGTTAACTTCAATGGAGAGTAATTTTGTAAGTTTAGAGCATGAGGTAATAATATTTATCGATAGTTTTAGATTACAAGATGATGACAACGAAGATATTAAAAGTTGGTTATTAAGTAGAAAGAATAAGTTTAAAAATATTAAAATTTTAAAGAATAAATTATCCGTACCTATCGGATACGCACCTAACATCAATCTCATGTTTGAAACTGCTAAAAATGATATTGTTTCTTATATTCAATCAGATATGATTGTTGGTAAAAATTATGATGAGGAGATTCTTAGACACTTAAAAGATGAAAATACTATCGTATCAGCTACAAGAGTTGAACCATCATTACATCCATCATCACCTGAAAAATACACACAAGATTTTGGGTTAAACCCTGATGATTTTGATTTAGATGAGTTTAATAAGTTCGTTGAACAAAATACTAATTTAAAAAAGGTAACTCATTATTGGTTTGCACCATTTACTTTGTATAAACAACGGTGGTTAGAGATTGGTGGTCATGATACTTTATTTAGACGTTCAAGAGAGGATTCGGACATACTAATGAGATTGAGATTAAATGGTTGTAATATAATTCAGACTTGGTCAGCTTTAGTATATCATTTTACTTGTGTATCATCAAGAGGAAAAGGTTGGTTTAAAGAGGAAAACAGAAAAAGAACCGAACTACAAAAAGTTGCTGATGAAATCGAAATGAGTAAATATATAAGAAAATGGAAATCATTTGAACATGGTGCTGAACCTATTAACTCTGAAAAATATGTATATGAGTCAAGTATTGTTTTAAATGGGTGTAGTAGTAAATTAATTCGTCACATTCTTAATGTATCTCAATTTTTTGATAATGTATACATCGATGATGAAGAAACTTTAGATAAAGTAATAGAGATTATGAAACAGAAATCTAATCCAGCAAACGAGTTGTTTGGATATACGGATGAAGATTGGAATAAATATTCAAAATACTTTAGAACTTGTAATTATAATAAAATATTTAAAAATAAACAAAAACTTAATGAAAAAGATAATATTGTTATTTATGTAAATCTTAATGATATTAACAATAATGAAAGATTTAATTTTTTGGTTCAATTTAATGATATTGTTCATCACCAAACAGAACCTCATAGTGAATTTGATTATGATATTTTTAAAATAGTGGTTAAAGAAAAAAATAACATTATAAAAAATCACATCAATGTAAAAAATCCAAGATTAAATTTAAAAGAAATAATAGGAGAAAAAATATGAGATGCATAGTAACAGGAGGAGCAGGATTTATTGGCAGTAATCTTGTAGATAGATTAGTAGATGAGGGACATGAAGTTATTATTTTTGATAATTATTCCACAGGTAAAAAAGAAAATGTAAACTCAAAGGCTAAGTTCTTTTTAGTTGATATTTCCCATCAACCATCTTTTGAAGATAAAACAATGAAAGACATAATGACAGGTGTTGATGTAGTGTTTCACTTAGCAGCTATGACGAGTGTGGAGGAATCAATTCACAATTTAAGTGATTATCATAAAGTGAATGTATTGGGAACATTAAATATGTTAAAAGCTTGTACTGATTATGAAGTAAAAAGATTTATTTTTTCATCATCATCAGCCGTTTATGGTGAGCCAGAAGAATTTCCGACTAAAGAAAATTCTAAACTAAATCCAATGAGTCCATATGCTATGAATAAATTAATGGGAGAACAATATTGTAAAATGTTTTCAGAATTATATAATTTAGAAACGGCATGTTTAAGATATGCTAATGTGTTTGGAAATAGACAAAGAAATGAAGGTGCTTATTGTAATGTTATTGGTATCTTTAATAGGCAAAAAGTTAATGGTGAGAAATTAACTATAGTTGGTGATGGTGAACAACTTAGAGATTTTATTAATGTTGGAGATGTTGTGAATGCTAATATTAAAGTTATGGATTATCCTATGGAAGTTACAGGTGATGTTTATAATGTAGGTAGTGGTAAAAATTATTCGGTAAATCAAATAGCTGAGTGGATTGGTGGTGACACCATAAACATAGAACCAAGAGTAGAGCCACGAGTATCTTTATTAGATAATACTAAATTAAGTAAAGTATTTAAATGGATTCCTGAAATTGATTTAGAGAATTGGATTCAGAATACAAAACCTGTTTCAAGAAAACAAGCTAAAGCAAGACTTGAATATTTAAATACGGAACTAGCTCACGAAGGATATTGGGATGGTTGGTCTTTAAAAGGTATGAGAGAGGAAAAAGAGTGGTTAGAAAAAGAATTAAAAAAAGCTTGACTTACATGCAAAAAGTGTTGTATATTATAGGAGAACAAAATGTCTAAGATAGATTATTTAAATTATGATGATGTCAGAGAAGATAGAAGACGACAAAAGAAAGTCAAAAAGAGAAAGACTCTTAAAGAAGCTAAAAATAAAAGGAGAAAACAAAAATATGTTAAAAAAGATGATTAAGTGTATATTTATATATACAACATTATGTATATTGTTTATAGGTTGTGACAATGATGTAGTTGGTCCAACTAATGAATGTACAACTTGTAGTTTAGAATTGGAAGCACCATATCTAACACTTGATGAAAATGATTATTATCATTTAGATTATAATGATGGTGCATTACAGACATTTACAAGATTAGATGCTTATGTTGGTTATGAGTTGGAGTATTTAGGTTGGACAACGGATATTACATTTGAAGGTTGTACTTGGAATTATTGTGAAGAGATTTCAGTTGTAAATGGTGCAAGTTACACAGGAGAAGATGGTTATGGACATACAATGATGGGTGTGTATGAAGGAAATATAGGTGATACAGCCACAGTTTGGGTTGGATACTACGATAATTATGGTAAACAATGGTTAGATAATATAAAGGTAATAATAGATGAATAAATTAGGTGGTTATATAACAAAATTAATGACAACTATTCTTGATTCAAAACAAGAGCAGTTTGTAAAAGATTTAGCATTGAGTGAATTAACAAGACTTAATGTTGATGTAAACGAATTTATCGGAAAACATACGAAAGATATGTTTGATAAAGAAAAAGAACAACAAGAAAAACAACTGTTACAGGAGGACAAATAATGTCTAAAATAAGTAAAGAAGGATATGAACAAATCCAAATAATCAAAAATGCATTAGATTCAATGTTTGATAAATTGGATACAACACTATATGCTCCAATAGGTAAAAAAACTAAAAATATTGATGGTAACTATAAGTCAGTAAATATTTTTGATTCAGTTAAAAGTGAATTTGATGCAATTGCTGGTATAGTAGAACAATCATCTGGTTGGAAAGAGGTGAAATAATGGCTAGAAATAATCCAGCAGGTGATTTTTATAACCCACCAAGTAATTTAAGTCAAGACTTTGAAGAATATAGGTTTGAAGATTTAGAAGTTGATGAATTATTTTGGCAAACTAATAAACCAAAGGAAGAACAAATCCCTTGGCGCAAATCAAGTTTGACACAAGGTAAAAATCTAAAAACTCAAAAGATTTATAGTTTTGATAGAAAAACAAAAGTATTTCAGAAAATCTAATGAGTGCAAATCGTCCACTAAACATTCCTGGTAGGAGAAAAGTAATAACCAAGAATATGATATTGGAGGCTCAAAAACATACGAAGTCCAATATGGCTGCGGCTAAATGGATGAATGTATGTTACACCACTTATAGGAAATGGGCCAAGTATTATAAAGTATTCGACCAACATTTAAATAAAGAAGGTATTGGTATCCAAAAAGGTTGGGTAACCAGAACCACAAATGTTGAAGATATAATACTTGGTAAAAGAAAAGTTCCAAGAAAGTGGAGTCAATCAACAGTCAAGGAAGAGTTAATCAAAAAAGGCTATTGGTTAGATGAGTGTCATCACTGTGGTTACAATGAAGCTAACTTACTTACAGAGAAAGTATGTTTGGGGGTAGATTTTAAAAATGGTGATAGCAAAGATTGGTTAAATGATAATATAAGATTATTATGTGTGAATTGTTATTATTCATTCAATGGATATTTTCCAAGTGCGAAAAAGTTTTGTAAATAAATAGGGAGGTTGTAGTGAAAGATATAAGAGGTACAATGTTAAAGATAGGTAAAAGAGTTTGTGTTCAAGAGGATATACCATCTGTAAATGGTATGTTGTACAAAAACACCATTTGTAAGGTAGAAGCTCTTGATGAAAGTAAAGTTCAAGTTCAAGATAATAGTGGAAAACTTTGGTGGATTGGATACAATCAAGTAAGTGCGAGTTTTCTATAATGGGATATGAAGATGAAATGGAAGATTATTATGATGAAGAAGAATTTAATAAAAAAAAATTAGAACAACTAAAAAAAGAAATACTAGATGAAGCTAAAAAGGTTGTTAAAAACTATGTTGATAACCCAAGTGAATTATCAGGTAGTACAATAAATATACATCAAAACAGTCCATTTTTAGATTCAGATGAGAATGATGAACCAAGATTTAGTGGTAGTCGATGGACAAAAGTAATAAAGAGTCAATAATGTTAATAAGAGAATTTATATCAGAAACAAATAAAACTAAAATGATTTCAGATTTATTGAAACATTACAAAGTTGGTAATGTTAGAGTTAGATTAAAATCAATGAAGAACCACGCACATTACAATGTTGATACCGGCACATTGGAATTATCTACAAAGTATAAAACAATCAAGAGCAGTCAATTAAAAGAGTTCTTGATTACAATACTTCACGAGATTTATCACGCGATGGATTCCAAGAAATATGGTTGGAAAAAGTTCAAAGATATGTATGAGTATGAAATGAACTACAGAATAGCCAATGACCAAGATGAATACAAAGATAACAAGTACGAGATAGAAGCAGAACAATTTGGACAAAAGAATTGGTCTAAATGGAAAACACGATTTAAAAAGGAAGGATTGATTTAATGTATGAATTAGTATTAAATAATGATGTGGTGGATAAGGCACCACTAAATAGTTTAGAACAAGCTAAAACATTCTTTATGAAAAGAAAAAATATGACAGAAAAACAATTCAATGAATTGGGTTATTCTGTTAGATTGGTTGAACCAAGAAGAAAATAATTAATGGGGCTGTAACTCAGTTTGGGAGAGTGCTTCCCTTGCACGGAAGAAGTCGCAGGTTCGAGTCCTGTCAGCTCCACACCTCATTGTAACATCCTTGTTACAAACTGTTACAAATAAAACACACAAAACATTTGGTTATTTGCCATATTCTCCGTATATTATAGTATGATAAGAAATGATAATAAAGGAGTTAATATGGATTACAAAGAATTACTTAGTGTTGGTTGTTTAATCACAAAAGATTTAAAAGTGTTTCCAATAAATTGTAATGTACCACCTGAAACAGCGAGTGAAGCTGATGAATATATGGGTGTTCACATTTATGATTTAACAGATGAATGGTGGAGTAATTTATCATTCGTTGATGGTTGTGATGCACTTGCGTTTATAGAACTAAATACATATGAAATAATTGAAGGTCCTTTTAAGATTTGGAAGGAAAAGAAATTAGACTTAATAGGTTGTGTAGATATGTTGGAGGTTATATAATGAGTTGTGATAAATGTAAAAAACATAGTTCAACAATAACATATAAAGATAAAAATTATTGCACTTGGTATTGTGCAAAGAAGGAGAATAAGTAAAATGATTAATGTAGATGGTAATAAGATATTATATTCACCTGATGTAAAGAATTTAGATAAAACACCAAGTCGTGATATATTTGGTTATTTAATAGCTTCACAAGGATTGACTATACATACAGCTCCATTAGATATAGTTGAAAAATTGTTTCAGTTAAAAAAGATGAGTACTACTTACACTTCTTATATCTCTGTTATGTTAGATAACATTGTATGGAATGGGGATTTAGAAGAATATATGGATGTGCTTAGTAATGAACCTTATAAGTTCATTACCTCAGAAGGTGAGTTAGTTGATGTTGAAGATTTGAGTTGGATATAATATGCTGAATCAAACAGAATATATTTATGGAGTACATTGTGGAGACAAAGATTGTTATTCTTGTGCAACTCAACGATATAATTGTGATGAGTTAAATAAATTAGATAAGGAGAACGACAATGTACAATAATTTAGTGACAAAACAAATGTGGGCATTAGAAACTGATTTATTACCAGCTATGGCTAAGGCTATTACTCATCCAGCTTTTGGAAAAGGTGTTGGTTATGTCGCTGACTGTTTAGGAAGATGGAGAATACAAGGTGGTTATTGGTTAGCTCCTAATAAAAATGATGGAAACAAAACAGATTTAATATCTGAAAATGTATTAAAATCAAATCCAAAGCTTTGGATGAGTAAACCAAGCTATGTAAAAGGTAAAGATTATCCTTGTACTTGGGAACATGTCTGTGGTGTTAGAGATGTTGCGAAACAAGTTTTTACAAAATTTCAAAAATTAAATTGTGATGAACACAAAACTCTTCAATGGATAAATGACAATTGGGAAGACTTAATGATGTCTATACAAACCACCAAAGAAGAAAATCATAAGTTAAGTAAATTGTCTAAACAAATGACATTTGAACAAAAATTAAATATGGAACACTATAAAGCTTTGGGTATCAAACTATACAAAGTTGAAAAAAGGTCTCATTTATACACAAAGTATAATGAGAATGTAAAATCATTAATTAAAGGGAGTGTGTAATGGCTATACTAACTAAAGATAAATTTAGAAAAAGAGTAATTGATTTAAATGGTCCTGAGGGTAATGCATTTTGTCTATTAGGAACAGCTATGAGTCTATGTAAACAAATAGGTATTAGTGATACGAGAACAGAAGAAATAATTGATGAAATGAAATCATCTG
>Ga0206125_10001024_pt1 | contig 34739 bp, 25 predicted proteins | sample Helgoland_Spring_4_FD_148598 | JGI IMG/M metagenome (GOLD analysis project Ga0206125, IMG submission 148598) | Pelagic subsurface seawater microbial communities from Kabeltonne, Helgoland, North Sea - Helgoland_Spring_Bloom_20160331_1 | ecosystem: Environmental > Aquatic > Marine > Epipelagic ... | reverse complement strand
ATTAAGTTTTCCAATTGTTGCCGATCCTAAAAATAAGGATAAATCAATGTTCTCAGAGGTTACGCTATTTGGATGGATGCATATTGGATTATTTTTATTAACTGTTCTTGGATTTTTCATAGGAATTTACGTGAATAAACAAAAGTTTTTGGATAAAAATGGGGTATTAAGTTTAAAAAATGCAAGTTTTGTATCCGTTTGCACGATGTTTACAGTTATTATGATTTTATGGATAACATTCTTTGTCGTAAGATCAACCAACATTCCTGAAGATACCCTTACTGGAGCCCAGCAAACCAAACTTGATAACGTAAGCAACATTGCACAACAAGCAATTAATGTGGTTCTCGGTATTACACTTTTAGGTATTATTATTGGATGGTCAATCACATTGGCAGAGAACTATGAAAAAGATGATAACACCATGGCATTGATTGTCAATATACTTACTATTTCAGTAGTAGTTTATTTTTCATATAAGTTCTTGATGAACTCTACCCAACTTCAAAAATCCCCATACTACAAACTTGTGGTCAATCTTATCTTCTACATACCATGTCTTTTTTACGAGATTTTTGCATGGCTATTTTTAAAAATAGGAGTAAAACTTCCAAGTTTAGATCAACTAATATCAGGTGCAAAAGGAACAAATATAGGAAATACCAATGATCTTATTATGTTAGCAGTTATCATATTTATAAATGTATTATATTTTCTAATTATTCCATACTCTGTAAACAGGTTCGCAAAACAGGGCGGAAATGTTCTTCGTTTAATGCCAGTGCCTCTTGCAGAACCCCAAGATCTTGGAACATATTTTAAACTCAATGGAATAGAATTACCAAAAGGGAAGCCAATACAAGATATTGGAATACATAATTATAGATATGCGATTTCTTTTTGGGTGTTTCTTCCGTCACTACAACAATCAAATAATGATGAATATTTAACTATTCTTAATTATGAAGAGATACCACATGTGAAGTGGAACCCAAAAAGATCTGAACTTATTATCACCGTAAAACCTCCAAACAATGTAACGAAGGATGAAATTAAATATCCCGAAAGTCTAGATACAGACGGAAACATTATCTTATATAAAAGTAAAAACTTTAAAACCCAACTGTGGAACAATATTGTTCTCAACTTTGACGGAGGAACATTTGATATCTTTATAAACGGAGAATTAGTAAAAAATAGCAAACAGGTTGTTCCCGAAATTACATATGGCACTCTGGTTTGCGGAACACCTGCATTAGCAGGAAAAATATGCAACATCATTTATTTTAATTTTGCACTAACAATGAAAAAAATCCATTATCTGTATAATTTAGTAAAGTTTAATGATCCACCAATTCCAGTAAACACCTCTCTGGGAAGCACCGAACAAGCCATATACAACGCGGCCGGAGAAAAGAATAAGAAAACCGTCATTCCGATTACACTTGAAACAGATATATTTGATAAGATATCATTTGATGATCCTGTTGTAAATGTAGATAAAATTACATCTGCTAGGTATAAAAATTATTTATCTCTGGGATGGTATTTCAAACAAAATAAAGATGGTAATAATAGTATTTACTCGGGTGGATTAAACGATGCAAATCAAGGATCTAGTTGTGAAACTTCTTCGTCAACAGGAGGATCGGCGTTTTCAGAAAGCAGTCAACCATCGGGAGATACTATGAATATAAAATGATAAACCGTTGCATTATAGACGAGTTATTCTAGCATAGATTACATAATATAATATTATCGTATTATATATCATATTATGGACATTACTGGCGTTCTAGTATTAATTCTAGTTATTTTACTTCTTTACGTTCTCATCAAATATGCGATGCAAGGATCTCAGGTAAAAACAGGAGTAGAAAGTGCATTGACCCAACAAACTATTAAGGCAGACTCACTATCTACAAGTTCTGTTGGTGCATCCAACTTTACTCACTGTATGTGGTTCACTGTTCAAGACTGGAACTACAACTATGGAGTTTATAAACCTCTCATGGTAAGATCACCCGTTACTGCGGGAGCATCTGAGCTTGTTCCAGGACTGAATGCCAAAAATGTTTGCCCAGCAGTGGTTTTAGGATCACAAAATAACAATCTTGAGGTGTGGCAGACAATTATGGATGATGGAAACCCCGTTTCTCCTGGATCAAGCACTCATGTTATTGATAACGTTAGATATCATAAATGCACTGTTACAAACATACCTATTCAAAAATGGTGCTTCTTCATCTGCAGTTTCTATGGCCGCACGTGCGATATATATCTCGATGGAAAACTTATCAAAACCTGTGTTATGGACGGAATCGCCAAGGTAGACAAAGACGCAGATATGCTTATCACGCCTGGACTTGAACAAGGAAAGGGATCGTTCCAAGGATATACTTCCAATTACCAGTTTATACCTAGATCCATTAATCCACAAGAGGCATACGACATGTACAAAAAGGGGTTCGGAGGAAACTGGCTCACTAACATGTTGAACATGCAAGTGACGGTTACACTATCCAAGAATGGACAAGTTGAGAAGGAATACACATTCTAATTATAACTCAATAGATTTAGTGTGAACCCTTATTTATATAATATATAATTCGACTCATCTACTTGACAAAATTAATAAAAGATATAATATAATATTGTTATTATACTATATATACAGGCAATGTTTACTGATAATGATTCGCAAAGTGGAAAATTGGGAGCAGGAATAAAAGACTTCATGGCATCCAATTCTCTTATAGCCAAGTTTGCATTTATTCTTCTTGTGCTACTCGTATTTATCATTATTCTTCGTGTTGGTGTAGGAATTATGACAACATACTTTAGTCCAACTGGAAGCCCTAGAATGTTTGTAGGAATGTACCCTGGAAACACATCAAAAACTTTCGCACAATCCCCACTTGACTCTTCAAAAGGCGATCCATCAAAAACTATTCTTAGATCAAAAAATGAAAGAGGTGGCATTGAGTTTACATGGAGTTTATGGGTCTTCCTTGAAGCAGACCCCACTGCTACCAAATACAGACACATATTTTCAAAAGGTAATCCTCAACAATACGCTAGTAAATATGTAGAAGGTGATCAAAATCCCCCAAGTAATGGTTTGATGTTTCCAAATAATGCACCTGGATTATATGTTACACCAGGTAAAAACGAATTGTTATTGATAATGAACACATTTGATTCTATAGACGAAGAGATTATCATCGATAATATGCCGTTTAATAAATGGGTAAGCGTCATTATACGAGCGAAGGATAAAAACCTTGATATATTTATCAATGGTATAATTACCAAAAATCTTCAGTTCGCAAGTCCACCCCGTCAAAACTTCGAAAATGTGCAGCTTCACTTGAACGGAGGATTTAAAGGATATACCTCAAACTTGTGGTACTATAATTATGCCCTTGGAACAAACGCCATTAACTCTCTTGTATACTGGGGACCAGATACTAAGCTAGCCGAAGATAATGGCCTTGGCGACACGAATAGCGACTACTTGTCCAGTAAATGGTATTTTGGAGGCCAAGGAGATATGTTTAACCCAACTGGTTCCACGAATTAAATTATATATTATTAGAAAGAGAGAAAGAGAGAAACACACATATAGATTTAAAAATAATACGATGTATAATTGATATTATTTTTACGGAGTATATAGTAATATGTCACAGGTAACCCTAAATGGTGATAACCCAGTTACAATTCTTGTGAATTATCCATATGTTGATGCAGGAATAAGCACTCCTAGTGGTGGCAACCTCACAGTTACTAATAGTGTTAATACTGCAGTAGTTGGTACCTATATTGTGTTCTATGAATATTCTAAGATATATTATGAAGGTTTTGCCCTCATCTGGATATTTGAACGAAGAATAAGGACAGTTTATGTTGTAGGTGATAATACAGCTCCAGTTCTCTCGCTAAATGGTGATAATTCAGTTATTGTTTACAAGGGCACTAGCTATAGTGATCCAGGTGCAACATCGGATGGCGGAGAAAATGTTACATCAACCACAGATCTTAATACCAATTCACTCGGAACGTACACAACTACATATTCAGCTACAGATGTGAATAATAATACAGGAACTATTACTAGAATAATACATGTAGTTAATGAAAATGGTCCCGTTATCACGATAAATGGCGATAATCCAGAGATTGTTGAGAAGGGATCTACCTATAGTGAACCGGGTGCATCCTCTGATGGAGGAGAACCTGTTAACATAAACACAAACATTGATACCAATTCACTCGGAACGTACGCAACTATATATTCATCTGTAGATGCGAATGGAACCACTAGATCTAGCACTAGAACGATATATGTAGTTAACGCGAATGGTCCAATTATCACGATAAATGGCGATAATCCAGAGATTGTTGAGAAGGGCTCTACCTATAGTGAACCGGGTGCATCCTCTGATGGCGGAGAAACCGTCACATCAACCACAAATCTTGGCACAAGTTCACTTGGAACATACACAACTACCTATTCAGCTACAGATGTGAGTGGAACCACTGGATATAGCACTAGAACAATATATGTAGTTAACGCAAATGGTCCCGTTATCACGGTAAATGGCGATAATCCAGTTACTATTGAGAAGGACTCTATATATAATGATGCATGGGCAACCTCCGATGGTGGAGAAACAGTAACAGTAACCACCAACTTCGATATAACAACTGGTGGTGCGTATATAATAAATTATTCAGCTACAGATCAAAATGGGATTATTGGAACAGCTCGTAGACTGGTAATCGTAGTTGATACAACTGAACCAGTAATAACATTGATAGGTAAAAATCCAGTTACGATTGAACAGGGATCAATATATACAGATGCAGGAGCAACCGCTAATGGTGGAGAAACTGTCACAAGCGATAGTAACATAGATACGAGTAAAGTTGGCAGATATACTGTAACCTATACAGCTACTGATACAAATGGTAACACAGGAACTGCTATTAGAACAGTCGATGTTGACGTATTGGACGGCACTTTTGCCCCCATCGATTTCAGTCAATATGTAAATTCTAATAAAAATGAAAATAATATTTCAGGAGAACTAATTGGCAAGGATGGAGAAGTATATTACAGAGAATACAGCTTTATAGATAGAGCATTCGATTACGATACAATTAAACAGCAGCAATTAGACGAACACGTTGAAACACTTAAACACGAGAACAAGGAAGATAGAGATACAAAGGCTCAGATATATGCAAATAAAGTTCGCGGAAAATGGATACATCGAACTACTTCATTTGCAAGTCAGGGAAACGCCAACACGATAACAAACCCTAACACAAAGAACTATTTGCGGATAGACGCAAACGATAAAATTATAAATGAGAAATATGAACAACCTATTCCAAATATAATCACGCCGTTGCCATATATGAACCAGGTGAATAGTGAAACCATATATACATCCAATAATATACTTGACGTAAGCTATAATTCGCCAAAAAAAGACAAATCTACAATAGTGATACCAATAGTTAAGAACGATGATCTACCCGTGGAACAGGAAATAGTGAAGGGAGGCATTTTATATGCTGGAACAAACTTTAATAAAGCAGATGATCGCGAAAAACTTGAACCAAGCTTGTATAAGTTCAGTGAGCAAGCGATTGTGTCAAGCGAGTTTGCAGACAAGTTTAATATAGATATTGAAAACACATATGATAAAGCCGAACTTGAAGAAATTACTGGAAAGACCCTTCTTGAACTATATCCCGATTATCCGTCATGGGAAAAAGATAAATTTCACGGATCAGTATACTTCTCTCAACCAGACAATGGAAACGCCGGAGATTTTCTTCCATCTATGTATAGTGCAACAAATTATGTTTATGATAATGTAAATAATCAATATGCGAACATGGTTATAACAATCAATATGTTTTCACCCGTCGGGGACAATGTAAATGAAGCAAACAATGGCAACGGAACCCGAGTATCACAAAACACAAAATATAGCATATTCCGGATTTAATCTATTTTACAACTATTTATTTGATATATATATATATATAATACAGCTATACGATGTGTATAGCTGTATTATTTTCATACTTTTATGAGTATATTTAAGGGTTCATGCATTTTTCATTTGTATCAAATATATCACCCGACATACATTTTGAAGACTCGTTTACTGATGCACAACTTCTGGTTCCATCATATTCTCCAATATAGCAAAATCCTATGGATGAACTACCTGTGCTCTTGGAATTGTTTTCATTTGGTTCTGGGCCCGAATAATCAATCTCGCGTGGTGCTTGTTGCTGATTTGCAGAAGGCGATGTTACAGTAGATCTGTCTATCTTCTTTTCAAGATTATTTCTGCTGGAAGATGTGGTAGGTTCGTCGCCATCATCTTCTACATTATCCGCACCATTTATTGTCTTAGAACTTTGGGAGTCTTGGCTTCCTTTCACAATTTCGTCAGGAATGGATGCTGCAGATTTGACTGTCTCACCTGAAACTTCAACCGCTCCTTTGCCGCCCACTTCGGTGCTGTTCATTAAGTTATCAAAAAATGTTTTTATTCCACCAGTCACGCTACTAACACCAGATAGAGTTTCATCCCAGAATAACGCTTCACCTGTTGTAATATACATGTAAATATTTCCAACAATAAAGATAAGTAATATTACTCCAATAACTCCAAGAAATAGTGATGAGTTCCAAAAACTAGGTTCGGATACTCCACTTGAACTGCTAGAGGAAAAGAGAGAGGAAAAACTCCCACTACCACTTGTCGAAGAGCTGGGCGATCCGATCGAGGAAGGCGAACCAATTGAGGAAGGCGAACCGATTGAGGAAGGCGACCCAATCGAGGAAGGTGATGAAGATGATAATGAACTTCCGATAGAACTCGTAGCAGATGACACTGTAGAAGATGTGCTAGCCGCAACTGAACTTGCAGTTTGTCCAATTGATGAAACCCCAGAACTGAGATTAGTGGAGATTGGATTTGTTTCACTCATTGTCAGGCTATATAAATTCTATTAGATTATTATTATTATCTAATCCCGCGTTGATATTGTAAATCTAAATTATACCCTGGGTAAAAAATCAGTCGAAAATATATCATTTGTTGCATCTTTTATTATAGTATTCTCTGCGTTAGATTTTTTATTGTTTTGTCTTGTTTTTTTTTCGTTTTGTGAAACATCACCTGGAATACCAAATAAATCGTTTTGTATGTCGGCTATTTGCGAAGATTTCGATGAGGAGTCTTCAATATTATTATTCATTTCTTGTTCCTTCGCTTGTTTAATGCGATTTCCATGTTCCTTAACTTGTGTGAATACTCCATTCATCTGCGAAAGAACACAAGAGAGAACTCGTTTATCTTTTATAATTTCATATTCGCTAAATACAATGTTGGTAGTTAATATTGCAATGGCAAAGTACACAACTACCCTTCTTTTGGTATTACATCCATCCGTATATCGAAACGAGAATATTTGAAATAAACTGTCAATTATTTTTTCGTGCATCTTTCCCCTTGTTACAGAGATGTCTTTTAATAAAATCCATACTAACCACACTGGATTGGTTGCCCACTTATCGTCGACAAGCACACTTTCTATATCAGACCGCGTTGCTATTCGACATAGTTGTTTATTTTTTTTACATATTTTTGAATGTTCGATAATCCATTCGTACCAATAATATGCCCGCATAGTGTTAGCTTCTTTTTCAGATAAATTAAATGCAAGCTCATTTATTGCAATGATTAACTCTTTTGGGTCATCTTCGTGAAGAACTTTTTCTCCAAAGGTAAGATCAGGTGCATGTAAAAGATCTTTAAATGTTAACATATTAAAGTCCTCCTGTTTCACCTTTACTGATTGAATTGTGTACTTTTTAGAAGATACTGATAAGATAACGACGAACTCTATAAACAGAGATCGAAACCCTGGATCATTTCTAAAATCCATTTGGTCTTGTGCTGTATCTGCATCATTCATATTTTCACGAAATCTCATTAGTTTCTTTGCCATGTAAATGGATAATTTAGGATTAGATATGTGAATATATTTACAATAAAACTGAATTAATGTTTCCCATAGTTCCATATAGTGACCAGAACACATAAGTTCTGCACACCAATAACAAGCATTTTCCAGCCTTTCATTTATCATTGCATCCGCTAGACGTTGCATAACAGTCGAACATTTAAATCCAGAATATGTTATTCCTTTGAAGTTAGAAGACGTTCTTTCATCATCAATTATCGATTTATCCATTGGAGTTGTTTTTGTATTGTAGTGCAACAAAAAAAATCACATTATTACATATAGGCAATACATATAGGAAAAATGGATAATCTAGGTAAAACAATAAAGAAAGGATACAGTTCTATTAATAATTTAACGGTATGGGCTAAAGCTGTCATTGTTATTATTCTGTTCCTTGTTCTATTTCGACATATCAACTCAAAATCTTCGCGCATTGAGGCGTTTACTACAGAAGAGAAGTTCGAGTTAAAACAGGGTAAAAATATTTATGATGACTTTTATGCAAATGTTTACGATTCACTTACCTATACCCATTCCAAGAACGAGTTTGAAATACAAAAGATCGTAAAGTATACTGAACCTACCAAAAAAAGTATTATTTTAGACATCGGGTCGGGAACAGGACATCACGTGAAACAATTAACAGATGCAGGTGTAGGAGATGTTACTGGTGTTGATAACTCTGAACCAATGGTGAAAAAGGCGAAAGAAATTAATCCTAAAAATAAATATGTGTTGGGCGACGTTATGAAACCATCCCTGTTTAAAAATAGTCAGTTTACACATATAACATGTTTGTATTTCACTATTTACTATTTTAAGAACAAACAGGCGTTTTTATCTAACTGTTTTAATTGGCTAATGCCTGGCGGCAAGTTAACCATTCACGTTGTTGATAAAAGTATGTTTGATCCCATACTTCCTCCAGCAAATCCACTCCTCGTTGTTTCACCCCAAAGATACTCCAAAAATAGAATTACACATAGCAATATTGTGTTTGATGAGTTTAAATACGGATCAAACTTTGAGGTAGACGAGAATAGCGATAATGCAGTTTTTGTTGAAAAGTTTACAACAAGAAAAGAAGGAAAGTTATTTAGGAAGAATAAACACGAACTTCATATGTCGGATATACCAACTATTTTATCTATTGCACGAAAAGTAGGATTTATTGAGTTGCAAAAGGTAGACATGATCCGAGCCGAATACGAATATCAATATTTATACGTTCTCCAAAAGCCAGAATAAATTATTTTAGTTGTGTACTATATAAGATGTCTGGACCCGAAGGATACTCAGGAAGCAGTGCCGCTAATAACGCCGCCACCGTTGGTGGACGCCGTCGTCGCTCTCGCAGCCACGCCCGCAAGAGCAACAAGAAGAGCAACAAGAAGAGCCACAAGAAGAGCCACAAGAAGAGCCACAAGAAGAGAGGCGGCAAGAGCCACAAGAAGAGAACCGGCAAGCGTCACTAAATAATTTAGGAACGTAGAACAAAAAGATAAATATTATACGCGTTTACTAATAACAACGCTTATGATAGCATTCTATATTTTATTAACAATTGTTGCGGTTGTTCTCATATTTACTATTTTTATTAAAGTAAAATATCCGTTCTGGTCGTCCCAGCCAGTTTTTCACGTTTACAATCTTTCGTATTACATTCGCCCAGTTGGAATTATACAGCACGATCTCCCAGACAAAAATAAATATTATAGCCCGGATGTTGTTGTTAAAAAAATTGACACCGATAATATGTCCTATTTAGAAACTTCGGTTACATCGTTTATTCAAACACACTATTTACAAACTAGCATGTCTTCATTTGTTCCAAATAAATCGAACATTATTCCGTATTTTAAGGGTCATTCAACGCCTTGTCATTTGTCTACGTGGACAATACAAAACCCTATTTTGCATAATTCGGGAAAGGTTACTGCGAAAGACGAAATAAAAGGCTGCATGACCACTCGTCCGCTACACGTAGATATATTCACAGTGTCGGGAAACAAAAGTGTTCCAAGCTTTGATATAAATTATGTTGACTACTTGTGTGTAAGTTCATATCATCGAAAGAAGGGAGTTGCACCCATTGTTATATACACACATCAGTATACCATTCAACGAGAACCACAAAGAATACCTGTTTCTCTCTTTAAGAGAGAAGATGAAATTACAGGGATCGTCCCGCTTTGCTTTTATAAGACAACAACATTCGATATGTCGAAATGGACAATGCTCGCAGAAGTACCTGCTAATAAGGGAGTAGTTATCCGATGCGACTCTAGTAATTACACCATCGTTCATAATTTCATACAAGAGAGAAAAAACGCATTTCAAATATGTATATTACCATCAATTGGAAATATGATATCTCTCATGGAAAGTGAAAATCTATACGTATATATGTTATTAAATGAAACACAAATCTTACAGTCCGTGTATTTTTTTAGAAACTGCTGCATGAAACATGAAAATGGAGAAAATAATCTGTCTCTTGTTGCCAGCATTCGCGTTCCTGATCTTCCAGACGATATATTCGTCTACTCGTGTAAACTTTCGATTACAAAAATAGTAAAAGAATATGGCGAAAAATGTAACTATAGATATTTTTCAGTTGAAAACATTTCATCTAATGACGCGATAGTTGAAGACTTAAACACCAAAAATCATCATATTAGCAGTAGTCCGACTGCATATTTTTTTTATAATTTTGCATGTCCTACGTATCCTTCGAATAAAACTTTTATATTGAATTAACATACGAACGGAAAATCAATACATTTAGTTATTGTAAATGATGAACCCAACCCTTTATTCTTCCCTTATTGGAAAAAAGATTAAAGTTGTATTAAAAAACAAAGTATTAGATAAAAAAGAACTCATTGGGACATGTTTAACATTTCCTCCTCCGTTGATTATTTGCGATTTATATAAAGAGGCATATCCTACCTTGTCTGTTTCTCTCGACAACGAAGCATATACTGCACATATTTCAATGGAAAATATAGACACAATATACAAAATATGTCACGATATTAGATCGAAAGTTTCATCTTTAATGATTTGCAATGATAAACACATTACAAATGATATAGCATTATATATTATAAAATTTATGGAAGGATGGACTGTAGACGTTGCTGTGTATTAGATGTTATAAAACTCTAATACATACGTAATTTAGTATCCTATATTTAGTATCTATATTGTGGTGCATTACTACCAGTAACCATTGATCTAGTAATTCCTGCACTAATTATGTTATAATTAGCACTTGTAAAAACAGTTCTCTGCTCATGACCTTGTTCTTCAAGATACTTGTTGATATCGTCTTCTAACTTTGTAAATGTTACAGTATGATTTCGTAAACGTAGAGACTCGATAAGGGCATTTGTAAATGCGCCAAGACGATCATTGGTTTCAATTGCCTCTTGATCATCGGTGGATCCAGATAACATATAAATATTGTCTGTTGTAGTATGACTAAACATTGTGCCCTCAATCGTTCGTTTATAAGTATTGTCATTCTGCTTTGTATATTTAAACGGTAAATCCCATCCAGATCCACTATTACAGCAATCTTGTGTTATCATGACAGTTCCTTTTACTTCATTAAGTAAGGGCTTTAACTCATCATCAAGAATGATCTTGATAGTGTCTTCATCAAAATCAGATGGAATAATACCCTCATCTCTATTATCAACTTCATCCTTATTATTATCAACAACGAATGAACCGTGACCAGAAAAATGTATCCACAATTCATCTTCTTCTTTGCTAAGATTTACTGCATCTCTTATCGACTGAATGATATTTTCACGTGTAGGATTAACATATCCAGCACGCCCGTCATCTCGTAATACACTAATATTCTCATTTTTATACTGATATGTATCCATCAACATGCCACGCAATGCCATTGCATCATTTATGCAACCAGCCAAACTGGTTAACTTATCATTTAATTCGTAATTTATACCTATAAGAACTGCACGCTTAACACCACTATAGTCGCTATTACCACCATTATAGTTCTTTACTACTGTTAATTCTGGATGATTTACAATTCTAGCAGTAGATGATAAAACGTCCTCCATAATACCATTCAATGTTGCGGTATCTTTGAGTAATCCACCAATAATAGTAGAGTTTAAAACAGACGAAATCTGTTCATACTTTGCTAACACGTTGGCCTTTACACTGTTACTTGCTTCACGAGTATTTACTTTATTATTTTGCGTAATATAGTTGTTTGTTATTGTCGCCACATTACGATCCCAACTAGGAACCCAAGGAGATAACCCTCGTGTCATTTGTCTTGGTCCATTACCATCATTGCCACTATCGTTATTCTCTGATATCGATTTTATACCATCACCTTCAAACTTTTTTTTATCACTATTCCATTTCATTACTAATTCAGCAGTTCCATTATCAATATTTTCCTTTTGTTGATCTGTTAAAGAACCTATCGCTTCTTGCTTTTCTTCATTTGTAGGACCAATAACAAGAGCAGTAAATCCATCATCATCATTATTTTTATAATATAATGGAAGTAATCCTTGTTCTACCCATTTCTTCGCCTCTTGGGGAAGATTATCATCCGCATTCTGTTTATCTTTATCAGTTGGGGTTAAAAGAATAACTTCTTTTAATTTTTCAATACTTGTAATTGCAGCTGATGCACCCATAGCAGCACTTTTACCAGCTATCAAACCTAGGGCGGTTATTCCTGTCTTATTAACTGCATCAGCAACATCCACACAAGTAATATCAGCATCTTTTTTAGAAATAATTAAAGCATTATTAGCACTAACTGTATCCTCTATTGCATTTAAATAAATATTCGCACATTGTTTTCCAGCAATTTCTGATTTTTTTGCTACCTTTGCAAGACTGTTAACATCACTAAACGTTTCTTTTGCATATTTTCCATTTGTTGTCTCAGCACCCTTCTCTATTTCATTCATTGTAATAAGATAACCACTAAGAAGTGCCTTCGTGCCATTTAACGATGCACCTTCTGTTAGGATATTAGTTTCACCATTAGATATTGTAGTATTTATATTTTCTACTTGAACAGAATTTAATGTTCCAGACAAAACACTAGCGGTTGCTTTACCGTAAATATCTATGTCAAACTTAGTTGGGTCTATAATCTTAAAAGATTTATTTGCAATATTATTTTGAAACGTTGCACCGTTAAAACCACGACTAGACGCAATCAAACCTCTAAATCCAACACGATTATTAATTCTTAGATCAGTAAGCATAGTTGATGCTAGTGATGGATTAGTTGAAAAAAGTGATTTTACACTATTTACATTAGTAACTAAATTAGAAGATACTTTACCATATGTGGCAACGCCCATTTTACGTCCATCTACAGCATCCATCCAAACATTAACATTAAAATTATCGTTTCCAGGAATAGACGCCTCTCCCGCAAAGTATGGTGAACTGGGATCTCTTGAAGAATTATATAACGCATTTCCTTTGTCAATAAATGGATTGTAATTTTTATCATATTGATTTGAGGTTGTATCTAATCTAACATCATACCCTGGTTCACCTTCCTTAGGTCGAGTGACAAACTCTTTCTCTGCAGTCTGAGGATTGTATTTTATAAAGGGGCCAGACAAACTCAACTCAGAAAATCGAAGAATATCTTTACCTCCCATATACCCATGATAAAAACAATAAACACTAACACTTCCAAAATCTCCATCTACAGTTAGTTTTACATCTCCGTGATAAAAATCATATTTACCATTACCATTTTCTCCTGTTTCAGATACAGTTTTATTTAAAATGTGCATGTAGCCTATCATATTACTATGTCTTTCACATTGAAAGTATAAACTACCGTAGTTTACTGTATCGGTATTAGACATCTTTAAATCAATGTAACGTTTTCCATTTTCGTCCCTTTTATTATTGTCGAACGATATCGTATTATTTAAGTATACAATCTTAAACGGATGAGAGGAAGAAATACCAGTATCTAGAAAACGATACGTTCTGTCTTTCATAAATTGGTATGACCCATTCACTAAATTAATTTGATTAATATTCTCATCAAAAAAATTATAAAAAGGATCGAAAAAGAACCCTCCACTCACTCTGATTATTATAGGCTTGTCATCTATAACTGAATATTTAATAGGTTTCGATGTGCCATTATATTGCTTATTTAATACTGCAATTGGATGAGCAATTGGAACATTTCTAAATATATATTCTCCTATGGAACCTATCGTGTATTGTGATATATACTGGGATCCATTATTAAATACATACTTATTGCCGTTACTATTCACAATATTAACATCTCCCGACTTGTTCAGTAAATCAGGTGTTTCGATATTTCGATTAGAATGGGTTGTTTTATTAGCAGTAGCATGTAATCTAAACATTATACTAACAAACAAATTATTAGTATTATGATATATGTCAATATAATTTATCATAAATCTGTATATGTCAATATATATTCCTAATTTATATACATATATCCAATGTAATACAATACAATACATGATGGATATAGTTATTAGCGTGTATATTTTCCAAGACGAGTAAAAGAATCAACAATAAAAATAACAAATATTCCCAAAAAAAGATATAATACTATCTCTTCGGTTACATGAGAGGTTTTATCGTCTTGTTGTTCTTCAAGTAAATGAATAACATAGTTAAGCTTTTCCATGAGAGGATCTGGTCCCACAACTCTTCCAGGAGTTTGCATGTTCTGCAGAGAGTTTCCTACCGGAACGCCTGAATATACTCCATTGGCTGGACCATTCGTACCAGCCATTTCGTCAACATCAACCTCGTCGCCATACATTTTCTTATAATCTGGAATATATTGCCTATACTTATCGTAATCAACATTATTACTTGTTGCTACGGAACCGTAGTTATTAAGTTGGCTGTTTGAGCTAGAGCTATCGTGATCTTCTTCATTTTGTTCGGAATAGGTAGGTTCGGTTCGGGTTTTTGTTTGTTCTACACCAACCGATACTGGCGGTGAAAGAGGAGTAAAATCCCCCATTTCCGAAGATCCTTCACTTGATTCATATTCTTGACTGCCATGAATGTTGGATATAACACTATTCACGTTTTCAGAAGAGATCTTGTTTGATGCATTTCTTAACTTAACCGTTCTGTTGTTTCTGATTTTTTTTTGACTATTTGACGATGGTTGTAATTGGAGTGTCGAATTATCGACATTATCAAATGGAGCGGCATTCATTGCTAAAGACATTATAATAGTAACTTAATAAAAAATGAGATAATAAAATAGTAGAATAACGGAAATGCATTGCATATCGTTATTCTATAAGTAATAAATTAAACAATTCCTGCAGCCTTTTGCTCTCTATGTTGTTTTTGTGCTGCATTGCGGGCTTTTTCTAATATCTTTGTTGCAGCAGCCAACTCATCTTCGCTGATTATTCCGTCGTTATTAGTATCTACCATGGAATGTAGAACTCTGTATTTTTTGGGAACAACACACAATTTGCTATCTTCATTGAACAAATATTCTGATAAAATAGTGAATGCAAAGGTTAATGCTAATGCTGTGTATATATCGCGTGTTCCCATCCATGCCATTGAGAAAACAAATATTTGTTTGCTAACACCGTTCTTTAAGTATTCTTGTGTTGATTTACTAAAATTAACAGGAACAACCTTCGCACCTAAGTTCAATAATATCATTACAAATCCAGCGAAATATTTACTGTTATTTAAATTAAGTATATAGGAATGAATAGATCCTAGAAAACGCTGAAGGTAACCAATGTTCGAGTTTCCACCGATCAACATACCGTCTGGCATTGGCGTTGGATATGGGACATTACCTAATCCTTTTGCATTAGTTTTCCCAATCTTTTTTGTCATTTATATAGGATACAATTATATACATTATATAAACAAAAAAATGTAATTCTTACATGACAAGCCCTAATTTATTTAAAACTCCTGTTTTTACATTTTCAACTACGGTGTCCTTTGTTTTTTTTGCACGATTAATTACACGCATATATTCTCGTTTTACATCGTCTACAGTATTTGCCTTGCTTAATCCCTCTTTTATTTTATCTATTCCACCAAATCCTTCGTTTACAACAACTTTATTACCAAAATAAACCCCCATGGCAAGCGACAGCACTATAATAAGAAATAAAAGGATAAATTCTTGTTTTTTTGTATCTTTCATGTACTAATATATATCATGTTAATATTTTATTATTCATAACAAACTATTCACTTAACTAAATTAAATTATTATTCTTTTTTTTTACTAGCATCATCGTCAGATTTAATTTCTTTTGCAACGTCTCTTTTGTATCGTTCTTCGTTGCGAGGAGTGGGGAAGAATGGTCTTCCCATAATTTTAGCCAAGTTCATTTTAATTGCTTGTAGTCTGGCCTCGCATGATAGTGCGGCAACATCGGTTTTATTGATTACTTCACCAGGTCGCAAAGTAAGATGCACATTCAAATGAAATGTTAAATTAGATTTGTCGTCGTTCAGAATATCGATCACATCTTTTGTGATGGGGGAGGGTTGATATGGGCTACCTCTTGAAAATCCGCCGATCATTTTATTTGTATCTTCAGACGTTTCACTTGCGGTGTCACTTAGTTCCTCTACCTTTCCACTTTGTATTAAATAGCTGTCATTGAACTCGATAAGAAAGGCTCTGTTATATAAATCTTTAATTTCATCTCTCTCCTTTTGTTTTTCTATTGTGCTTGAAAGTATGCTGTCAATTACAGAAAACTCGGCGTAAAATGGTCTAAATAACTCAAACATTCGGCTATCTGTTCTCTCTTTGATCGAATTATAGGATGTATACATTAAAAGATACATATAGATCGGAAGACTGGTTTCTATATCGTCAAATCGAGGCAGTTGAAGATTAACGCCTGTTTGTATTGCATTCGTTGTTTTCATGGCTCCTTCAATCTGACCCTCAAGCAAAGGCAGAAATCCTTGAGTAACTCCGTCGCGCTTGATAGGGAAGATAGCCTTCTTATAGTTTTTCATAGAGATAGTAGTCGTGCTATTTGCACCACCACGCTTTCGTCGCGTGCGTTTGCCTCCAGACATGTTGGTGAGTTTTCGAGTATCATTCTTTTTTTGTTCTTCATATTTTTTCCTTGCGTCGTTTTTGTCTTTTGGGTTAGCAGCATTAAATACAATTAAGTTGTAGTGTAGTTCATTTTCATAACTTACCGCAATTACCCGTTGGAAGTCAATTGGTGTCTCTCTTCCTTCTTCGTTCTTTATGTCATTTGCTACTCGAAATCCAACTTTCCTTTTTCGTATATTTGAACCAGGGTTCTTATCGGTCGACAAGTCAATAATATCTATTTCTGTTTCTTGTTTCAATGCGATAATCTTTAATTTAAAAATCTCTTCAATAATAGCAATATCTGTAGCTTGGGCGTAATAGGTTGGCTCCATCATACTCTTTTCTGCATCTATAAACTCAGCTGGGCTTGAAAAAGGGGATATTTTATCTATGGGAATATTTGACGGAAATGTGCGATTAAAATTCATAAACTTAATTTCGTAGGAGTGTTGCTTAAACAAAGAATCGGCGACATCATATGCCATCATACTCCTCTGTTGGTCTGTTAACTCTTTATTTTGCATTAAATCCTGAGCCTGTCGCAAGTAACTCTCCATTATACTCATATTTGCATCACTATTGCCAAGTTCATTGCTCGACAGATCGTCGAGTTCCTTTAATAACTTCATAATATCCTTGATCATAACACTTTTCTTCAGAAGTTCGGGGTGATGTTTATTCACCCATTCATCAGTATAGGCATATCCGAATAATCGATTACTTGAAAATATCATTTCAGAAAGAAGCTTCTCTCTATTTCCTCTATAATAATTGATTACACACCACCTTATAAACATGGGAGTGAACTCTGTATTCGTCCTGCTGACACTACTTTGTGTTTCATTATCTATTATATCGATGGAAATCAACTTATCGCGAACATCCTCGCCGTTATTTTTAGATGCAAGTAACAGATATGCATTTTCAATATTAAAAGAAGTAGACACACAATTATACAAACAGTTTCCGTCAGATGCAATATTAAGTATTTGTAGATTTTTTACATAATTCTTATATTTCTCGGGTCCGAACCTATTTCCCTTTCCTCTGTCGGGACCATTTGACATGTTAACATCTAATGTAAAGACATCTTTATACATACCTCCTTTGTAGATATCCTTGCGAGAATTAGGACCTTTCGACGTAACAGTATCATTCATTTTCGTAAGTATCTTACTAATATTATTTTTTGATTGAGTAACCTGATCTCTCTGTTGTTTGGTGATATTTTTTGAGTTCATTAAATCGATTGGTTTCATTTCTTTGGAAAACTTACCATCTTTGTTTTGTTTATAGTAGTCAATGAAATATCCATTTACAAAGAACTTACGCATGTTGTCGGGTATTTCACCAACAATGACACCTGGCTGTTGAAAATTATCATTTATAGATGGTATTGGAGTGCTTGATATGCCAGGCAATGATTTCGGTGCAGGAGGAGCTGGTAATTCGGGAAGCTCTACCTTAGGTGGAACAACTATGGGTTTGGGGGGAACAATTAGAGCAGTTGATGGTTCAGGATCAGGTGCAGGAAGTTGCGGAAGAAGTTTCTTTTTGATTTCAACTGGTTTATCGTCTTTATCTTTCGCGGCATCTACGTTTGTAACCATAGTTCCATTTATATTTACAATAGTAGAGCTCACGTTCTCGTCGTTCTTTTTCTTCTCGTCGTCTTTTTCTTTTTTGACATCTTCTGGGTTTCGCTGTTTAAGAGGAATAGGCTCATCATTGCTTTGCCCTCGTTTTAAATCGTCTGGTAGTTCTTGAAGCTCTTTTGCACCGCTTCGAGCCTGCATACTAATAATACTTGCATCTGCGACATCTTTCATATTTAATCTCATATCAACAACATCTTTGGGTTGAAGTTTCCAAGAGCTATCATCATATTCTGCACTATAAATAACATATGGACTTCCGCCGAGATAAATAATTGAGTTAGGGGATAGAAGATTTTTCACAGTTAAATCAATATTATGATCAACAACCCCTCTACTAATTGCCACATCAACTGGGATCGGCGTAAGTCCGAACATATGTTCAGATGCAATACGATTATTTAGTGTCATAAATAGTTCTTTGTCGTAAAATTGCCGTTTTATATAACTATCATCTGCAGCATCGATTGCTTTCTGTGATAATTTTAGTTGAGGGTTAAGCATTGCAGTCTTTCTATTTGTCCCTCTTCCACCCCGTCCCATATTGATACCAAAAATAGATGGTTCTAACTTAAACTCTTGGTGTCCTGGAATGGTAGTGGTAACTGTTACACTAATAGATCTGGGAACTGGCGATCCGGGACCAAGCTGGGTCTTTTCTTTCGAGAGTTCTTTTGTTTCTTCTTTATCTTGTTTACTTACTAGGGATACTGGTTCGCCACCTTGTATTGGTATTGGTAATGGTAATACTTCTGTAGACGACGGTTCTTGCGACACTGGTTTTTCTTCGGTTTCATCCATAGGAACGGCAACGGCAATGGGTATTTCTTCTTTACCGTCCAACGAGTTCCAAATATTTTTGAAGAACCCGTTGTACATACGAGGTGCACCTATCATAATCTGTTGTTTCATTGCAAGAGAAGGATTATTCCACAAAATAATATTCTTTCTTTCTACGGAATTGTTCTCTAGATCATAAACATTATCTATTTTTTCAAAATTACAGAAAAATCCGATCGTCATTTTGCTCATGATTGCTTCGCTAGTTGTTTGATAACTTTTATTACCCAGAATAAGTTCATCAATTGTAAATGTATAGATATATCCTTTTTCAGGATTAGCCATTGTTAGTTTTTTTCTGAGTTTAATATTCTCTCTTATTACATTCTTATAACTGCTCATTGTTTGAGAACTTAATAATCCATACGTTTGTTCATCAATAAACTTAACTATTTCATCTATTTGTGTGTCAGTTATTCTATCTTCAAATGAGTTAATACCTGCTCCATATAACAAATCATAATTAATAGCACTTGAAACAGAATCTTTTGGATCAGTAATACCATCAAATGCTGTATATTTGATCTTTCCTTCTTCATATGTTTTATATGCAAAGAATGCATCACGTTTGCTTGGTTCAATTGTATCGAGATAAGTTGATAACGCCTCACCGCTGTTAGGGTCATATTCAATCCCGGAGAATATATGGAAGTTATTTTCTTTGAACATTTCTATTAGATCATTGTAGGTTTCCTTCGTATACTCGTGAATAAATGGATTGGGTTCATTATTTTCTGGAAGATCACGAAGTTCATCTGAGAAATTTTCAGCTCCACCTTTTTCAACTGGATTTGTTGGTGAAGTAGTAACGACGTGTGGGATAACATTGGGTGCATTATATTTGTCCTTTTCTAATACTTTTGGATCAACTTCTGGAATAAACATGTATATAGATGTTTCATCATTCGATATTTCATTGAACTCAACCCTTTCAATGTCATGTGCAGAAATAAACCTATACAAAATACCGTTAGTTGTTGGAGGCATTCCAGTTTTGAAGAGGTTAATTTTATCAGTATTAATTCCTGTGCTATCCTGTGGTGAAAACATAACATTTGTTTGTATGTTTGTCATTGAAAATATATCTTTTGCTTCCACAATAGAAGGATTTGTGGACTTGGCGTGCATAACAGCATAAGCCTTAAAAAACTCTCCATATGTATCAAAATAAGATTGGTCTTGTTTTCTGAACTCTTCGTCTCTCTGTTTTTCATCGGTTACCTCTGGAAAACTTGTATATCTATAAGGGTACACTTCATCTAACTTTTTCTGGATAATTTCAGCTTCCTTACCTATTACATCTTCGAGAGACAAACCGTTGTCTCTCCCTTCTTTAATACGTGCATAAATAGAAAGCCATTCGTAGTGAATAAATGATCCCACGTTTGTTTCTTGTTTCTCAGGCATAGGAAGAGTTTGTTTCTGAAAACGAACAAGTTTTTTAGGGTTATTCTCAGTTTCATCATCAAATATAATAGGTTCTTCTGTGTCATTTGGCTTATTTAGTTCTCCAAAATTGTTATCTTTATTCGGTTGATCTAGAGGTGCAGTTCCTTCAATTATTTTATCTCCACCAAGCTGTTGTTGTATCAAAGATGTTTCGCCTTTTTTCATGTGACTTGCAATATGGTATAAAAAATATTTATATATAAGTTCGCCTACATTGCTGGTATTTTTCGTAGTGGTACCCATCTCATCTGAATACATATCAAGTGTGAAATCTCTTGACAACCCCTTGTATGGACTGTCATCGGGAATAAACACCTTCAACATTTCTGGTTCAATTGGATCTATCTTTTGATGACGGAATACTACTTCTTGATCTTTTCCGGAATTAGTGTATTCACGTGTCTCGTCATTTCCTTTTAATATAATTATTTCAAACCCTCCGCGACTAATTACCTCTCCTCTGAAATTCTTTTGAAGCTCGAAAAGAGAAGCGGTAGACATCAATGAACCACTTGGAGTATATTTAGATCTAGATATCCGGTTAAACACCGGATCGAACGCACTATTTGTAACTTCACTCATCTCGCCAGCATAAAAGTTCATGTTTTTACTCGACTTATCAATACGTATATCCCATTTATTTGTTGTAAATGAGCTGTACTTTGCACCTTCATAATCAGCTAACATGGATGTTGCTATTTTTAAAGAGGTCATGTTTTCATTATAGTTAATTTGGGCATAACTATTAAAATCAAACAATACCCGATACATATCATCTGGGGTGGAGATTTTTGTATATTCACGCATTATTTCATAAATATATTTACGATTGTTTTGCGATATGAGATATTTATACTGAGGATCTTTGTTCTTAGAAAATGGATTGGATAACATTGAACGCACAGGCTCTCTTGCAAACATAACATACAAATAATAATCCGGTTTTAATCGACGAATTATATTTGCGATCTGAACTCTATTCGAAAGTCTTGTTCTAGAGTTCATATTGGTATTTATCCAGTGAACAAGAGTTTTACGGCTAATAACTCGAATAAAACTTAAAAATGATCCTAGTGATATCTCTGCTTTATTGCCATACATACCATCCGAAAGACTCTTGTGATCTATACCATTTTTCTTTGCAATAATAGCGAGTGTTTTATCCGTGATAATTTTTAATTTCATAAACTCATCGTAGTCATCTTGGATAAACATCTCCATTTGAATAAATGAACGAACACATTGAAAAAAGGTTTCATCTGACTCGAAGATCTGATATACCTTTAACATTCGTTCATAATCTTCTACATACGCAGGATCTGATCGCCTTGAAACACTGGTTGTTCTTTCTTTTAATTCTTGGAGGTAATCATCCTTATCTAAAAAAGTTTTACCGTCGGCATCATTGGTAAACGTCAAACAGGCCTTATCGATAAACTCTTCAATAGTAAGTGTTTTTCCTTTGAAAAAGTTATCTGGTTCTGCTCCACCAACACTATTAATCTTTTTATATGTAGTTTTATGTTTACTCTTATGTTGCTTTCCACCCTTCCGCTGTTTGATTATTTTTTCTACTATCTGTTTACGAGTATACTTTTTTGACATAATATTATTACTTACTATATTATTATATAATATTATGCTTATATTTTCATGTTTATACATTATTATATTATTCATCTTCATCACTTTCACTAATATCCTCAAAAAGGTTAACATGAAACATTTCATCTGCAGCATTTTTTAATTGTAGGTTCAAATCATTATTTGATAATTGCAGCGTAACCCCGTTTGACATAGATATCGCAACTTGCATACTTACAACATATTTATCCAGCTTAACTTTGTAATCCGGTGCAATTACATTTTGTATATATGTATTTACCGTTTGAAAGCTATTGTATACTTTAATTTGTGAAAGAGTATTTCCATCTTTAAGTGTATCTGCAATAAGATCTGTTACATTTTGAATAATATAATGTCGATCTTTTTCACTTAATGTGTCTAAAAAATCACATGGATATAATGTTGCACGTAGATATCTTTCGGCAATCTGAATAAGTTTGTCTTGTTTTTGAAAGTTCATTATTGCAAAATGCGTCAGTTCCTGAATTTTGGTAGGTACATTGACAACCAACCCCAAATCAATAACTCCTATTTGATATTTTGGTATTTTTTTGTGTTTTAGGATACTGTCATTATTTTCAATAAAAATGAGATTACCTGCATGTAAATCACCGTGTATAGTTCCATTGATTATTATACAGTTTAGTGCCATTTTCGTAACAAGACTAGCATATTTATCATACACCTTTGGATCTACATTATCAAATGATATCCCTTCAATATATTCCATAATAATATAATCATTATTAAATAAGTTGTCATCTTCAATGATTTCAGGTACCCTTACGTAATCAATATATTCGAAATTACGATAAAATAGCTTTGTATTCTCTTTCTCTTGTTGGAAATCTAGTTGCTCTTCTAGAACATTCATATGTCTGTCTATGGGCTCCTGAATGTCTATTTTTACCCACCAATAAATAATGCTTGACAACATAGATAAAAATGCAGACATTGTCTCTATTGACTTATTTAACCGTGCCTTGATATTGTTACGTTTCACCTTTAGAATATATCTCTTATGTGTATCACGGTGCTCAATCTGATAGATGAGAGAAATCATGCCAGAACGAAACGGAACATCATTTACAAAAATGTACGGGGTTTCGCGTTTTATGTGATCTATAATATCACTATTTACGTCCATTTTCGTAAAAGGAACGCGATCCGTGTATCGAACTAATTCGTTATTTATTTCATCATCTATCAAATTATTAGAGTGTGCCAATGATTGAATTATTTTTACAAATAGCACGTCTGTTTTAACTAGGGAACGGGTTACTCCCTTTACAAACTGATTATATTTCTTATGAATAAAAAAGTATGAAACACTTTCTGTTACAACGATCCCCAATATTCGGGCAATAAAAAAAAAAGATGTAAAAATGTTAGTCATACATATTATGGTAAGTTCTCTATAAGCATTTTTACGGCTTTAAATGTTTTCTTAAACATAGTAAGGATCATCGGTTCAAACTTTAATAGTTCTGGCGGGGTATTATGTTTTATAAATACGGTGAAAATACAAGTGTATATATCTGGAAATACACACTTAACATCTATACTTTCAATAGGAGACGACTTTACATGCCTTGACATGGCAACTCCTTCCATTGGCGTTATCACATTGTTTTTTGAACATGCAAATAATATCATATTCTCAGCATCTTTATTTTTGTGAACATCCATGTTTAAAAAGAACTGTGGTATACCAATGTCACTAAATAAATGACAAAAAACTATCTGTAAACATTGTTTTCCAGTTTCGTCCTCTTCGGATAAATTATATTCTTCAACAAACTCTCCCTTTTGAACACTATGGATAATATCAATAATTGAAGTATCTATTAACTGACCCATATTTAGTTTATTATTTGTTATTTTGAAATCTACCTGTATGACATTATTTTCTAACTTTTTGATATTCATTTGTTTACTCATATTACACTCTATTTGTATAATAATATCTCTTTATAAACTAACAATGAACAAAACGAAAAAAATAGGTGGTTCAAAAAAAAAGAAAAATAAGACAAGGCGTAATAAATCAACTAAGGTAACAAATGCATCAAAGAGAAGCGATGGAACTCTTATATTCAAAGACTATCCCGATTTTCGACCAAACTTGACACCTAGAGAAATATTTAAGCTCGGAAGTTTTGGCGGCACTTACTGGAGGCCTATTTATTCTTCAGTGGTAGATAAAAACTTAAAAAATGTCCATAAAAAATATCCAAAATCGTGGTGGAAAGGTATACCAAATGATCATCTTACACGTTCATTTGAGGAATATGACACTAAGATAAATAAGTATGGGGTAAAGGTAGGGACGACGCTCGAGTTCTGGGAAGGAAAAAAATGGATCACAAAATATCATCCTTATGGATGGGTTCAATGGTATTGTGATTTTTATCAAGGTAAACGAACGCCCGACGACGAGAGACAAATAAGTCGTTGGAGTGCGTTGACGGGAGACAAGGGGAGATTTAAAAACTTTCTAATCAATCTAATTAAAAAACGACACAAAAAAGATTTAAAAAAGGGACTAGATGATTACTTGGTTTCGCCTAAAATAAGGCAAGTTCTTCAACATTGGGGTTATAAACTTACATTATCTGATCTTAAATCTTAAATCTTAAATAAGTTAATAACCTGTATAGGTTGGATTTTTTGTCTTGTAATTTCGGAGCGATAAATGTGCGAAATAATAAAGGACAAGTAGCAACAAATGATAAATTAGTTCTATAATTGGTTTCTTACGCATAAACTTTCTAACTATCATTTCAGAAATACCATAGGTTGATATGTAAAGAAGAACATTTGGTAGTTCATCTAACCACGGAATAATAGTAGAACTCATAATATACTAGTTGTTATACAGTATATTATGATAATAATTACAGATTACATTTAAATATCGAGACTTATCGTATTTTTGTCAGACCCGTTTCTCCTACGTCGCGACTTCTTTGGAAGGTTTGCAGAAGATTGCATATCTTTTAGATCCGAGATACTTATGGTGCTACTGTCGTTTAACAGATCGGGAACTACTGAGGACATTGTGTCTTCTCTAGGAGCCATCGTTGGCGAAGAGCTCATATTTACCTTTTTTGTTTTCAAGTTAGAAAGAATACTATCTATGTCAGATGGTCCCTTCATTTCTGCTCGTTGATTTGAAGAAGGTTGTTGCATTCGCGAACTTTTTTCAGGAGCGTTTGCATTTGAAAAGTTTTCACTTATATTAATACCATCACTTTGTCCTCCCATATTCACACTTCTGGACAAATCGGGTCGACTAGAAAAGCTCTCGGTGTTACCAGGTCGATGAGATGGGGGAGGAACTGCACGGGGACCTTGGGTTGCAACTGACGGCGGCGGGCCCGATCCAGGCCTAGGTGCAGGATCGGGATTGTTCACACTATTCATAAAATTAGAAAACTCAGGGGAAGTGTTTGACATTGAGTTCACTGCTGCTGCCTGAAACTGTTTCGCTAGATCGGGGTTCTGTCGCATTATATCGTCCATGCCAGGCATAGCAGATTTAAACATTGTATTTGTCATATGCAACATAGCGGCACTTCCTCCGACTTGAAACAATAATTTTAATTCTGGTGCCATACTTGCCTTCGACTTATATTTGTCGTAGAGTTCTCCAAAAACTTCATCATAATCATCCATATTGTCTCCAATTTGTTCACTCCACCCATCGAGTTTCAAGTCAAATGGATCGAACCGGTTGTTCAAAAACTCGATACCATTAATACAAGTCATTAGAATATTTCCCTGAAACTTTACAGAGTTTTGCTTTGCTTTTTCGTCCATAATCGTCTCATATTCTCCCTTCATTTCTAGAAGAGATGAGTCCATCGTATACTTTTTAGACAGTTGAACTCCTTTTTGTTCCAACATTTCGAGTTTCCTCAACAACTGAAACTTTTCACGAAGAGCCTCTTCTTTGCTTTGCAATGGTTTACTTGGTGCCCTTGTTTCAGGATTTATAGGAATATCGTTAAACCTGTCAAACCCATCCCAGGTGGATGTTGTCGGGTCTGCGTTATTATTTGTTAAATTTGGCTCTTCAAATGAAACAGAAGGTTTCACCTCTTCAATATTGGAAATACTATCTTTAAATAAGCTATCCTTACTCATGGAGTTTTCAGTGATATCATTTAGATCTGATTCGAGCTTATCAAGCTCATCTAATCCTAAAGAATCGTCTCGAGATGATCCACTTGCGTCTTTCTTATCGTTCATAAGAAGCTCTATCCCGTCGCCAAACTTTCCAGAAGAAAGGTTGTTCGTTGCACTTAATGGGGCAATGTCATCGAATGAAGATATCTCTATAACGTCGTCCATAATACTAATAATCTATAATAATTACTTCTAAGTCTTACGAATAGATATAGTTAATTAAGGTTTCACTCTGTGTTGAATATACCACATTCCTTGTAGAAAACAATCTGCTAAATCATCGTTCTTTTTATGACATTGGAAAAAATGCACCCACGCATCGTGTGTTCCCTCGATCATGTCTAAACATTTCTTAATACCCGCTTTTTTTCTTTTCGCATACGTATCGTGAATTTCGTCATCCTTTAATTTGTTAATTGACGAAATAAACTCTATGTCTAAAGTTGAGTTTTGCATCAAAAAATACTGCGATAACATTCCCTGTATTGTTTTCATTCTATTTGCGATAGGGCTTATTTGATTTTCGATAATCACCATATCTATAGTGTCAATATCTTCTTTAAACATAATATTTAGTTTGTGTTGAATATTTCGTCCAATAGTAACAATGTCTAATTTAGTTGCGTCCACCTTGTCTACTGGATCAAAGCATGTTTTTTCTCCGTATGAAAATATAATATCAATTAATTCGGCCTTTTTAACAGAGGTATCGTATTCAATACAATGCTTCGACGCGACTTCCCGTAATTCTGGCACTTTTTGCTTTTTTAATTTTTTAAGAGTAAAATCGCCATTTGGGCGTTGATATGGTTCTTTCTTTGAATGTTTCAAACAATAATATTTACCATTTTTCGAGAACCTTGCTTCAGCTGTGCATAGACTACCCGTATCTCCACCACAACATGTAACGTCGTCTTTTTGCGTTAGATTTACAACATCCCATTTAAGTATAGTAATTTTCTTATCAACTTTTAAGCCACCCTCGTTATCTTCTTCACACGCAGAAGTATTATTTATAACATCAAGAGAGAAAAGGCACAACGCTAGGTTTTTTATACCAACGTCTATACTGATTATTTTCATTAGGTATATATTTACACAACAAGCAAATATCTTATATTCATACATACCTCGGCATTATATCATAATATGAAGAATAACAATATGTAATTTCACAACATATATAGATATATACATCTATTTACTGTAACTTAACTATAATGGGAGATATTATTGTCACTGGTATATCAATACTTATACTATGCACCATTTTCGTAACAGGGTTCGTGGTATGTAACTGGATATGTTCAACGTTATTTGAAGAAACAACACTGGATGAACTATATGCGAATGAAAATCCTATGATCGACTAGACGATCATAGTAAATACTTCCGGTATTAAATGTATATTCGATATATATACATTTAATTTTCAAATAATAGTAAATTATTGATTACCCTGATACATGCTAGGAGTAAACATTTTAGACTGTAGTTGCTGTCTTGACAAGTACACTTGTTTAAGATCACTTGAAAAGTTGCCGTCTCTTACAAGCGTATTATCATTGATACTAGTATAATTGTATGGAGTAGATGTATTAGATCCATTGGTGACTGCAATATTATTTACATTGTTCATCATTTCATTATTCATGTTATTTGACATAAGCTGTGTTGCATTTGAAGTAAGATATTTTCTGTATTCCCAGTTAGTCGCTGAGCCAGACATAGACTTAAACTTACTGTCTACGATTGCTTCTGATAACCAACTACAGTTTTGACGACCATCTGACATGAGTGCAGGTTTGCCTTCATGAATGTTATTAGATGCTACACCAAGGTTTCTTAAGTCTTGTTCCATTGATGGTTTTCGATTTTTCTATATATATAGATAATAAGTTATTATGCTGATAACATTTTAATTAATTTATTTTTATTCGGCTTTTCATTGTCTCCAATCATGCCCCGAGAAAATGCAACCTTTCTTAGTTCGGTTACAGTAAACTTACTATAATCAGTAATGTCTTGTTCTCCTATTTCAATAACTTTACTATCAGTTTGAATATCTAGTTCCTCATCGGGAACGGATGTTAGTCCTTCTATATTATCATTTTCAGAAGAAAACTTCTCGAAGTTTAAAGTAGATAGGTCAATACCCAGATCATCTGTTCCACCAGCTGAACCCTCTTCTAATGAGCTTAAGTTGGATACTTGTGTTATATCTTCTTCGTTGTCCTCGTCGATATCTGCAATACTTTTGATAATTTTAATATTATCATCTTCATCATCTCTCGCATCATCTTCATCATCATCATCTTCATCATCATCATCTTCATCATCATCCTCCGAATCATCTTTATCACTATCATCCTCGGGTGCACCATTGTCGCTCTCATCACTACTCTCGGTGTTACTCTCAAACTCGTCACTGCTTTCTCCGTTTTCATCTTCTGAAACATCAATTAGGGGATCTAAAACCTCTACAGCTCCTGTCATAAAAGGAACATCAATGTTAACGGTATGGATATTATCTTTAACACCGACGAACTCTTCTTCTAAAGTATTGTTATCTAAAGGTTGAGATAATTCACCACTTCCAGACCCACGATTTCCAGTAGTTTTTAAACTATTTATTTCCGAAACTAGAGTAGTTGTCAGATCCATAATTGCACCAATCTTTGCACTTTGTTGTTGGATCTTATTGTAAAACAAAAAAGATACTGCCGCAACGAGCACACACGTAATAACAATTGATACCAAAAATGGTACGCTTACTAGTTCTTTTAACGCCATTAAAAACAGGTTACATTATATTTTGGCGAAATAGACGAACCTACTTACATATCTTTCAATATGTGTTCAGGATAGTTCATTTGTCTTAACACTTCTATTCCCCCATCAAGATCATTAATTCCCTTGTCAATGGTATACTTGTATTCAAATCTGTTATTTTCGTCAATATCAACATTCATTTTAAAATTAACAATATCATTATGTTTGTCTAACTTTTCACACAGTTCTCCGTAATGAGTAGTTAACATATATTGAACGTTGGGTTTATCAGATAAGTTCTTCAAGTATGCATAACCACATCGAACCGCCTCTTTTGGATTTGTTCCCGAATAAAGTTCATCAAATAAACAGAAATGTCGTGTCTCTGACGATTGCTTTTCTATTTTTTCAAGGATTTTTTTACACTTTCTACTTTCAGATTGAAAAAGACTATCTCTCCCCGATGTATCAGGAATGTTCAAGTAACAATGTAACACTTGGAATGGATCTATAACCGCTTCTTTGTAAAATCCACACCCGTACTGCTGGGTAAGTATGATATTCGTCATTACAGTCTTGAGTATAGTTGTCTTTCCTGAAGCATTAGGCCCGGTGACAATTGCATCTTTTCGAACATTGATGTTATTTGTTACTGCGTCGTCATTGGAAAGAGGTGGATATACGGCATTCTTTAACTTAATTCCATTCTTGGCGTTCTTTGTAGAAGATTTATTTGTTTTACCTTGTTCATACAGTTTCCCGTAACTCATTTTTCCACTGGTTATATTTTTCTTAATACCACACATATTTACTATATATCCTTCAAATCCAAATGCAAACGATATAGCACTATTATAGTCAACATCATTATATAATCGGTAAAAACGTTGAAGAACAATTCCCATATCAGATATTTTCTTATATGATAAACAGAAAGGATGAATTTCGTCGATTGTATCGGTTATATTAGTTAACGTTTCGATATTCTCGATTACCGTCTTGTTAAACTTGTCATAAGACTTTATTTTTTGTGTATAAGAGAGAAACGTGTTCATTCGAGAAATTGACCCTCGTATAAATCTTGACAGTTTAAATAAAATGTCATGTATTTTATACATGTTTTTGTAAAACTTAATACATACTTGTGTATTTTGATACAATGACATTATGTAGATACCTGCAGACATTAGTATAGTTATTCGTTGCTGCCAGTCAACCTCATTGAAACTAGTAAAAAGTTTTCCTATTGCATGATTTTTTGCAACATCTTTGAATACAGTATAATAATTAGACAATGTAATGTCAATACCTCGCATTTTAATAACGATAAATGGAATAATCGACATAAATACTGGAACAAGTAATGCCATTACGGGTGATGCTAAATTATACATGCTAAGTATCTGGAGAAACATGTCGTTATCATTTAAGAATGAAAACTTGTCCCATTCAATATAGTAGTATTTCTCTCGGAACTCCTTTTCTGATTTAAGATCTATCCATATTTTAAATATATCTTCAGGTGTCTCAGTATTTTCATTGCATTGAAAATCTTCAATAACAACACGCTTCAACACTTTTTTTGTGTCATTTAAAAACTTACGATCGCTGGAGTAGTATTTTGCCATTTCTGGTCGCATAAGTTTCCCCAGATCACTCGTGTTTCCAAACACATGGTCTAATAGAGGGCTCCCGTCTTCTTCTTCTGTATCTAAGATCTCTAGATCCTTTATCAAACTTTTATCTAACGAATGCCTAGTTTTTGTTTTATTGTAATACATCGGGGTATGAAATGAGTTTGCTACATTCTGCTGAATAAATGTGCTTGATTTTGGATGTTCATCCTCTTTCATATATCTTTGAGTTGACGGATCATTACTAATAAATGTTTCAATTACTGCAATATTTGGCATAATGCACTACACTATACCAAATATAGAAAATATAAATAACATATAAACTAATCGACGACTATACTTTATATAATATTTAGATGCTTACGTTTGCAGGCATTTCTTCTATTTGCGTCCTATAATAACCTTCAATTGCTCTCATGTTGCCAACATCACGCTCGGTGATTAAGTTAATACCAACACCCTTTCTCCCCCAACGCCCACTCCTTCCTATGCGATGTAGATAGGTTGACACGTCCCGCGGGATATCAAAATTAATGACACAACTAACTTGCTGCACATCTATTCCTCTTGCAGTTAAGTTAGAAGAGATTAGCACACGATGCTTACCAGATCTAAAATCAGAAAGAGCGGTTTCTCTGTCAGATTTACTCATATTCGAATGAATACAGCAAACTGGATATCCATCCGAGGTCATTGCCTCGAATAGATCAGTTACACGTTGAATACTATTCGTATAAATAATACAATGAGATACCGAAAAACTCGAATATAGATCAATAAGGGTGTCGTATTTCTGAACATCATTCGCAGTGGCAACATAATACTGTGAAATACCTTCCAACGTAAGCTGTTCTGCCTTGACTATAATTTGAACTGGGTTTCGCATAAACGCATCGGTTACACGGAAAACATGTTGTGGCAATGTAGCACTAAAAATACATGTTTGAACGCTCTCAGGAAGACTCTTAAAAATAGATTTAATTTGTTCATCAAATCCATTTGAAAGAAGCTCGTCTGCCTCATCCAGTATAAACTGTTTTACGCCGTTCACATACAATGCTCTTCTTCTAATTAGATCAAACACTCGCCCAGGAGTTCCAATAACAATATGAGGCTTATTTTTTTTAATAGTTTGAATATTCTCATTTACAGGACATCCTCCAACAAATGTCTCAATTGAAATATCACGCATAAACTCAGACAATCCCTTAAATACGGTAGATATTTGCATAGCTAATTCTCTGGTGGGACTTATACAAATTATTTGAAGGTTACGTGCAGTTGTATCAACCGTCATCAATGCTCCAATAGTGAAAGTTGCAGTTTTTCCGGTTCCAGACTGAGCCTGAGCAATCAAGTCTCTTCCATCCCGCATAGGTTGAATAGCCTTCTTTTGAATAGGACTTGGGATTTCATATCCATATGCATAAATACCACGGAGAACTTCTGGTAATAGATCCATTTCGTCCCATTTCTCTATATCAGAATACTCCTTTTCAGCAATAGGTTCTTCAATCTCTTTTTGAGTATTTACACATTCTTTATCGTCAGAACTATCTGGCAATATTTTCTCTTTTGTTATTTCATGATTTATCTCAGGTTTAAATAAATTTGGCATGATTAATCAATAGGATATAATAACACTTTAGTTTTGTTTAAGTGATTTATATATGATACACTAAGTTATCAAGTATATGTTTTGACAATCATTCATGTATCGCGGCATAGACATGAAATATATTTATATAGATAAACCATATAAATATTTTTATACACTGTTAGTAGGTATAGACGATAGAATTAAATGCAATATTACACATTGAGCGATTTTCATAGTATTTCTACAAAAGGATTTAATGTAATCCTTCCGGACACCACGGTTGACCTTATTAACAATCTATCTTCTCTAGTTGGTTCACCCAATTACATAAAAACTCCTGTATTTAGTAAAAAGGAGATTTCATATGACAATGAACGACGAAAAAGAAAGGACAAACATACTAAGCGTGGGAATGATACATCATGGACAGATAAGAATAAAAATAATTCGAATAATAGTTCTAATCTAGACACCACGAACAGTAATATCGTCTTTAAATCTCCAAGCACAACCAAAAAAGAACTTACTCCTGTAGAAACCTATGTAAAGAAGATTAGAACCATCTTAAATAAAGTCGCAACAAATAGTGATATCGATCTATTAACACCTTTTACAAATATACTAGATGAAATGTTAGAAACAGATATCACATGCGAAGAGGTAACTGAAGTATCCGAACATATAACTAGAATAATGCTAACAAATAGTTTTTATTCTAAAGATTACTCACGTATATATTCTTTAATCTTGAAAAGATATGACTTTATAAAAGATAGTTTTGAAAATCAATATGATATGTACTTGAAAAGTTATCAAAATGTTCAAGATATTAACCCAGATGAAGATTATGATCTATTTTGCTCTATTAATAAAGGAAATGATGAACGCAGATCTATTACACTTTTTTATACCAAAATGTATTATATTCATAATATGATTGATACAGAAAAGATACTTTATTTGTTAGGAGAAACCGTAGAAATGCTTTACAAAAATATTGATAATTCAGATACAACATATTTGAATGATGAACTCATTGAAAATATTTGTATTTTTATTCAAAAAAATAATAGTAACCTATTTCAGCTGTGCAAACAGACTCATATAAAAAATCAAGATATCGCTATCGAGAGTTTTATATTAAAACTAAGTAAGTCTAAACCCAAACAATATAAGGGACTATCGACTAAATCCCTATTCAAGATAGTAGAGACTGTGGAACATCTTAAAAAATAAATTATTTACCGGGTTCTTGTTGGAATATTAATTATATTACATCAAAATGAGATAATATAATTGAGTAATATGACAAACCATGATATAAAAGTGTATACATATAGTAAGATATACAATGGTTGTTTCAAAATTAGATGAGACAATTAGTTATCCGGAAATTAAATCAATTATGGTAGATGATCGCGAAAAAACAGTAGAACTGTTTCTTATCGAGGCTCGATCAATCGAGATAGTGGTTGCCATAGGAAAAGAAATCGACACCTATAAATCCAAACAAGTTCTATATCATCCTGTATATATGATTAAAAATAATGGCAAAGGTGTTCAAATTGGCGTATATGAATTATCCAGCGATGATGTTATTTCTATGTCAGACGAAAAGGGTAATTTAGACATAGAACGCCTGGGCGAACCACTTATTTATACATTTGCAACCAAATCTTTTGTTGATGAAAATCGAATGATACCTCCTAATGAAGAACTTAATAATTCTGATAAAGTGTCGGAAGATAAAAAGGGTG
>Ga0206125_10001023_pt1 | contig 34762 bp, 29 predicted proteins | sample Helgoland_Spring_4_FD_148598 | JGI IMG/M metagenome (GOLD analysis project Ga0206125, IMG submission 148598) | Pelagic subsurface seawater microbial communities from Kabeltonne, Helgoland, North Sea - Helgoland_Spring_Bloom_20160331_1 | ecosystem: Environmental > Aquatic > Marine > Epipelagic ... | reverse complement strand
TTCAAATTTTTAATTTGTGGTAGTGAATTCATATCTCTATCTTTAATAATCACAAACTCATTAGTGAGATCAGGTATCCTACCTCTAAATTTGTGAATAATATCAGAAGAGGTCATACCTTCTACAAACGGTAAAATAGAAAATAATTCCCCGTTTAAATTAATTCTTAAAATATTTGATTTTTGAAGTATTTTTCGCATGTAATTTACATATTCAGAATATTCTAGATTTTTATCTTTTAATTTCTGTCTATATTGTAATGTTTCTATGCTTAAATTTTCTGCATCCAAATTATCTGTTTCTTCTATTTCAGCTATATCATAATAGACATTATCTTCCTGCTCTAGGATGAGTTCATTAAAAAATTTATCTTCAAAAATAAATAATCTGTCTCCTTTTTTCAATTTATCATGATGATAATTTTGGTGGGTGGGTTGATGCATTGCTAACCTGAGGTCAAATGCTTCAACTCCTTCATCGTTCTCTTTCAAAGCTAAATCATACACAGTTTTTGAACTTGGAGTATAAAAATCTTTTATAGACTCATAGAGCTCTTTGTCTTGATTAACGGGAACATACGCAATTCTTTCACCATCAAGATAAATTTCTGCAATATTTGATTTAACAACTTTAGAAATAAGAGGATCGAGAGATTTATTAGGGTCTGAAGCAACCAATCCTAGATATTCCTCTTTTGTAAATAATCGCAAATCCGATCCAACAGGTAAGGTAATGCTGTCATCCTCTAAAGCTTCATCTAGATTTATAGCCTGAACTTCTTTTCCAACAATTAATGCAAACGGTGTGTATGCATCTAAACTCAATACTGCACCATTTTTTATTACTTCACCTATACTTAGTGGTGTATTAGTTTTAATTACAAAGTCTTTCAAAACAGCACCAGAAATCTTAGATATATTTAAATCACGTGTTTGAACAAACTCTATCTGGAGTGCTTCGCCTTTCTTGAGTGATTCATTTCTAACAGCCAAACGTGTTGCTAATTGTCCGTTCGAATCAAAATATGATATTTTTAATTTGGCTCCAGAAGGCAAGAAAGAAGTTCCAGTAATATTTAGTAAATCTTTTATTTTAATTTCAGATTTATCACTTGGGAGTTCATATATTCCAGGGTTGTTTACAAATCCTGTTACTGCAACTGTTGACCCTTTAAATGGAACAAATATGCGTGCACCATTTTTTATTAGCGGGTCTAATTCTGATGATGGGTTTTGTAAAAAATCATAAAAATCTACTGTTTGTGTAGCTTCACCAATTTGACTTAGTGAAATATTTCGCAGTGAACCACTATCAGAAATCCCCCCTGACAATGCAATAACTCTACTCAAAGGTGTATATGCTGGTACCGCAATAGTTCTTGGAGATTTTACATTGCCAGAAATCTGTACTGTCACTAATCTAGCATTATTTAATCTAACAAAAATTTCAGCTGATGCATCATCCAATAAAATTTTATCAAGAACTAATTTACTGACTTGATTTAAATTTAAATTATTTACATTCAAAGGATATGCATTTTCAAGAGTAATAGTTCCATCATTCATAACTTGATAATTTTCGTTAGATGGGCTTAGTCCAGTTATTGTAACCTGGATTGTATCCCCAGGGGCCAATTGATAATTTTTTCCTATGGTATTGAAAAAAAGTAAACTATCATCTTGTGGTTGGTTAAATTCATTTAATCCATAAATTTTTAGATCTTCTCCAATGAGAGCAAAAAAGTATCTCATTAACATGGATTTTTCGTCAATATCTTTTTCGTCAATGGCTTCAGATAAATTTATCTGAAGATTTTCATCTGTATTTACTACATTTTGGTTTTCAGATACTAACTTTTGATTATAAGCATTTTTGTCCTGTTGTGGAATATTGTTTACTAATGACGGATTTTCAGTCAATAGTTTTTGAAGATATATATTATTAACTGATTGAGCAAAGCTTGGTTGCCCCAAAATTAATAGAATAAAGATTAACAAACTTTTCAAATGTCGAGTATTCATTTTATCCTACTTGCGTTTGAATTACGTAATTTCAATATTACATTACGTAAAAGTACAATACCACAACCTGCTAAAAATCCAATAATTAGATGAAGCAAAATAACTTGTGTGGGCTTTGGGGCTGTTGGATACAAACTTATTGTTGGGTTCATGTATGGCTCTACAGTAAAATATTTTCCTTTCGACGCAAACATTAATCGCTGCTCTTCTTTTCCTATAAGTTCTGCTAGTGCCTCTCTATGTTCTCGAGAACGTGAAGTACGTAACTTTGATTTATAAAAAGCTAATGGTTCTTTCGAAAAATTAATATAACGCTGCCTCATTATTTTATCGCCTGCTTGAATAACCTCGGAAATAAGTGTCATTAGCATATCTGGCTTCGATGTTTCAGTTTTTATAGTAAAAAAGCCAGTATCTTTATCTTCATTTATTTTTATATTTTTACCAATATAGTTAGCAAGGCGTCTAGGATTAGGAGGCATATAATTCTTTTCTTTGCTTCCAATTAAAATTTCTTTTAAATAATTAATATAAACTGAGCGTTTACTTTTTGCCGGTTCGGAAAAACTGTTTAGAGTTGGATTCCATTCACCAGCATAAATTTCTTTTATAATTTTTTTATTTTCAAAAATTATTTCAGAAACTTCAACAGAAGCTACTAATTCTTTAAAAATCATAAAGTCAGTTGTAGTATTTGACGGCAACTGAATGCCTGCAAGTGAAGCAAATCCACCTAAACCAGAAAAAGAATTTTTCTGCTGAGTTTCACCTACAGGTTTTAGCTTAAATTCAACTAAATATTCACTATCAGCACTCCGAAGATGCATCGAAGCTAGAAAGACTGCTAGAAAGGTAAAGACAAGTATATACAGTTTTCCACGCCAAAGAATTAAAAATAATTCTTTTAGGTCAATTTCATTGTCATTATTTGTTTGATGATTGATCATATTCAGCATTATTATTTAAAATCTAATAATATCCATTGTGGTAAAAAAGAAAAGCGCAAACTCACCCCTTAACCAACAAAGATTGTTGCACTGGTACTCTTTAAAATAGCAGATTTTAAATTTATAGAAAAACTTTACTCATAAAAATTATTATCCACAAGAACTAACGCAAAATTACTATAATTCATAAATTATCTACAATAACGGATACTTGTACAAAACCATCTGGTCTAAGTTGCTCACAGTACTCGTTTATACTTGAAAGTATCAAAACAATAATGGGTAATAGATCATTTGCTTATCGAAGATTAATGATAATTTTTCAGAAACATCCATACTGATAAGATGTAAGCTACTGCCAGATCCGACAACCAAGACAATACTTTACACTTACAAGTCACAGCACATTAACTATCTTATAAAGTTTATTAAGCATTTAAGATAACTCCCCCCAACATTTTCGAGTTTATCCATATATTTTTAAACGAGTTCAGACTTAAGGTAATCAAAATATCTCTGTGCATTGATACTTTTTTCTTCAGGAGTACCACTTAGAAATTCTTTACAACATAGCGGATCAAAAGGACCTTCTTTGACTTCCAAAATTGTAGATTTAGGGAGTAATGAAATTACAGTGTGCCATGTGCTGGGCTCGACTTGCACACCATATGCACTTGAATTTTTTCGAGAATATTTCTCAGAAGTTAAATAGCGTAGTTTGCTTATATCCCCATTATCATTAAACTCTAGAAAAGCAAATTCTCCCTCTATAGCAAACAAATATTCTTTTTTATTGGCTATTAAGTGTCGGTGCGGACGAATATAACTATTACTAGAAATTACATTTATTAGGATTTGACATCCTTCTGCATAGGAATCATGAAAATTATGATGTGCTCTTCCCCTTTCTTTGAATAAGTCGGTCATCAAAAGAGACTTTGTAAGCGAGCTATCCAATATCATAATCTATTAATTAAACTTTGGAATTTAGGTAACAAAACTTTATCATTGTAACACTTTATAAATGTATCTCTTGAGTTATTGAAATTATTACCACCATTATTTAAACAGATTTCATCGATAATTACAGCTAGTGATTCAGGATTGCCAGGTTCACAACACCAGCCCAGATCATGCTCCCGAACTGCTAGAGAAATCTCACTTTCAAAATCCATAATAGCCAAAATCGGTTTACCCGCTGCTAGCGTAAAATACGATTTGCTCGGCACTCCTAAACCTAACATATCCTTGCCTAACGAGACTATTGCAACATCACAAGCAGCCAGACCCTGACTTTTTTTCATCATATCCAGCGAACCAAAATGGATAAGGTTAGTTGGGTTGTGTTTATTTATATAATCGATGACCAAATTAGAATGTGACCCCTTACCAATGAAAATAAACCGTGCATTTTTCGCTTCCACTAGTCTGATCGCCGCTAAAATATTTTCTATATCTTGACATCTGCCCATATTTCCAAAAAATTGAAATACTATAAATTTTTTATTCCAATTAAGACTTTTTAAAATAGCTGAATTTTCTCTTTTTATAACTTCAACATCATCAACCGAAACCCAATTCTGAATCACATGAATTTCAGTATCAGTAAAATGAATTAGCCTAGACTTCATATCACGCCCAATTACAATTATTTGATCGGCTGAATCATATATTTTTTTAAATATAAAATCCAAAAAATTATGTAAAAATCCGTTTGTAATAGTTTGAGATGCATATAAGTTAAATGGGTAGAGGTCATGCACCAGTAAAATCCATTTAAGTCTCTTAACTCTCTTTAAAATTGGCAAAAACAACAATAAAAGAATTGGATTTGTTCCAGTTATTATGATTTCATTTGATGAAACATTTCTAAAGGCTTTTGTAATTAACGATATTGATATTATAAATAAACTAATAAGACGAGGGAAGAAGCTATTACTAAGTTGATGCGGCCTAACATTTATATGATTATCTACGTTACGTGTACTATCCGTAGATATAACCTTCAGACAATACTTGCTATCTAAAAAACATATTAACTTTTCAAACATATATCCTGTTGTATTAGACTTACTATTAACAAATTGTGTGCATACGGTAATATTTTTTTCATAATCCATTAATACTTTTTCCAAACTACTCTATTAACATAATCAGTATAACTATGGATAATCCTCACGATCTTATCACTTACATTAGGCATGCTGTAATCAGCAACCATTCTGAAGTCACGGATATCTCCACGATTCTGCTTATTTAGGATAGATAGTGCTTGAAGGACTCGGCCAACTTCTAACCCAACCATCATAACTGTGCCTTCCTCCATACCTTCAGGCCTCTCATGATTTTCTCTCAGATTTAAAGCAGGAAAATTCAATATAGATGCTTCTTCATTAATAGTCCCACTATCAGACAAAACTGCCTTAGCTCCCATCTGTAGTTTTACATAATCATGGAATCCCAAGGGTTTTAAAAAATTAACTAAAGGATTAAATGAAAGATTGGATTCACTAATTCTTTTTTTTGTACGAGGATGTGTTGAAACCATCACTGGAATATTAAAATTTTCTGCCAATTCGTTTAGAATTATGTTTAGCTTTTGGAAGTTAGCCTTAGAATCAATATTCTCCTCACGATGTGCGCTTATTAAAAAATAGCTTTCATATTCCAATTTTAATCGCAATAGTACGTCTGAGCTATCAATCTTCTTACGATTATAATTTAGCACTTCATAAATAGGGCTTCCAGATTTTATCACCTGATCAGGTGGCAGACCCTCTCGCATCAGGTATTCTCTAGCTATATCACTATATGTTAAATTAATGTCTGCTGTGTGATCTACAATACGCCTATTAGTTTCCTCTGGCACTCGCAAGTCAAAGCATCTATTTCCAGCCTCCATGTGAAAAATAGGTATTTTTCGACGCTTAGCTGGAATAACCGACAAACAACTGTTAGTGTCTCCAAGTACTAACATCGCATCAGGTTTCACCTCAGACAAAACAATATCAATCGCTGAAATCAAATTGCCAATTGTATTAGCAGCGCCAGTACTACCAATGGCACTGTCTAGGAAATAATCAGGTTTCTTTAAGTTTAAATCATCAAAGAATATTTGGTTTAACTCATAATCATAATTTTGACCAGTGTGGACTAATACATGGTCACAATATTCATCAAGTTTTGAAAAAACTCGCGATAATCTAATTATCTCCGGACGTGTGCCTACAACTGACATGACCTTTAATTTTTTCATTCGCAGACATCCTCCATCAACCAATAGTGAGCAAATAAACTATCATTAGTAAGAATCACAAAAAAATCTCCTAAATACCATTAAACATTGGCATGTAGTCAGATAGCAAATCAATGGCTTCTTTTGCTTAAAAATTAATTGCTATTATGAGCTTAAGTTAATCGTATACTTTCGTATACCTTGCTAACTAATATTACATCTCTTCTTACTTAAGTTAATATTATTTATGTAACCTTTTAAGTTGATAGGTGCATAGAAGAACTCAATTGATACCATTCTCGATTTTCTAAGGTCTTAATTATTTAGAATAACTTTATAATTTAAAAAATTACGGCCAGTATTTTGCTATTTCAAATTATACAATATTTGCTTTGGCTTCAATTTCATAACTGAATGTATCCGGATTATCAGTGTCAAATATTTCATTTGCCCACAACATTACAACCATTTCATCTTTCCCAATGTTAGTAATGCTATGCGCCCAACCAGGAACAGTTTCAACAACCTTAAGCTCTTTACTTGAAATAAAAATTTCATAACTCTCATTAGATATTATATTTCTGAATTGAAATTTTGCATTTCCACTTACCACTAAAAATTTCTCAGTCTTTGTATGATGATAATGACCCCCTCTCAAGACACCTGGCTTTGCAGTAAAAAAAGAAAACTGGCCACTATCTTGAGTTTTTAACATTTCAGCAAACATTCCTCTATCGTCACAGTGGGCAGCTAGTGGATAAGAAAATTTTTCAGGTGGGATATAACTAACAAAAGTTGAGTAGAGTTTTCGAATTAGCCCATTACCAACCCTTTCAGAAATAAGAGTATCTCTACTATTCCAAAAACATCTTAATTGATTTGCCAATTCATCAAGTGTTATTTCATATTCAGGCTGTATAGACCTATTCTTTTTTAAATTACCATTATACTTAATAACAGAAACAAAATCATTCACCACGTCATCAACATACACTAAGTTAATGATTGAAGATGGATTATTGACAGCTATAGGTAAATTACGACTAATATTATGGCAAAAGGTTGCTACAACAGAGTTATAATTTGGTTTACAAAATTTACCAAATACCCCAGGCAAACGGTAGATGAAAACTGGATTTCCTGTATCAATTTCCAAATTTTTAAGTGATGTTTCAGCCTTTAATTTGCTTCTGCCATAAGCATTATCAAATTTAATTTGGGACGATGAAGTAAAAATAATGGGCGTAGTTTTCCCAACAGATCGAATTAGTTTACAAATCGTATCGGTTAATCCAAAATTAACAATATCAAATTTTTTCTCATCAATAGGTCTATTCTCTCCAGCCAAATGAATAATAAAATTTGATTTTTCTATCAAATAGGGCAATTCATCAATGGCACTATCCCTAGTAAAATGAGATATGCTTATACCTATCTCATTCAAACGAATAATTAAATTTTTTCCAATAAAACCATCAGATCCAGTTACTAGTACATGCACTTATATTACCTTAAATTTAATTAAGTCATCTTGTATTTCATGAAGACTAGTTAACATAGATCTCAGTTCAGTTTCAGTAAGTTGATATGTGTTATGAGAATGATATTCCTTTGTTTCTGAATTGGTCTTTTCTCCATCGTCTGTAAATTTTTCATAGTTCAAATCTCGTGTATCTGCAGGAATACGATAATAATGTCCCATATCGATAGCTTGTTCCATTTCCTCTTTTGTAAGAAGGGTTTCGTATAGCTTCTCACCATGCCTAGTACCTATGTACCTGACATCATGCGTTGGTACTTTTAGCAAATTTTTTATAGTATTGGCCAATAGTTGAAGAGTTGCCGCAGGTGCTTTTTGAACGAAAATATCTCCATTTCTACCATTTTTAAACGCAAAAAGAACCAAGTCAACTGCCTGATCTAAATCCATCATAAAGCGTGTCATGTTTGGATCTGTAATTGTAATTGGTATCTCATTTTTTATTTGTTCAATAAATAAAGGGATTACAGAACCTCGACTACCCATTACATTACCATATCTTGTGCAAACAATAGTAGTGTTTTTTATATTTCTACTTTTAGCAACGACAATTCTCTCCATCAAGGCCTTACTGATACCCATAGCATTTATCGGATAAACAGCCTTGTCCGTGCTTAGTGCAATAACGTTTTTAACACCTGCTTCAATAGCTGAATTCAATACATTCTCTGTACCAACTATATTCGTATTAACTGCTTGCATTGGATAAAACTCACATGAGGGAACCTGCTTTAAAGCAGCAGCATGGAAAACATAATCAACTTTCCTCATTGCATCATCAAGTGAGTTTTTATCTCTTACATCACCAATATAAAACTTAATTTTATCATTACTATAGAAACGCCTCATATCATCTTGTTTGAGTTCATCACGTGAGAATATTCTAATTTCTTTGATATCAGTGTTCAAAAAGCGCCTTAAAATCGCTCGACCAAATGATCCAGTACCGCCAGTTATTAGTAAAATTTTACCTTTAAACATATGAATGACTTTCAGAGTTAACTTCCGTATAGATTATGATAAGCTTTTATTTGCTTATTAGAACAATTTGAAATATCGAGATGTTTAATCGCAATCATTCTAGAGTTGTTTCTGTACTCTTCTAATTTTCGTCGTTCAATCTTAAACGAAAGTATTCGCTTTGCAAACACTTCAATATTTTCAATACTCTCGACATAGCCATTGATGCCGTTTTTGACATATAAAGCCACATCTCCTACATCTGTAGATACAACTGGCTTAGCCATAGAAATTGCTTCCCAAACAGATATTGGCGAAGATTCCGAAAGTGAACTACAAACATAAACATCCATTCTGTTTAAAATTGGGCGGACATCATTACAATTTTGAACAAAAGATATATTATCAATATCTAGATCAGAGCATGACCGCTGTAAGTTTTTATAATATTTCTTTTGATTTTCATAAACGGTCCCAACAATAATGAAATGGCAATTTATTGAATTAGAATTTATAAAATTAGCTAGTTTCAGAAAATTTTCTATGCCCTTAATAGGATTAATATTTGCTACCATACCAATGACAAATTTATTTTTTAAACCAATAATTAATTCTTCATAGCCAGGGTAATATTTTTTAGGTTTAAACTTTTCAGTATCAACAGGAGCAGGAACTATAAAAGATTTCTTGTATTCTGGAACTACATCTCTGTAGTATTCTAATGACCGGTTTGAGGCATAAACGAAACCATCTGATAAATAACTAATCTTCGAAAATAGCTTTCTAAATAATGGATGAGCATAAGTATCATTTATATGCCATAGTACCTTTATGCCACTAATTTTACCAGCAATAACACCTTTATACTGCCAAGAACCGCCACTAACATGAATAATATCAAACTTTTCTTTTCGAAAATAAATGCATAATTTAATTGTTTCAAAGACTGAAAAAATAATATATTTTATTGCTACTACTTTTTCCCTTGTAAGCCTGGTCAAAGGAAATACTTTATATTTTACATTATTGTCATTGCAGATTTGTTGAAATTTTGCTGAATTTTGCTTTGGCATAATAACAGTTGTCTCAATATTATCAGCCATGGCATTTGCCATATTAACAATTCTAATCTGTGGTCCACCAATTTTTCCTTCTTCAATAATGTTAGCTACTCTAATCAAATTAACACTCTCTTTTTCTGGATATAATCATAGTCGGGAACACAATATTTTTTCGCTAAGAGTGTGTTTAATACAGAATTTCAAAACTTATGCATTCTTAGACACTACTTATAAATTCTTTTGCAATTTTTACTAATTTTTTTCTATCTAACTTTCCACTAATACTCACTGGGAATTTTTCAATCGTATAAATTCTCTTTGGAAAAAATATGGCTTCAAGATCACCTTGGCTATTTAACCTTATAACTCTTAACTCTTCAGCTGACAAACTATTCATAGTAAAGCCAATTAACTCAAGCACTCTATTATCTTTATCTCTCAATGGCACTACTACAAGATCCTCTAGCAAAGGAAAGCAGCGCAATGATAATTCTACTTCAGCTATTTCAATCCTTCGGCCGCCCAACTTTATTTGACTGTCCTTCCGACCAAGACACTCTAATGACCCATTTAAGTTGTAAAAGCCAATATCACCTGACTTATACCAAATGCTTTCTTTCTGATCCCATTTGAATTTTGTAAACTGCAAGTCAGTTTTTTCCTGATCGTTCAAGTATCCTAGTGTTATCTGAGGGCCTTTATAGATGATTTCTCCCTGACTGGTATCTTCAATCAGATTATCATCCACATCTATCAGTGCAACTTCATGATCCTGCAATGGCGCCCCCACGGGCAAATTGTTATTAATGAACCGTTCTGAAACGTTCAATCCTTCATAAACATACCTAGTAATCCAGATGGTTGCTTCAGTTGGACCATAAAGATTCTCTATAGTGCTGTTTGGTGCCGCAATTTTCCATGCGTCTGCAAGATACCTTGGCATAGGCTCCCCACAAAAAATAGACTTTTTTATAGTTGGAAAAATATTGGGCTTTAGGACACCCATCTTATGCATGAAATTAATTAATGTCGGAACCGAACTCCAAAATTCAATTTTGTTTTTGGTTATGTAGTCTATTGGTAACAGTAATTCTTTTTCATTTAGGACACACAATGTGCCATAACTGGAAAATGTAAAGAAAATATCCGCGACTGACAGATCAAAACTCAAATCATATGTTTGAGATGCCCTAAATTCCTTATCCATAGAATAAAGTATGGTCATATTTTTCAACCATGCTAACAAGTTATCCTGAGTTACCAAAACGCCTTTCGGATGCCCCGTTGATCCTGATGTATACATAATATACGCGAGATGGCTAATGTGTTCTTGCTCAGGTTCATCCAATACCATGATGTTATCTAATAAAGTTTCACTAAACCATTTCTCATTATTAAAATCCATTTTTCCATAAGGTATAACCCAAGCATCAATACACTCTCGCGACTTTTGATCTAAAACGGCATTAAAAGCTTCTAAATCTTCCCTACTACCAACCAAAATTCTTATATTGGAATCCTGGATAATTTTCACTTGTTTATCTAAATTATACTTCAGATTAATTGGAACATAATGGCACCCCGAAAAAATTATCCCTAAAATGCCAAAGTATGATGAAGCAGTCCTTTGTCCAATTAAGCCAACAGCCTCTTTTTTTACGCCTAAATGTTTTAAAATTGACGCTGTTTTTAAAGAGTACTCTACAATTTGTCTGTATGAAAATTTCTCATCACCAACTCGTAATCCTATTAAATCTGGAAATTGGCACAATTTATCAAAAATAAAACTCGTAGCATTCAAAGGTTTTTTCACGTAATCTTTCATATGTCCAATTATCGATTTAGTAATTTTACTATTGATTTTACAGAGGTAGCATCTGAAATATCTAAAGGAGAAAAATCAACCAAAAATCTTTGCTTCAATTCAACTATTATATTCATATGAGTAAGAGAGTCCCAACTTGGTGTGTTTTCCATTGCACTGTTGATATTTATATCATCATGAAGCAGCAGATCGGCTAAAATTGTAATTACACTTTCTTCAGTAATTTTCAAATTATTGGATTTAGTATACCCCTCTACAAAGTAATCTTTTGCTAAAATCGAATACTGCCAACCATCAATGAACTCATCATTTTTGCAGTAATAATCTCGTATAGTCCCTTCATGTTTAGCCCCTGATGCAAGAACTGATTCAATAGTTCTAAAATTATTAATCATTGTAATTCCATACAAACGGTTCAGCCCCAAAATTTCAAAGGCATAGGCTTTCAAAGCTTCCTGAATTTTTAGAATATATCCATGCCCCCATAAATCAGGGTCTACCCCATAACCCCATTCTATAGATTTTCGGTCAAAATCCAAATTTACAAACCCCGCAGACCCTAAAAGTTTATCGTCACTTGTGCGCCTAACAAACCAGTAAGTGCTTGAACGACTATTTTCATCGCCTGCCATTCGATCTAGTAACATTTCAATATATTTTTTGGTATCTTTTATATCTTGAAAAGGCGCAAATTCAAAAAACTCATAAAATCGCCTTTTAACTGAATAGCCATGCATTTCTTCAAGGCTATCCATACTCATTGGTGTGAAATAAATAGAGCTAGATGAATTATTACTTCCAGGTAATATCGTTGTGAACTTTGTAAAGAATTCTGACTTTGTTAACATCTTTTAACCAAAAAATTTATAATAAAATGTTGGATAACAGAAACTCTGAAATCCAAAATAATATTATGGTGAATTATATACCAAAAGCTAGATAAATACCTAATTTCGCTCTACGACTCAAGCACATCTTCACAGATGATTTCTTGTAATTTACAAAAATTTTTATTTATTCCTTCAAACTCATTTAGTGACATTTAACAACAATAAAAGATTAGCCATTCATCGATTGAATACTGATACATTGCATTTAAATGTTTAATCTTTCAAAATATATATTGAAGCAATGTATGAAAAATTTTCAATATTCATGATATACTTTCTAATTTTAATAAATTATTTGAGGAAAGCTCATATAGATCATCAGATGCTTCCATAAGTGCAGGATCGTGAGTAATACAAATAATTATCATTTCGTTTTTTATAGCACATAGTGACTCAATAACCTTATTCGTTGTTTTGGTATCTAGGCCACTTGTAAGTTCGTCTAATATTAACAACTTTGGTCTTAATATTATAGCCCTTGCTAAAGACAATCTTGCTTTCTGACCACCTGATAGTAAGCTTCCCTTGTCGCCTATGATGGTATCAACTCCTGAGGGTAGACCCGAAACAAATTCACTGCAGTAAGATAAATTAAGAGCTCGGTTTATCTCTTCTTCTGAATATACATTCGCTCCAAATGTTAAATTTTCAAGGATAGTTCCAAAAAAGAAAAAAGCATCTTGGTCAACATATCCAATTAAGCTTCTCCATTGCTGGTCACTAATAATTGATGCATCTTTATCATTGAATTTAATTTCTCCGTTATCAGGTGAGTATAATCTCATCAACAGCTTGACAAGCGTTGATTTTCCAGATCCAGATTTTCCAATAATTGTTGTTATCTTTTTTTTATGGAGACATAAATTCAAACTATCAAAAACTTTTAACTTATCACTATATTCAAAACTAACATTGTGAAAAGAAACTTCAGTAATTTCTTCTATAATTTGATTTTCATTTACTTCTGACGTTTCGATCTTATTATGATCTTTATATAATCCCATCAATTCATCGACTCTATTCATCGAAGGACTAAGAACCTTTAAACTCATATAATTTGCAGCCAAAGATCCAATATTATTAAAAAGTTTAGTGGATACAACAAACATCATTCCTAAAAGTGGCAAGAGTGCTGAAAGTTCAAGCTCGGATAGTTCAGCAGTAATTATAAGGGTTATTACAACTGCCACCAGAGATATTTCAGTAATTTGTAATGGAAGGCGTTTAAAAACTTCAGTTTTTCTCATAAGCATAATGATTGCACTTAGCTTTAAGCTAAGTCGTTTAATAAATACAGACTCAAGAGCAAAAAAGCGTACAGTTTTCATACCATGGACCATCTCATTCACATCATGAGAAATACTCTCTTCAATCTGTTGACGATTTACACCTAATTTTTTGCCTTTTGAAATAATAGTATTTTTAACTAAAACAAGAATAACTGAAGCAAGTAGCAATGCTACAAATGCAAACTTAGCATTTGAAATTAATAGAACAGTGGATAAGGCAACAACTTGTAAGATCTGTGCAAAATATTCCATACATTGACGATAAAAAGACGCTGCTTTCAGGGTTTCATTTATTAAATTGTTGTAAATTACCCCAGGTTTTTCCCTTTCAAACTCAATATATTCTTTAACTAAATTGAGTCTGAATATACTTGCAATCCAATACGATCTGACGCGCCATTCAACATCATACATAAGGAAGTTTTTAGCCACTCCAAACATCATCTTTAGTATAAACATTGATAAAATCAATATTGACAATTCAATAGTCGTGAATATCTGAAAAAAATCAAAAAAACTATCTTCTCCAGAAACACTACCATTTTTATTAATGATCTTAGACAACAAAGGCATAATCATTCCAAATCCAAGCGCCTCAGAGAAAACACTGATAGATATGACTATTGTACAGAAAAACGTCTTTTTCCGGATTAGTTTTGTAGTAACACGTTTGAACATCAAACTAGTCTCTTTGTAGCATTATTGATCTTACAATTTTAGGTGATGCAACCGGTCGTGAAAAAAAAGTGTGTGGTCTTTTTAAAATTGATAGCCAATTCTTGCCAGTCATTTGATCTGGAAACAAGTTCGAACAACTCTCAACTACATGCTCATTAGAAATATTTTTATAAATCCCACGTGTGAAATGTCCAGTTATGTAAGTTTTGAATGGTTTATAACCTAAATTTTTAAAATAATCAGGTTCAGCAACGCCAGCACTAACTAAATATTTAGTATAAAAGCCTAATTTGAATAGCCTCTGAAGTTGTATTGAAAATGCATCCTTATCATAATACATCGGATGAATTTCCATCAAAATTTTCATGCAAGAATCATTCTCTAAAATCTTACTTATACCTGCCAAAGCATCAACTTCGGCACCCTCAATATCCATCTTAATAAAATTAGGAAACCGCTTGTCGGTAAAATAGTCATCAATAGATACTGTATCTACTTTTATAGTGTTCTTTGTATATTTAGTTTTTACAAAAGAGTTTAGATTAGACTCATCAGAAATATTTAATTCTCTCTGCCCTGATCTAGAAGAAATTGCATATGGCTCAATCTCTACAATTTCTTCTAATTTATTAACATGAATAGTTTTTGTCAAAATTTCAAAATTGCGTGGGGATGGCTCGATAGCGTAAACTTTCCCCTCTTCTCCAACATATTCTGCCAAATGTATGGTGACATAGCCAATATTGGCACCCAAGTCGAAAGCAACATCTCCCTTGTGAACCTCTGATTCTATGATATCCATAAATTCAGGCTCTCTATGCCATTTCTTAAAAAATTTCCCTTTCATTAAAGTTTGTGAAATACCCGTATCTTTTTTATCCAAGTATAATTTAAATCTATTTATTTTCTTTAAAATTAAATTTTTTTCTTCCAGCATGTAAATTTCTACTCTAATTAGTTTTAATGGCTTTTATAATCATCAGTGTCGAAAATAATCGAAAAAAAGCTGACGAAGTTATAAACGGCTTACCTATTATTGGAATAATTCCATGATAAAAAATATTAGATATTTTCAAATCATTTTTTTCTAACATGTAGCGCATTAACTTTTCCGAAAAAAAAGTATGATGTTTGTATTGTCCAAATTTTCTGTACACACTTTCTTGGTGAGATTGGCCTAACAATGTTTTAATTCTTATTTTGTAATTAAGGTCATGTGGAATAGTTGCATAAAGTTCGCCTTGGTCAGCTAAGACTCTGTTTATCTCACCAAAAACACCGACTGGATCAAAAACATGCTCCATCACGTCACCGGCCCATACAATATCAAACTCTTTATCCTTTAATGGAATTCCTTCATCTAAGTCAGCACGCTCACATGCAAGCCCTGCTTTTGTTGCTAATTCAATTGCCTTACTAGAAAAATCCAAACCATAGGGCAAGTACCCTCTATTTTTCAGCGCCATTGAAATTTCTCCAGACCCGCAGCCTATATCAAGTAATTTCATGTTGCTTTTGATGGGCTTACCAAGCATCTCCATCATATGGAGTTCTTCCTCTTCTATTGCACATCTTTTCCCATTTTCATATAATCCATCTTCTCTCTCGTATGTTAACATTGATTATGACCTTTTTTTAGTTAAATTTAGTAAATTTATCATTTTCAGTAAAATTAAAACTGCAATGGTTGAAAGAATTGCAAATTCAATTTTCTTCATCACATAATTAATATCACTTCTGTAAAGATAATATGGCAAAGCAACTAATGCAGAAAATAAAATTGGCCCATAATACCGATTGGAATAATATAAACATCTCAGAAAAAACAATATAAATGCATTTATAATAGCCGCAATCACAGGCCCATATACAGGAAAGTTCATCATCCCCTCCGCAATGGTAGACATACCGAACCGTGCACTTCCATCAGAATCACCATCTATATAGCCTGCAAGCCAAACGCCCGGCGATAAGTTGAGGTTCAGAAAAGGGAAAATAATATCAGCAAACGCTAATAAATATGTGTTCCCCAACCCATACATCTGGTTGCTCTCAATTGAGTCGATAATAACGGCCTGATTTTCCATCATTCTAAGTTCATATCCTTCTAAAACATATATGAATAGTTGATAGAAATTTACTTGCCCCATGTTTATGATTTCTTCTATGAAATTAACCCCTCCCAATATTATGGGTAGAAATAATAAACTCAAGTTTACTCTTTTCTTTGTGAGGAGGTTACGTTCTTTGACGACATCAATAAAAACAACGGTAAACAATACTGTAGAAATTGCTCCCCCCCTATTAATAACGTAACCCTCACTCGCTGATGACAATGGGCTCATTACAAGGATTGTAAAAGCAATATAATAGAAAAATCCAATGAAAAGGATGTAATCATTTTTAATTCTTGATAGTAAAAGAGCTCCAGCTATTAACATTGCAAGTTCTGGAATTTGCCCCATATACGCAACATAATAATTCAAAGACATAACCTCTAAGATAATTAATATCGAAACAGTAATTAAATAAATTAAAATGAAATTATTTGTAGGGTATTGAAAATTATTAGCCTTATTGTAGACATCTTTAATTTTAAATAATTTAATTAAAATTAGATAACTAAGAGTAAAAACTAGAACATATATAACATTGATAGTAAGTACTTTTTTAAACATCCCTTCTTCAGACCACAGCAGCCATTGATGGTCGTTAATAAACTGGAAGTACCATAATGAGTGAAGCAAAAGCATAGATGTATTAGCAAACGCAAACACATAAATATGAATTGAACCCGGATCTAGTGGAAAATTTTTTTGTGCAATTTTTGATATTATAAATGCACAGACCACAATTATAGATATACTTATCATGGTATCTTGTAAGTATCTAAAATATATTGAGCTCGACTAAGCACATCATGTCCTGAGTTAATAACTCTATTGTATCCATTGAAAGCTATTTCTTGTCTCAATTTGTTCTCTTTTAAATAAAAGTGAATTTTTTCTATTAGCTCTTTTGTGTCATCAAAGAAAATACACTCTTCGTTTTCATTAAATAATTCAAGCATTTCTTCAGATCTTTTGGCAAGCATCAATGTTTCTGTTGCCGGTATTTCAAAACATTTACGCGTGTAAACATCATTATTTAAATATGAATACAGAGCAATCGCGATCTTTGATCCACAAAGAACTTTAGTGTATTCGTCATCTGTTAGGTACTTTACTGGATAATATTTTTTAAGAAGAGGATCATTAATAATTACGTTGTTCCATTCAGGGCCATATAAGGAAACTTTAATTCCAGCCTCTATTAATTTCCTAATCATTTCCAGCCTTCCATCATTTTCATAATGTGCTACGAATACGACGTCAGTCTTATACTTAATAAGCTCACTTTCATTTAAACTTATTGGAAAAGTTCGCTGCTTGATGAACCATGGCAACAGTAATTCAACTCTTTTTGCTCCTGAAGCTTTATATTGGTCTATATTTGAGGGTCTGTATGCGTAAACAAGGTCATATTTTGCAATTGATTTTATATGCCTTGCCCAATAACCTCTTCTATATAAGTAACTAAAAGGATTATCATTATTATAAGATACAATTGTTGTATTAGGACTTTTGGCTTTAATCACATTTAAGGTATTTACAGAAATCAAAATTGGTCGGTAAATAAACAATAAATCAGGCTTATTTTTGATTGCAATATTAACTAAATCTCTATTTATTTTTGATACTATGAGTCCAAATGAGAACCGATATTCAAGCTTTGAATATAACCTAAAAATAATATTTGTACTTGTAAAATAATTATTCCATTTAAACCTTATAAGTTCACATCCCAACTTCTCAAATGCCTGAGAAAGTGATTCCTCATGAATAAACGCTCGCCAGTTACCAGCCACTAATATTTTTGTCACAGTAACACTTCTACTCTTTATCTATTTTTTTACCACGGCTAATTTTACCTAAAGTTGGAGTATAATTCAGATAATTTTTAATCCATAATATTACTTTCGTACAATAGTTTACACCTAAAATTGCAAGCGCTAAATAATATATATGAAAATATATATTTTTCCAAAAACCTTTTTTATTTAATGAGATATAATAACGAAAGAAAGACCAAAAAGGTTTTCTAGATTGAACAGACAATAACGGATAAGAGTAGTTAGCCATATCTTTAATGATACCTTTATTTAGGTTAGGAATCTTTAGTTCATCTTCAAGATAGTTAGCAATTTCTATCATTCCATCAATAAAGATAAGCGACTGGCTTTCCTTTAACTCTCCTGGCTTAAACCTATCTCTTTCAGCCTTTGCCGTACCAAAAAAATGAGTAGGTGATTGATTGCTATCTTTTCTCATTATTGCCACTAAATTCGATATGTAATATCCATCATTTTCTGATAGTATCATTCCTGTTAAATAAAGTTGATAAAGTAATGTTCCATCAAATCTTTCTGTAGAGTATTTTTTTGCCAGATCTCTCTTGACAGTATAACCAGCAATTGCAACTGATCGTCGGTACATAGTTACTATTCCATCTTTACCAGCTTTAAATAATCTATCACCATCGAAATACCTAAAGATTTCTTCGACTGTCTTTGTTTCTCTATTTGCTCTTGCCCATGATCTAAGGATTACCCCTGGATTAAATTCATCAATTACTTTTGCAATTTTTAATAACGCGCCTTCACACAAAAGATCATCGTCGCCCATGAATACACAATATTGGCCATTACTTATATCAATTAGATGACGGAAATTTCCATCGTAACCCATCGTCTCTGAATTTCTAGTAAATGTTATTTTAATATTGGTATATTCATTAATGTAACTATTTACTACTTCCTCTACCTCAAAACTTTTAGGCGAATTATCTTCAGATATAAGTATCTCAAAATTACAATAGTTTTGAGATACTATACTTTCTAACAAATCAGACATAAATTCAGGCCTGTTAAATGCAGGGATACATACCGATATTAATGGTTTTTCTTTTGTCATAGTCATATCATCACTATATTGTTTAATTTGGGCCAACCATCGTAATAACTTGCCATCATCACTTTCGTTTCGGGGTGATCTTTAATCAAATCTATAACAAATTTTGGCATATCAAGCCTTTCTAACTTATTAGACTGTGCCTCAAGATTTAATGATGTTCCCTGTGTCTGATTTACCATATATGGCCTTGAATAAAAATCTAATCCAAAAATCCATAGGATCTTTGGGCGTATGATGATTAGTGCATACATTATAGACAGTATCCCAGTATTTGGAAACTTCAAGTGATACTCTTTAGGCAAGCTAAGATGATATTTTAACATAATTTCAGGTAATGGACGGACTTTTAATCCTATTGCTAAACTTTTGTAATAAAAAAAGGTTTCAATTAAACGAAAATGGCTCCACCTAAATACTTGTCCTGTTTGAATATTTTTTATTTTATATTTCATGTAATTATCTTTTGAAAGGGTTGACTGCCTACTTCTATTGGTAAAGTGGGTTATGTCTTTTCCTTCTAAAAATGAGCCGATGATATTTAATTCGTCATCATAATCACTTACAATAAAACATTTATTAAAATGATTGCTAAAAGGCCCTAATTTATCTAATGAAGATCCTTTTAGTAAAACTGCAAAGTCTTCAATATCATCTCGGAAATTTTCACATTCTTCTGATGCATTTTTTTTAAAAAACATATTTAGTTAAAAACCATTTCTTCCAAAAACTCAACATATCTTTTGGCAACAAGTTTTATATCAATTGGTGAGCGATCCATTTTTGACAAAATTAAATTAGAATTATTTAGTACATAAATAGACACTCTAATAATTTCATCAATATCTGGCGATGGTGGGTTATAAAGATCCACTAAATTTCCATAATCAATTTTATCGTCGCACATGGCTACTCGCCCACAACCAGTTTGATTTACAATTTCTGGAGTCCCTCCTTGATTAGAACAAACTACCGGGACACCACAAGAAATAGCCTCGATCACAGAGTTTGGACAAGGATCAAGCCAAGCTAAATGAAGAAATAAATCTGCTCTCTCAAGATATTTAAAAACTAACGCATTATCGACTTCTCCAATGAAAGTGACAAAATCATGTGCACATTTATGGAAAGACCCTACATCACCCAAAACGATCAACTCACAATCCAATTCAGACCTTAAGCCTCTGACCACACTTATAATTTCACCTAATCTTTTATGCGCACGCCAGTTGGCTGAGCATACAATAATTTTTTTTTTATTTTTCTTAGATTTTATTACCCTCAAAGGAGCCCCATTTAATATGGTCACTTTTGGAATATTAATATCTCCATAATGTGCCTCAACAAGATTTTTTGAAAAATTAGATTGAAATATAACTCCTTTTGCAGTCTCTATGGTCTTAAATATTCTTTTATTTAGAGTTTCATTGTTCCCACTATGTTCTTTTTTATCAAAGTATATACCATCTATTCTCACTACATGTTGTTTAAAATTTATCCTATTTGCTACTGAGCTATATAAAGAAATATCTTGTAGTAAATTTTTTGTTCCAACAATTTTTGCGTATTTATTCTCATTGATTTCATCAATCAGTCGCTGAAAAAAATTTGCTGGACCTCCGCTTAAATTTTCTCTTTTCTGTACTCCAATTTTGATCATCTATAAAACAGAGCGCCCACCATCAACTATAATATTTTGACCGTTCATATAAGCCGACGCATCAGAGCACAGAAACTGAATCGCACCAATATATTCGTCTGAATTTGCCATCCTTCCCATTGGAATTAGCTTCTCCAAACGTGTAACAAACTCTGCGTCTTGGTCAACATATACTCCACCTGGACTTAATGCATTGGCACGCACTCCTTTGTGGGCCCAATATGAGGAGAGATAGCGTGTCAACCCAACAATTCCAGCCTTGACTACAGAGTAAGTCACTGGCTTGACAGCTTGTTGCTCTTCAGGAAGATGCTCTTGCTTGTATAGATTTTGATCTGGTGCAATTACCGACAAATCAGATGCAATATTCAAAATTACACCCCCCTTGCCATCTGAAGCCATTGCAGATCCAAAAATTTTGCTGCATAAATATGCTCCAGTTAACCCAACGGCAAGCTCATTGGACCAGCGCTCAATAGAAAAATTCTCTAATCTTGTAGTTCTTATCTGACCTACTAAAGAATTTGAGGTTGGATTAATAGCTGCGTTATTAATTAAAATATCGACTCTCAATCCCGTTTTTTTAATACTTTTGCGCACACTTTCTACACTTTTTTCAGACGTCACATCCATCGCATATAGGTGGATTTTAGATGCATCAAAATCTTGAATTAAACTATTGATAGCTATTTTAAGATGTTTAAGATTAATATCTGTCAAAACTACCGATGCACCAACAGAAAGCAACGCTTTTGAGTGAGCAATTCCTAACAACCCAGCAGCACCTGTAATAACAGCAGTTCTCCCAAGTAATGAATAATTTTTGGGTAATGTCAGGGTGTCAGTTATCATAATTTATCCAAATGATTATTTGTGTTAGAAATTTCTAAATTTTATTTTATCATAAGCTTAAAATTAAATCTTCACAAAAATAAGTTTTACTTATCTATAATCACCAAAATATTTTAAAGTTTCATGCATGGCATCTATTTGAATTTCCCTCTCATACTCGTTAGCTTGATTTGTAGTAAAGTTCATCAATCTCTTTTGCAGATCCTCCGCCACAGGAGTTTCTCCATAACCAATATTATTCTTATAAAAAGCAGGTTCTTGATGTATCAACTTTGATGCAGCGTAAATACCATCGCCACCTAACTCCATATATTTCTTTCGAAACTCCTCCCACTTAACGCCGTGTTGAACACCATTGAATTTGGCAGAAAACGTATAATATGTGTTTGTATATCCTTTATTAACATGTTGGGCAGTTAATAGTTCCGAATTTAAGATTGCTTTTGTATAAGCCAATCCACTCTCTCTTCGGAGGTTTATAAAATAATTATTCTGCTCCATCTGCGCCAACGCAACAGCCGCAGCTAACTGCCCCATACGATAGTTATAGCCAACAGATCCGAATCTTTCCCAATCCGGGTTCTGTAACAAGTCGCGATCAGTGCGGACCTTGCCAGAGCTTGCTGTTAAAGTTTTAAAACCTAGTCCACCAAGCCTTCTAATTTTTTCCGCTAAATCTTCATCATTCGTAGTAACGATACCGCCATCCCCACAGGTTAGTTGCTTAGAATTTTCAAAACTCCAACTACCTGCATCACCAATCGTACCCGCTAATTGGCCATCATCGGTCCTGCCCATGTGGCATTGTGCACAATCTTCTAAGACCATCAAATTATGTTTTTTTGCAATACTCATGATTGAGCGCATATCGCATACCGCACCATACATATGAGTGACGAATATAACTTTAGTCTTGGCTGTTATTTTTCTTTCAATATCCTCTGGATCCATCAAAAAAGTATCAGCGCGTGAATCAACATATACAGGTGTTGCTCCAGTGTAGTAAGGTGCTAACCCGCACATTGCGGGTGTAAGTGCAGGCGTTAAAATCTCGTCACCCTGAGAGCAATCCATTGCAAGAAGAATTGAATGTAATGTTGTGGTTCCCGAATTAAAAGTTATTCCATATTTTACATCATAAATTTTTGCAAAAAATTTCTCTAACCTTGATGTAAATGCGCCATCCGCTCCAGCTCTAAAACCGGTTGACAAAACCTCTTCCAGATAATGCCTTTCATTACCATTAAATCTCCAAGCAGGGTTTTCCATCTTCATTTTTATGCTCCTAAATACTTTTTGCCATTTGTACTTCTTTCCACTCTACATTTCTGAAAAAATTTACTTTGGCTAAATCTGGATTGTTCAAGAAAAGTTTATTTATGCTATCTCTACTGGCGCTATTGCCAAGAATTCTGGCAATGGATGCCAATAACCAGTAGTCCTCTTCATAATCTAAAGTTAGCCTAATTCTTGGAATTTGACTGTATCTCTCAGATAATGTGGTAATCTGGACTCCATATAATTTTTCTAAGTAAAACCACATCATTTCTGTATCAGCATCATCATCTAGATCAACTAAGGCTCTTTTAACGACCGCACTGGTAAGAGAATAACCAACACTTGCAGCTCCTGCGGAGCTCGACTTAGTGGGACAGACTACATCATAATTTCCAGACTTAAGAAGATTGAGACTATCAATCATTTCTGAACCATCAAAGAATGGATCATCCGCGTCAATCGTATGAAAACATTCCAAATTGAATTTTTCTGCACAATCCAGCCAACGCTTGAGTTTATTGACCAAAGATCCCCTAAAATATTTAACTCCCAATTTTTTTGATATATCCTCAAGAATATCATCACTAGCCTCTGTACTTGTACACACAATAGGTTCAATACCACAGGCTATAGCCCTTTTAATTACATGACTAATTACGGTCTCACTCCCAAATGGAAGTAAGCATTTATTAGGTAGCCTCGATGATGAAGTCCTAACGGTTATGAGTCCTGTATGTTGAAATTGAGACTTAGTGCTTTCCATATCTATTCTCTATATTTATTATTAATATTTCTATTCTGTAATATATAAATCTATTTAATAAATGGCTCAAACTAGGGTTAACAAATATCTTGTTCGTATAAAAAATTACTTGAACAGATGTTTTTCAACAAAACCACATATTATATGACCAATTAGAATATGACACTCTTGAACCCTTGCGGTTTCATTAGAAGGTATCAAAAGACAATTTGCCATTTCTTTGACTACACCGCCTGATTTTCCAGTTAAAATAAATGTCTCAATCTCCATCGTTTTTGCAACATTAACGCAATTTAAAACATTTTCACTATTTCCACTTGTTGTTATACCTATCAAGGTATCTTCTGGCTTACCTAACGCCTCCAGCTCTCTAGAAAAAACATTTTCATATCCATAATCATTAGCCATTGCTGTCAAACCAGAGCAATTAGTTCCTAAGGCTATAGAAGCTAAGGTTGGGCGATCAAATAAAAATCTTGATGTAAATTCAGCTGATAAATGCTGAGCATCAGCAAAACTGCCGCCGTTACCACAAAATATAACTTTACCGCCTTTTAAAAGTGAATTTACGCATTGTGAAGATATTTCAACAATCTTATTTAGTAGAATTGGATCATCCAGCAGGGCCACTTTAATGGCAATGGCATCTTCAATCTCTTTTTTAACTAACTCAAAATTCAAATCTTATCTCCTAAATATTTTTCAAGCTTTTCCAATGCAATCCAAAACCCTTCGCCACCATTCTTATGCCCCTGCCAAATCTCTGGTATAAATGATGCCTCAGGACATAATTTATTCAAAATTCTAGATAAACCAGGAAAATCAATATCTCCCTCATTAATCTGTAACCCTTCGCCATTAACTCCTATGGCATCACCTAAATGTAAGTGCGCCGAAATAGGCGCAATCTTTTTAGCAAATTCAAAAAAGTCCAAACCAAAATGGTTGCACATTAGTCTAGAGTGGGAAATATCAAAACACATTCGCAATTTAAGTTCTTTACACCAATACACAATCTCATCTGCATGAACGAACAGATTTTGGTATCTTTGACCTCCGAAATGCCAGGGGAAAGGTGCCATAGTCTGAGGTATTAATTCGACACCATCTAGGTCTAGGCTCGACAAACTCAGAGCAAACCGCTCATAGTAGCTGGTAAGCTCAGATTTAGGAAGCAATTTGTCCATAGTAAAACCACCAATGTTTGCGACAATCATTGGCGTCTTAGTAGAAGGAAAATATGATTTTAATAGCCGCGTGATATTAATTACTTTCTGGGTTTCCATAATAGAATAACTTCGATATTCATCATCACTTGATGCTAAGTCCATAAGTCTACTGCCAGAAAATAATTCTGGTGCATGTACAACAAAACCACAACTATATTTGCCAGACAAAAACTGATCAACATTCAAATCAAGATCTGAGTAAGACAAGTGAAATTCAAAAATATCAGGAGATATTTTTGATTCATACTCTACAAAGTCGTGGTAGCGAACCGGCACTCCCCAGGGTCGTTGGAAATTATACAAACGCGGCTCTAATCTACCGTCTTGTAGGTCTGATGGATAAAAATAATCCTCCTCATACATTTTTCTCGTAAGCTTTCTTCCCAAAAGTTGATCATACAACTGAGCAGACAAACCTTGACCAGGACTACGCACTTTCAGATGGTGAGGTTGAATAAATATACCTTCTTCTAAATCGACTGCCGCCACTAGACTCTTTGCAAGATTCTCTCTGTTAATCATTTCTCCTTGAGATACATTTCGCACAATACCTTCCCCAAGAGCTGCTTCGATCTCTCTTATACCAGATACCAGCGCTTTGAATTCTCCTGGTTCTAGACTAGCCGGATGATCTGGACCTTCCATATTTCTATCAAATGTAAAGTGCCGCTCTACAACCTTGGCTCCCAATCCAACTGCAGCCAACGATACTGCAATACCACGCTCATGACCTGAATAACCAATCAAAGGGTGTATCTCTTTTAATCTATTCATCCAATTAAGATTAATGTCATGAAACGGGGCAGGATAAGTGCTATTACAATGCAAAAGAACAAATTCCACTTTTCTTTTAGTTAGAAAATTTACAGTAATCTGTATTTCCTCTTCCGAACTCATTCCAGTAGATAGGATGAGTGGCTTTCCAGTGGCAATAAGATCATCAATCAATGGTAAATTGGTCAAGTCCGCAGATGCCACTTTATATGCTGGTAAATCAAAATTTTCTAGAACATTTATACTTTTGGAGTCCCATGGTGTACACATGTATATAATACCATTAGATGAGCAATATTCGGATAACAACCGATGTTCATTAATTGTAAGTTGGAATCTATTCAAAAGGTCAAGCACATACTCAGTTCCTAAGTCTTCAGCTTCCCTTTCAAGGCTTTTTTTTCTATAAACAGACGCCATATCACGCATTTGAAATTTCACGCAATTCGCGCCTGCAGCAATAGCAGAATCAATCATTTCAAAAGCCATCTCTATACTACCATTATGATTATTTCCAATTTCAGCAATAATAAATACATCATGCTTTCCAATTTCAAAGTTACCAATTTTCATAATCATTTACCTTTAATAGTCACTTAGAAGTATCGCGAACAATCCACGACTGCATCCCATTATGATCAAAATTAAACAAGGTTTGGGTAAACCCTTTTTTCTTCATTGCGCTCAAAAAGAAGTTTTTCGAAAAATGCTTAACATAAAATATAAAAAACCCTCCTCCTCCTGCACCTAAAAGTTTTCCACCTAAAGCACCATTTTCTATTGCAAAATCATAAATATTATTTAGCTCATCATTTGAAATTTTCTTGCTAAATTTACGTTTATAATTCCACGCAATATTGAGTCCAGAACCAAAATCATTAAGGTTTCCTCTGAGCAAGCTCTCTCTCATACCATAACAATGACTAACATTTTTCTTAACCATATCCTGAACTTTTTTCTCCTGCATAGTAACTTTTTGGTCATCATGTATTGATCCAGAATTTCGACCAGATGTAATCTCAAATAGAACCAAGTTCTCTTGTAGTTCTAGGAGAGTTCTTTGATTTATTCTCAATGGATGTATAAGATTATTATCTCGTCTAAATTCAATAAAATTAAAACCTCCAAAAACGCTTGCATATTGATCCTGCCAGCCACCTGCAATCTTCATATTAAGCCGCTCAGCCTGAAAAGCCATTTCAGCCAATTCGTAATCATTCCACTTATCCTTGCGAAATTCATTGAAACAACCACAAATTGCGACCATTATCGATGAGGAACCCCCCAAACCCGAACCAGATGGAAAATCAGAACGTACACTCATATCAAAACCAAACTCAGGCTTAATCAGTTTAAGAAGAGATCGAAATAAATCGAAATTATCTTTTTTCTTAAGCAAATCTTCGAAGTCGTTGAAACAAACTGTCTCCCCTAAATCTAATGAATCAATTGTTATTTTTAAATCATGTCTTGGTCTCAATGTAACATGACAGTAGAGGGAAATTGTTGCATTTATGACTGCGCCACCCTTTTCCAAGAAATAGTGAGTTAGATCAGAACCGCCACCAGCAAAACTAATCCGCACAGGTGCTTTAGATCTCGAAAATACACCTTTTTCAACTACCGCAGAACTCTTTTCAGATGTAATTACGTCAACAAAGCGCATATCGGCATCTAGGAGTGGTATTGCCTTTATTTTTGAGTCAAGTAATTTAAGTATAGATTCGTGACTATCAGTGTCTTTTCTCCAAACAAAGTTGGAATTCAATGCCACCTTTATGCTATCTGATAAACTTGCTCCCAAGAGTAACGATTCTCTAATATCACCATCTGATGCAACACCTATGATTTGCTCGTTCTCTTCCATGATAAAGACCATACCAATTGAATTCGAAGAGATCAGAGCTAAACTCTCACGAATTGTTGACAAACACGAAATTGTAAATTTGGATTTATCCAAAGCTAATCTTTTCCATTAAGTTTTTGTGCCAATCACAGAATTTGTAGTAGTCTTCAGGAACACCTATGTCAAAAAAATTAGATGGAAGATAATCTGCATATAACAATCTGTTGTTAACTAACTCTGGCAACACTTCCGTTTCAAGGGAGAAAATCTGATCCTTCTTATTTTTAAATATAGTGGTTGGTAGTTTATATATACCAGCGTTTATAGTGCTTAGTGAGCCAGACATTGATTTATGCATTTTTTCAATAAATCCGGTGACAATACCCGAGCCATCAACCTCGACCAATCCATATCTTGATGCATCTTCAACTTCCACTAACCCTATTACTGAACCAACATTTCTTGACATAATGTTAGGTCCACTATCTAACCAAGTATCTGCATTTGCTATTAATACATATCCGGAAAGATCTAGTTTAGAAATTGCATTTGCAATTGCCCCCCCAGTTCCCAAAGCCTTTTCCTCTACTATCCAACTTATATTAACCTTGCCATCAAAGAGTACTATCTGCTCTTTCAGAAAAGTAATAATTAATTCTGCTTGATGGTGGAGCAAAAAAACGAAACTTTTCTGGCCTTGCTGAATCCAATTATCTAATTGCAATTTAAGAAAGGGCACCCCATTAATTGGTGCCATAGGTTTAGGAACATCTGATACTGCACCTAACAATCTAGTGCCATAGCCTCCTGCAAGAACAAACATAATCATATAATAATTTCTTTAAAGAAATGGAATAATTTCAAATAATCGGGTCACTTGATGAGCTTTATCAATACAGAAATTTGAGTCTGCAAGCTTTATCTCTGGGCTAAATAGAAAGTTCTTAGAAATGCCTGCGGCAAGACCTGCTTGAATATCACTTTCTTTATCGCCAATTAGTAATGAACTTTCCAGGTTCAATTCAAAGTCCTTTTCAGATTGGAGAATCATCCCCGGGTTTGGCTTGCGAGAAAAGTCTTCCTTTTTATATATTCCAAGACCTGAGATTGGATGATATGGTGAATAATATACTTTAGTAATTGGAACTCCCTGCTCCATGAATCGTTCACACATCCAACTGGTTAGATTGTGAAAGTCCTGCTCAGTATAATATCCACGGCCAATACCTCCTTGGTTGGTTATAACTATGATCATATAACCTTTTTTGAACGCCTCTAAAGTTAATTCAAATATGCCATCAACAAAATCGAATTTTTTAATTGTATGAACATGACCATAATCAACATTAATTACTCCGTCACGATCAAGCAAAATTGCTCTATTCTTTTTCATTTTTTGAATTTGCATAGCATAATAGGGTAAAATAAAAACAAAACGTTCCATTGAAATTGGCAATTGTCAAAAAGGCTATGTTTCATAGTAGTTTGTTTCTAATTTCATATAACTATTAACAAGACATATTCTTAATGCTCATTTTTCAACATGAGACTGGTGAATAACTATTTTAAATCCGCACAGTATATCAGTGTTATTTATATCAAGTGTACTGAAAGCAGGTACGTTGTTTCAACAATTTTTTTTATATTCATCAAATAGAAAGCAGATCTCAATTAAAAACACTACCATTTTACTCCTTGTAGTACTACGTCATTTCTTATTTTAGATTTATAATGACTAACTGTCTTAATCATCTCTTTCATACTATCTTTTGTTAAGTAATGAGGCTTTACTCCTAACTCAATCAACCCTTGATAACTTGGATTGTAATAATGATCTTCTTTTTCTATTCTTGGGTTTTGAATTCTCTTGATTTTCACATCATAACCTAGTTCTTTGCCTGCATGTTGGGTCAACTCAGCTAACTGGTTAACTGTAAAAGTTTCCATTATTTGGTTATAAATATTTAAATTCCCTGGCTTTGCTTGGTTTTTTTCCGCCACATGAATACATTGTAAAGTATCTTTTATATTGAGATAGCCTCTTGTTTGTTCACCAGCACCATAAACAGTAAGGGGGTAATCAATTACTGCTTGAGTTATAAAACGATTAACAATCGTCCCAAACAACTCATCATAGCTGAAACGTGTTTTTAATCTCTCATCGATGATAGTCTCTTCAGTCTCTACGCCGTAAACTGGACCTTGCATTAAATCCGTGACCTTTAAATTCCAAATTCTGCACCCAAACCACAACAGGTCAGTATCCATAACTTTACTTGTGTGGTATATGGAGCCTCCTTGCCTCGGAAATAAAAACTTATCACTTCTGCCCTTGTGTGATATGTCTATCCAACCTTCTTCAATATCAATGTTCGGAGTTCCATACTCTCCCATTGTGCCTAACTTGATGATATGAGTATCTGGAGACAGGTCCTTTATTGCAAACATTAAATTATTGGTAACTAATAAATTATTACTCAAAGTAAAGTTCGCAGCTTTATAATTCATCAATGAATACGGTGCCGACGGTTGTTCTGCGTAGTGTACGACTGTTTGGGGAGGGGAGATGAATTTTTTTTCTATTGCCCACTGATAATTCAAACCCTGTCCAGTAAACAAAGATCTCATCAACTCAGGATCATTTAAATCACCAATGACCACCTTTATTTCATAGCCAGTTTTCTCGTGCCAAATATTGGCCCTTTGTACTAAAGTAGGTACAGGATAGAGAGTACCAATATCTAGCTCATCAGAAACATGTCTTCTAAAATAATTATCCACAACTGTAACTTCATAGCCCCTTGCTGAAAAGTACATAGCCGTCGGCCAACCTAAATATCCATCCCCCCCCAAAATCAATAAATGACTCATTATTTTTTTTGCTCCTTATCACCAGGCCAATATCTAGTATCTTTTGTATCCACATCAAAAGCGTTTAAAAGATTATTATTGCGCAAAAAACTCCTTATTTCATTAACTTTTAAGGAAACTTGTTGTTCAGATACATAAGGGTTTTTAACCAAATTAGAAATAATTCTAGGGTAATCATAAGTTATATTACTATATATACCTCTGAATGCCGGCAAAATACTAAAAAATTTATCAAGCTCTACAGTTCGCCTAGTCTCTTCATCACTCATTAGCTCTTCATAAAGTTTTTCTCCAGGTTTAGAACCAATTTCAATAATATTTATATTTTCTGAGGAAAGTTCTTGAATCATTGCTAGAGCTAAATCTTCAATTCTTATAACAGGCATTTTCGTTACAAAAACTTCACCTCCTTTAGCCTCTAATACAGAATTCAGTACTAATTCTACAGCCTCCTCCACACTCATTACAAAACGCGTCATGTTTTTATCTGTAAGAGTTACTGGTCCACCCTTTGAGATTTGGGCTCCAAAAATAGGGACAACTGAACCATTGGAGCCAAGAACATTACCGAATCTAGTTGACGAAAAAATTGGGCCATTTTCTCGTTTACTGCTGTTTGCTGCAGTCATGAGCCTTTCTCCCATTAGTTTGGTTGTGCCCATAACATTTGTTGGGTTTACTGCTTTATCTGAACTTGTAAATAATACAATCTTAACATTATTAATATTCGCTGCAGTAATAATATTTTGAACACCAACTATATTGGTTTTTACCGCTTGTTCAGGTGACCTTTCACACAAAACAACGTGTTTTAGTGCTGCAGTATGAATAACAATGTCAACTCCACGCATCTTGTTGCATAACTCATTACAATCCCTAATGTCAGTTACAAAAAAACTAGCTCTGGTTTCATTTAAGAACAGCTGATCCTGAAAAAATAGTGCACTTTCATCATTATCTATACCTATAACCTCTTTTGGATTATAAAGATCCCCATTTAATAATTGCTGTATCAACTCAGAACCAATAGTTCCACATGAACCAGTAACTAAGATACTTTTTCCTTCAAAGACTTTCACTTTAAAAAACTCCACACTGTTCTCTCTAAGCCCTCTTTTTGACTCATAACTGGCTGCCAACCCAATAGTCTTTTAGCCTTATTTGTATCCGAATAGTTACGTTTTACATCACCCAACCTAACCTCACCATTAATGACATTAATATCCAGAATTCCATTTTCTTGTAAAATTTGAATTAATGTATTGGTTATTCCACCCACAGTAGTTTCTTGATTACTAGCAATTTGAAAAGTTTCTCCACCAATATTTTCTTTAATTACAGCAAGATTTAGTGCTTTAATTAGATCATCGATATAAATAAAATCTCTGGTTTGTGTGCCATCACCGTAGATCTCTAAGGTTTCTTTATCCATAGCCTGTCGTATAAATTTAGCAACAATACTACTTTTGCGTTTAGATCCTGGGCCGTAAACGTTGCCAAACCTTAGTATCACAGTCTGAAGATCAAATGACTTATGATATGCAGAACAGTAGCCTTCTCCAGCTAACTTACTAGCTCCATAAGGAGAGACTGGATGTGGTGGTAATTCTTCATGAATTGGTGGCTCAACTTCACCAGCAGGGGCCCCACTTGATGCAAACACAAATTTGCGCACACCGTTAACTCTTCCAGCCTCTAAATAGTTAAAGGTCCCCACAACGTTAGCCATCAAATCTGCTCTTGGGTTTTCCACCGAAGGTCCAACTCCTGTATTTGCAGCCAAATGAATTATAACATCAGCATTTTTTGTCACTTTAAAAGCCAAAGTCTCATCTAAAATATCCCCGACTATTAACTCAACATTTTTAAAATCAGAAATGTTATTTATTGCAGTTTCTGAAAAACCACAAATCTCAGATAAATCTTTTTTAGTACCTGTAGTTAAGTTATCTAAAATTCTAATATAATTATTTTTTTCTTTAATTAATTTTTTTATAAGACTTAATCCAATAAATCCACATCCACCAGTTATTACCCAGTTCATTTCTTTTCCTATTTGTCTTTTTTAATGTTTATATAAGAGTAATTCTATGAGAAATGTATAATTTTTTATTTCACTCTAAAATAGTAGTTACTGAACCATACTGCAAAATTTTTAACGCCCTGTTTGATGCTCGTATTTGGCTTATAGCCAAACTGTTCTACTAAGTCATCTATATCAGCATATGTATCTGGAACATCGCCAGGTTGAAACGGCAGAAATTCTTTTTCTGCTTTTTTACCTAGAGATATCTCCAGTGCTTTAATATAATCCATCAATTCTACCGGATTGTTGTTTCCAATATTATAAACTCTATATGGTGCGCTAGAGCTTGCAGGGTCAGGATTATTACTATCCCAATTTGTATTTGGTAGCGGAGGTCTTTCTAGTGTTTTGACAATACCTTCAACAATATCGTCAATATAAGTAAAGTCTCTCTTGTGGTTTCCATAATTGTAAACTTTGATAGGCTTACCATCTATTATATTTCTAGCAAAATTTTGTAATGCCATATCAGGCCTATCGTATGGACCATATACTGTAAAAAATCTTAGTCCTGTAGTTGGTAAACCATATAAATGCGAATATGAATGCGCCATTAGCTCATTAGCTTTTTTAGTTGCAGCATAAAGACTTACAGGATGATTAACTGCATCATGAACAGAGAAGGGTTGCTTTGTATTGAGGCCATAAGTAGAGCTTGATGAAGCATACAAAAGGTGCCCCACCTTGTTGTGCCTGCAGCCTTCCAGTATGTGAGCAAAACCTACCAAGTTAGTATTAATGTAAGCTAGAGGATTATCAATAGAATACCTTACACCCGCTTGTGCAGCAAGATTGACAACACTGTCAAACTGCTCTTTTTTAAACAGTTTATTAACAGCCTCACCATTTTCAATATTCATACGGATATGGGTATAATTAACATGATTAATATGTCGTGCGAGACGCGCTTCTTTAAGTACCGGATCATAATAATCGTTATGATTGTCAATTCCTATTACTTCATCACCACGATCTAACAATCTGATTGAAAGAGCTGAACCTATAAAACCAGCACTTCCAGTTACTAATACTTTCATATATTCACCTTAATAATTATTAAACAAATCTCTTGTATAGACCCTATCTTTCACACTTTTAAGATCATCTGACATACGGTTAGTTACAATTAAATCAGATAGCTTTTTAAACTCATCTAAATCTCTAATTACTTTGGAATTAAAAAACTCGGTTTCTTCGATCACAGGTTCATAGATGATAACTTTAATGCCCTTAGCCTTAATGCGCTTCATAATACCTTGCACTGAGGACGATCTATAATTATCAGAGCCACTTTTCATTATTAAACGGTAAACGCCAACCACTTTCGGATTCTTAGCTATAATTAAATCTGCAATAAAATCTTTACGAGTGGAATTCGCATTAACAATAGCACTGATTAAGTTATGGGGGACATCTTGATAATTGGCTCTCAACTGCTTAGTGTCTTTTGGCAAACAATAACCACCATAACCAAATGATGGGTTGTTGTAATGAGAGCCAATACGAGGGTCCAAACATACTCCTTTAATTAATTCTCTGGTATCTAGTCCATGAACTTCAGCATAAGAATCTAATTCATTGAAGAATGACACACGCATGGCAAGGTAGGTATTTGCGAACAACTTAACAGCCTCAGCTTCTGTTGAGCGAATATTTAAGATTTCTATATTTTTCTTCTTAGCGCCCTGCACTAACAGGTCAGCAAATGCTTTCCCAGCATCGGTTTGGCTACCTATTACAATCCGAGATGGGTAGAGGTTGTCCTTTAAAGCCTGACCCTCTCGTAAAAATTCAGGTGAGAATATTACACGCTCTGTTGCATACTTTTCTTGCAATAATCTCGTATGCCCTACAGGCATGGTGGACTTGATTACCACAATCGCGTTCGTATTTAATTCAATAGCATCTTTAACAACAGCATCTACCGAGCTGGTATCAAAACTTTTGA
>Ga0206125_10001022_pt1 | contig 34778 bp, 37 predicted proteins | sample Helgoland_Spring_4_FD_148598 | JGI IMG/M metagenome (GOLD analysis project Ga0206125, IMG submission 148598) | Pelagic subsurface seawater microbial communities from Kabeltonne, Helgoland, North Sea - Helgoland_Spring_Bloom_20160331_1 | ecosystem: Environmental > Aquatic > Marine > Epipelagic ... | reverse complement strand
CAACCACTTTATGATACCAAAGCCAAGCCTCAGGATTAATAGGTTCACCAACAGATCCTAAAAGTTTTAGAGATTTTCTACTATGTTTTTTCACTAACTCATCTCCCTCTCTCATAAGAGCTCGTAAAGCTGTAGGAGCAGTATAAAAAATATTTACTTGGTGCTTGTCACATACTTGCCAAAACCTTCCAGCGTCCGGATAGTTTGGAACTCCCTCAAATACTAAAGTAGTAGCTCCATTGGCAAGAGGGCCATACACAATATAACTATGACCTGTTACCCAACCTACATCCGCAGTACACCAGTACACATCACCGTCTTTGTAATCAAAAATATATTCATGGGTCATAGATGCGTACACCATGTAACCACCCGTCGTATGCATAACGCCTTTTGGTTTTCCTGTAGAACCAGACGTGTAAAGAATAAATAGAGGATCTTCTGCATTCATTTCTTCAGGTTTGCAGGTAGTAGATTCGTCTTGAATTAAATCATGATACCAAACATCAATTTTATCATTCCAATCAATAGAACCGCCCGTATGTTTTAAGACAATATTTTTCTTAACATTGGGACATTTTTTTAGTGCTTCATCTGTATTCTTTTTAAGAGGAATAGACTTCTGTCCCCGAACACCCTCATCTGCTGTTATGACATATTCAGATTTACAATCAATAATTCTTCCAGCTAAAGATTCTGGAGAAAATCCTCCAAATACTACAGAGTGAATTGCACCAATTCTTGCACATGCCAACATAGAATATACGGCAGCTGGAACCATGGGCATGTATAGAGTAACTCGGTCTCCTTTTTTAATTCCAATTTTTTTAAAGCCATTGGCTAATTTACAAACTTCATCACTTAGTTCTTGATAGGTGATTTTTTTAGAGACGGTAGGATCATCTCCTTCAAAAATAATGGCAGTTTGATTGGCTTTGTTTTTTAGATGTCTGTCGATGCAGTTGTATGAAGCATTTAACGTTCCATCATAAAACCACTTGATTTCAGTTTTCGTCTTACTATAAATCACATCTTTGATTTTAGAATAGGGCTTAATCCAATCAATTCTCTTTCCTTCTTCTGCCCAGAAAGCATCATTATCTTCTAGGGATTTTTTATATTTTGTTTCGTAAATTTCTTTATTAGCGTGAGCAATTTTCGACCACTCATCATTAACTTTAAAAACCTTATCTGTATTTGACACTTAGTTTTCCCCGGTTAGAATTTTTTACAGTTTACCCATCTTACATAAGATTTTCCAGCTTTTTGGGTCAATAGACGTAACGGATAGTCTGCTTTGCTTGACGAGCGATAAGTCCTGCAGTTCCTTAGTTTTCTTAATATTTTCTAACGTAACTGGCTGATTTAATTTTTGTTTAAATTTTACTTGAACCGCGACAAATCGTTTATCTGGATCGGTTACATCCACAAATGCAGTTTTAATAACCTCCACTATTCCAACAATCTCTTTTCCAATATTTGAATGATAAAAAAAACAAAGATCTCCTCTAGACATTTGTTTCAGGTTATTTGCAGCCTGATAGTTTCGTACACCGTCCCAAGCAGTTCCTTTGGAGCCAGCTTTTTTTTGTTGATCAATAGACCATACGTTAGGTTCTGATTTCATTAACCAATATTTCATGAATGATCCACTCCTGCTCCTTTTAAAAATGGCGCTTTTTCATCTAGGGGCCATCTCGGTCTAGCAGAAAAAGTCGCATCATCTATTAGGTTTTTTTTATATCGTTCTATTCCAGCCCATGCAATCATAGCTGCATTATCTGTACAAAGATTTGCTGGAGGAAAAATATATTCAAAACCCATATCTTTGCAGACTTGTTGCAAGTTAGACCTTATGGTTTTGTTAGACGCTACCCCTCCTGCAATAACAAAATAATTCTTTTTATTTTTTTTATTAGTACTCAAAAACAATTCCATAGCTTTTTTGCACTTTACTCTTAGAATTTCGTTAATAGTAAACTGGAAAGATGCTGCCAAATCATACTTGTCTTGTTTATTTTTAATTTTTTTGGAAGCATGAAGTACAGCTGTCTTTAGTCCAGCAAAAGAAAGGTTGCAGCCACTCTTGTTTAAAATAGGTTTTGGTAAAACGAACCCATTTTCATCTCCAAGTTTTGCATACTCTTCAATTTGCGGACCACCTGGAAAATCTATCCCAAGTATTTTTGCAGTTTTGTCGAAAGCCTCACCTAACGCATCGTCTATAGTAGTTCCTAATCTTTTATATTTATTAACTCCTTGTACTTCTAAGAACTGACTGTGCCCTCCTGAGATTAATAATAACAAATAAGGAAATTTGACTTTCCCTATTAGTCTTGGCGTTAAGGCGTGACCTTCCAAATGATTAATTGCTAAAAAGGGTTTGTTTAAAAAAGTTGCAATTGTTTTTCCTGCACTCATTCCAACCATTAAGCAAACTAGTAAGCCTGGTCCTGCCGTAGCAGCAACCCCAGTAATGTTTTCAAGTACAACACCACTTTTTGAAACTGCTTTTTTAATAATAGTATCAATTTTCTCTACATGAGATCTTGCTGCCAATTCAGGCACCACTCCTCCAAAAGGCTTATGTTCTTTTATTTGACTCGAGACAATGTTAGATAAAATAGTAACATTGCCTTTTTTGTCTTCTTTGACAATTGAAGCCGCAGTTTCATCACAACTGCTCTCAATACCTAAAAAAAATAGTTCTTTGCTCATTTTTATGCGACCTCCCGTCGCTTAATATTTAATACTAATATAATGAAAAATAATATTTAAACAGAAAAAATGATTGCAAAACAAAAGTTAATAATTGGTAGTCGTGGTAGCAGGCTCTCTTTGGCTCAATCAGAGCATTTCAAAGATGAATTGCTTCTTGCCAACCCAGATCTTCGCCCTAATCAAATTGAGCTTAAGGTTATCAAAACATCTGGAGATAAGTTTAAGACAGAAAATTTAGCAAGCATGGGAGGTAAGGGTCTTTTTGTAAAAGAGATTGAACAGGAGCTTCTCGAGAACAATATTGATTGTGCAGTTCACTCTTTAAAGGACGTGCCCACTTTTGGCGTGCCTTCTTTAAAGTTAGCCGCATTTTTAAAAAGAAAAGATGAAAGGGATGCTTTTATTTCTCCAATTGCAAAATCTTTCGAGACACTTAAACCAGGATCTACCGTTGGGACATCATCCGTTAGAAGAGTTGCTCAATTAAAAAAATTAAGAAAAGATTTAAATATTGTGAGCATGAGAGGAAATATCGATACAAGAATTGAAAAAGTTAAAGAGGGGATCTACGATTCTATTGTATTGGCCTATGCTGGGTTAAAACGATTAGGGTTTCACAACTATGTTTCAGAAATTTTAGACAAAGATAAAATGTTACCAGCAGCTGGCCAAGGTGTGGTAGCAATCCAGTGCAGGTCTAATGATGAAGAGCTTATAAAGTTATTAAAATCTGTAAACGATAAAGAAACGGAAATTATTGTTAGCGCAGAAAGAAGTTTTCTTCATAGGGTAAATGGTGCTTGTGATACTCCTGTTGCTGTAAATGCTGTTTTAAATGATGATGGTGAAATTTTTATTCAAGCAGAGATACTATCTTTAGATGGAAAAAAAGTATTTAATGCTCATAGAACAGGAATTTCGGAAAAAGCAGCAAGTATAGGGCTGGATGTTGCTGAAGAAATTTTAGATAAAGCTGGCCAAGATTTTGTAGTATCGGAGACTAAACTTGCACATACTATTCACAAGACCTGAAATAGATTCAGTTTATTCAGCTAAAAAACTTATTCAATTAGGACACCAAGTAAGTGTGTTTCCAATTCTTAATATCGTTAAAAAAAAAATTATAGATATAAATTTTACTAATTATAACTCTGTAGTTTTTACTAGCTCCAATGCAGTATTGTGTTTAGATCAAAACATTCAATCTAATGTCAGATGTTTTTGTGTAGGAGAAGTAACAGCAGTACAGGCTAAACAAAAAGGATTTAATAACATTATTACTGCTGGAGGAAATTATTTACAGCTCAAAGAAACGATCTTAAATATAACAGACAAAAATGATGGAAAATTTTTATACATCAGAGGTGAAGACATTGCTCATAATCTTGAAGAAGACTTAAAGGCAAGTGGCTATCGTATCGACAGCGTCATTAATTATACTACTTCTCTCAATCCAGATTTTGATCAAAAAACTTTAAAGATTTTAAAAGACCAGAGCATCGACCTGATCTTTGTTTACTCCAATCGTTCGGCTGCACATCTTTCACAATTGATATTTAATAATGGTTTAGAATCTAAGTGTAGCTCTGTTCAACTTCGATCTTTAAGTGAAAATGTTTTTTTTCCTTTAAAAAAAATAAAATGGAAGAATGTAAAAATGTTTAGCCCTGGAAATGAGCAATTTAGCCTTGATTAGATCAATTTAGGAGTATAATTCAATACCTAAAGGCATGAATATTATCAGTAATTTTACAAATTTGTTTTCAGACGTTTGGTCTAAAGGGGTTGGCGGTATAAACTTCTCTGAAGTTTTTCTTGCGGTATTAATTTTTTTATTATTCCTATTCTTAAGAGGTTTTTTTTCAAAAATTATTATTAAAAAATTAGAAAAATTTGTTTCTTTAAGCACCAATCGTTTTGACAACCAGCTAGTTACTTCTTTAGAGGGCCCAGTTAAATTCTTCCCACTAGTCATAGGCTTTTTTATTGCCACTAATTATTTACAAATTGATGGAAAAGCTTCTTATTTTATTGAAAATCTAAATCGTTCTTTGATTACGGTTTTGATTTTTTGGTCTATTCACCAAATTATTGAACCAGTTTCCTTTCTTATTAAGCACGTAGAAAATTTATTATCTAAAGATTTGTTAAGTTGGATTTTAAAAGCATTTAAAATTATTATTTTTATTTTAGGAGCAGCTGCAGTTCTAGACATTTGGGGAATTAAAATTGGACCGGTAATTGCTGGTTTGGGCCTGTTTGGAGTGGCAGTTGCACTGGGTGCACAAGATCTATTCAAAAATTTAATTTCGGGAATTTTAGTTTTAGTAGAAAAAAGATTTAAGGTTGGAGATTGGATATATGTCGAAGGTATTATTGAAGGAGTTGTAGAACGAATTGGTTTCAGATCTACTGTCATTCGTAAATTTGACAAATCATTAGCAACTATTCCCAATTTTCAATTCGCGGAAAAAGCGGTGATAAACAATACAGAAACGACTAACCGTAGAATTGATTGGATTATTGGTCTTGAATACAAAAGTACTGCTGAACAGCTTACTAAATGCAGAGATCAGATAGAAAAACACATTCTTTCCAGTGAGGATTTTTTGGTTTCCAAAGACACTCAATTAATTGTTAAATTAAATCAGTTTTCGGCAAGTTCCATTGATATTCGAGTCCGATGTTTTACCAAAACTAACCAATACCTCGAATGGATATCTGCAAAAGATCGTTTAATCATTGCGATCAAAGCAATAGTTGAAAAAAATGGTGCTTCTTTTGCTTTTCCTTCCCAATCTGTTTATGTGGAAAAACTAGAAAAATGAAATCCTTATTTATTTTACTAGATAGTCTTTTTCAATTGTATTTATGGATTGTAATTATTAATGCAATACTAGGTTGGTTGGTCACCTTTAATATCATTAACACCTCAAACAGATTTATTTATAGTTTAATTGAATTTTCATACAGACTAACTGAGCCGGCCCTAAGAAAAATTAGAATGGTATTGCCAATTATCGCAAGTATTGATTTTTCTCCCGTGGTTTTAGTCCTAGGTTTAATTTTTATAAGAAATTTAATTTTTGAATTATTTGCACCTTATTTATTTTAATGATTATTGATGGAAAACAGATAGCGGAAGAGCTTCGTCACAAGTTAAAAAAAGAAATCGACCAATTACCCAAAAACCTCATCAAACCAGGCCTAACAGTCATTTTAATTGGAGACCACCCAGCAAGCCAAATTTATGTAAGGAATAAAGAAAAATTTGCAAAAGAGGTTGGTATTAATTCTAAACTATTAAAATTCGATGATACAATTACCGAGAAAGATTTAATCCAAAAAATTCACAAATTAAATGATGACTCTGCCGTACATGGTATTTTAGTTCAATTACCTTTACCAAGCCACATCGATTCCGGGAAAATAATTAGTGAGATTAGCCCCACTAAAGACGTAGACGGTTTTCATCCCAACAATGTAGGAAATCTTTCGTCTGGCAATGATGCCTTGGTACCCTGTACTCCGTGCGGATGTTATCTGCTTCTGAAAAAGGTTATACCTAACTTAAGTGGTTTACATGCAGTGATTATTGGAAGATCAAATATTAATGGAAAACCAATGGCACAACTGCTGCTTAAGGAAAACTGCACTGTGACGATTACTCATTCTAAAACCAAAAATTTAAAAGATCTTTGTTTAACAGCGGATATTCTAGTTGCTTCGGTAGGAAGCCCACAAATGGTTAAAGCAGACTGGGTGAAAAAAGACTGTGTTATTATTGATGTTGGTATTAATCGTTTAGAAGACAATGGAACTAAAAGAATTGTGGGAGATGTAGATTTTGAAAATGTTAAAGATTTAGTTAAGGCAATTACTCCTGTGCCAGGTGGAGTAGGTCCTATGACGATAAGTTGTCTATTAAATAATACTGTTAAAGCTTATAAAAAAATTAATTCCATTTAATAGTTAGAACAATTATTTTCTTAACATTTTGCTATGCTTTTTAATAAAATTTTCAACATTCTTTTTATTAAAAGTTTTATTTTCTTCAAAGGAAACTTTTTTCATGGAGTAAGCTTTGCTCTTAGTCACTCTTGAGACAAGAGTTAGGTTCCCTTTGTATAATGCTATTTTAATAGTCCCATTTACCTTATTTCTTTTTCGGTCAATGATTTTTTGTAACTTTTCTCTTTCTTTTGAGAACCAGTAACCATTATAAATCAGTTCTGCATATCTTGGCATTAATTCATCTTTTTTATGCATAGTTTCTTTGTCCAAAGTAATAGATTCAATCGCTCGATGAGCAAAAGTTAAAACAGTTCCACCTGGTGTTTCATAAACACCTCTTGATTTTATACCTATAAATCTATTTTCGACCAGATCAACACGTCCGACACCATTCTTGCCAGCTATATCATTTAGTTTTTTTAGAATATTTGAAGGAGAAAGCTTTTTATTATTTAAAGAAATAGGATCACCATTCTTATAACCAATAGTTATGAAGGAAGTTTTGTTAGGAGCTTTTTGTGGAGACACCGTTCTTTGAAAAATAAATTCTGGAGCTGCTTTTTTAGGATCTTCCAACACTTTGCCTTCCGTTGAAGTATGATAAAGATTGTCATCTACAGAAAAAGGAGGCGCTCCTTTTTTATCTTGAGGAACTGGGATATTATTTTTTTTTGCATAACGAATAAGATCGGTTCTTGAAGCCAAGTCCCAGTCTCTCCATGGTGCAATAACTTTAATATTAGGACCAAAATAGTAGTAACCCAACTCAAATCTAACTTGGTCATTTCCTTTACCAGTAGATCCATGTGATACAGCTTGCGCATTATATTTTTTTGCAATTTCAATTTGTCTTTTTGCAATTAGGGGCCTTGCAATAGAGGTGCCCAGTAAATAAATACCTTCATATAAAGCATTTCCCCTGATCATTGGAAATACGTAGTCTTTTACAAATATCTCTTGGAGATCTTCGATAATAATCTTTTTTACACCTAGTCTTTTTGCATTTTGTATAATTTTTTTTCTATTTATGTCTTGTCCCAAATTGGCGGTGTAGCAAATAACTTCACATTCATACTTTTCTTGTAGCCACCTAAGTATTACGGAAGTATCGAGACCTCCCGAATAGGCCAAAACAATTTTATTTATTTTTTGCATTGATTTTTTGCAGAATTATATGCGTCTGTGAACCCTAGCAAAGAATAAGTATCTGTAGTTTTGTTTCCTCTTGCAGAGATGCCAATAACTTTTGCCTGATTCCCTTTTTTCATTTGGCGAACAATTTTAATTTCGTCATTCTTGCCTGGAAGCCATGCAAATTTTTCTGAAGATGAAAATTTAAAATTATTACTTCCAATCCTTACGTTTACTGGAATATTTTTTTTATAAGGATAGCCCCCTGTAACACTAACCTCATCTTGAATGTTATCCCTAGTTCTGAAGGTTACAAAAATTCTTGCTTCAGCTCGGTTTAAATTTTTTGGCTCCTTTGACATGGGCATTGATATTGCAAAACAAATTAAATCATCACCTTGTTTAGTAAAATGAGATTCCCAATTTTTAAATTTTCCTTTAATCTGAATTGCAGCAGAAGTCTGTCCAGCAATAAGCAGAGATACAAGTAAGCAAAGTATGGATTTTTTTATGGACATGGGTTTGAATATATTATTTGAACTTCATTAATGTCTTTTATTACTTCTTTGCTTAAGTTTAAAGAGATACTCCCAATATTAGTTTTTAATTGTTCCATAGTAGTCTGTCCAATTATTACAGAAGAAACAAATTTTTGCATTTCACAAAATTTAATGGCCATTTGGGATGGATTTAAACCATGTTTTGAAGCAACAGCATGATACTTTTTAGCAGCAGCTTCGGCATTAAGTGTTTTGTATCTGGGATACCTGTGTCCAAAAAGATCCATACGACTTCCTTTTGGTAGCTTTCCATCAAAATACTTTCCGGTCAGAACTCCACTAGCTAATGGAGAGTAAGCTAGTAAGCCCACCTGTTCTCTTATTGATATCTCTGAAAGACCTACTTCAAAGCTTCTATTTAAAAGATTGTAAGGATTTTGTATGGAGATTATTTTCGACATCTTTTTTTCAGACGCAACTTTTAAAAATTCACTAGTGCCCCAGGCAGTTTCATTGGAAAGACCTATGTGTCTAATTTTTCCTTGTTTAACCAATTCGTCTAAAGCTGTTAAAGTCTCTTCAATTGAAATCGCTTCTCCGCTGTCTGCGTGCTCATATTCTAATCCTCCAAATACATTGATAGGTCGGTCGGGCCAATGTAGCTGATAAATATCTACAAAATCCATTTCGAGATTTTTTAATGTTCTATCCAACGCAAATTCAATTTGTTTTTTATCTAGTCTTGTTTCTATTCCCTCAGGGCGAAACCAATTCATTCCAGACCTGCCCACAATTTTATCTGCAATAATTATTTTGTCCCGTATTTTTCGACTTTTAACCCATTGTCCTAGAATTCTACTTGTTTCTCCCTGGGTGTCTGCAGAAGGGGGTACGGGGTATAACTCAGCACTATCAAAAATATTTACACCTTGGTCATAAGCATAATCCATTTGTTCAAATGCCTCTTCCAGAGTATTTTGCTCCCCCCAAGTCATAGTGCCCATGGAGATTGTGCTTATGTTTAAATTAGAGTTACCAAGTTTTTTATAATTCATTTTTTTTTATCCTAGCAAAATTTTTACAAAACTATAGCTATAGTTAACTAATTTCTTTGTCTAAAGGTCTTGAAATTGACAAATTTTATAGTCATATTATCTATTAATTAATTAGTAGAATTAATAACAAAGGAGAAAAATGAATTTAAACGATCGAATAAATGCAATTAAGTCCACAACTACTGGATCTGAAGCAGTAAACGAAGGCTTAAGAACCTATATGTTATCTGTTTACAATTTTATGGGTTCAGGAGTTCTTTTAACGGGTGTTATTGCTATGCTATTTTTTAAACTTGCAGTCGTTACAGACGGTTCAGGTAATATTGTTGGCTTAACGGGCTTGGGTAATGTGATGTATAATTCGGCTTTGATGTGGGTAGTAGCGTTAGCTCCTCTCGGAATTGTTATGTACATGAGTTTTGGAATTAAAAACATGAGTGCCTCTAGAGCACAGACTGTCTTTTGGATTTTTGCAGCTTTAATGGGTGCTTCATTGTCGTCTATTTTTGTTCAATACACAGGAACTAGTATTGCAAGAGTTTTTTTTATTACGGCTGGAACTTTTGGAGCAATGAGTCTCTATGGATATACAACTAAAAAAGATTTAACAGGTTTGGGATCATTCTTAATGATGGGTCTGTTTGGAATAATTATAGCATCTATTGTTAATATCTTTTTAAAGTCTAGTGCAATGCATTTTGTAATTTCAATTTTAGGAGTTTTAATTTTTGTAGGCTTAACTGCTTACGATACTCAAAAAATTAAGAATATGTATCTTGCTAGTGATGGAAATGAAGTAATGAGCAAAAAAGCCATCATGGGTGCACTAACGTTATACTTAGACTTTATTAATCTATTTATTATGCTGCTGAGACTTTTTGGTCAAAGAAGATAGTTCAGCGTTAATCAATTAAATAAAAAAGCTTCCAGGTTAAATCTTGGGAGCTTTTTTTGACCCAGCACATTTTTTGGAACAGTATTTAACTTCGTTCCAGCATCGCTCCCATTTTTTTCTCCAAGCAAAGGATAGCCCACAATTTACACAGTTTTTTTTTGGTAAATTAGTTTTGCGATGTATCACTTAACTACTTTTAGTTTTTTTTTGCTAATAACTTCCAAAATACTTTTTAATTGATTTGAATTTTTTAATATAGATCCTGCCTGGTCTTTTATAGAATATTTATGATTTCTGCTTTTGGTACTTAAGTTCTTTATGATCTGGTAAAGGGGATTTTCCGTTGCCTTTCGATAAATATTAAAACCAACAATGTTTTTATTAATAAAAATAGCATAATCTTTCCATTCACCGACAGACACCATCGAGCCATACAAATTTAGTATTTCTCCAAGTTCTTTTTTATTAAAAAATTTTTCTTCTTCGAATTTTTGATTATGAATAACCTTGTAACGAAACATTATTCTTCTATTTTATATTTTTCGATGACCGAAATCTGAAAAAAAGTGTAGACTATGGTAATAGGTATCATTCCAAAAACTTTAAATTGAACCCAGAAGTCTTCAGATTGAGTTCGCCACACAAGCTCATTAAGTATAGCAATAAAAATAAAAAAATAAATCCATCTGTCTGTGAGAATACTCCATCCAGCGTCTGTTAACTTTAAGCTTTGTCCAAGAACTTTTTTTAGAAGGGAAGTCTTTAATATAAGTTTTCCATACAATAAAGCGACGGCAAACACTAAGTTGATAATGGTTGGCTTCATGTAAAAAAAAGTCTTGTCATTAAAATACAATGTAAGTCCACCAAATCCAGCAAGTAAAATACCGCTTATCAAAGGCATAGTAGGAACCTTTTTTTCAGTTAAATAAATGAAAGATATAGCTATTGTAGTTGCAATTATTAAGGGCAAGATAGCTTCTTGCATTCCATATTTTTTATAAAATATAAAAAAAATTAGTAATGGCCCAAAATCTGTAATAAATTTAACTAACGATTTATTCATGAAAAAATTATTTATATTTATATTATTTAGTTTTGTAACACAAAATTTGCATGCGAAAGATTTTTTTTATGAAATTTATGGTCTGAACTTAAAATTTATGGAAATCCAGTTCTCTATCAGTCCTCATCAGGAATTGGCAACAAAAATTAAAAGCAAGGGTCTTTTAGATTTTTTTGTTTCTTTTAAAGGAAATGGTTCAACCAAATCTCATGCTAAACAAACTTCCTATCAGTTTCAATATCAAAAGAAAAAAAAGGCAAGAGCAACTACTATTGTTTTTAAAGATAGAAAAGTTATCAAGAATATCTCCCAACCTGCTAGAAAAAAACAAACAAATATTATTTTAATTCAGCCCTATCACTTACAAAATGTTGTTGATCCTCTTACCGCTATAAATCAACTTTTGTTTAATCAAAAAAATAAATTAAATTGCAACCAAAGAATGAAAGTTTTTGATGGATCCGATGTTTTTTATCTAATTTTATCGAAACAGAGTAATAAAGATCATATTGTTAATTCTTCAAAAATTACTTTCAAGAAACCATTGAGAAAATGTAGATTGCAATATCAAACAATTGCAGGCCACAAGGCAAAAGATGAAAAAAAATTTAACAAGTCTTATGTGGATATTTTTTATGGAAAGCAAGGCGCAGTATATTTACCTTACTTTTTGAGGACGAAATCAAAAATTTCACTTAAAATGTTTTTGAAATAACTCATTTAACGCTTGATTAATTTTGGATCATCATTATCTTAAGGGTAACAATGCAACCTAAACAACTTAAAAAAGCAAAGTTTTCTATCGGTGAAGTTGTCAGACACCGCTTGTTTGAGTTTAGGGGTGTAATTTACGATGTCGATTTTCAGTTTAATAATTCAGACGAATGGTACCAATCCATACCAAAAGATGCGAGACCAAGAAAAGACCAACCTTTTTATCACCTTTTAGCTGAGAATGATGAAATTACCTATGAAGCGTATGTCTCTGAACAAAATTTAGTTCTTGATATGACAGAAGACCCAATTGGGCATCCTTTATTAAATGAAATATTTAAAGGAAAGACCAAAGACGGTCTTTATCTTAGACCAGTAAACTAACCCTACGTTATCTGCCTCAAATTCAACAAGATTAGTACAATTATAAGACAAATTAACCAAATATATAAATCGTAAGTGTCTGGTTTGGAGTGATACTCTCTTATCTCCCTTCTCCAAACCAGACAAACTTTGTCACATTTTTTCTAATTATTTTTATATATAACATCTTCGCATGTTCAGTTTATTTCAATTAAAAAAAATATTTCAATTGAATGAAAATTTTTTTTATTGGTTAAAAATTACTTTTCTTTCCTTAATAATATTTGGATTAATTTTATCATTAATTGTTTCGCCCAAGGATTATTTGCAAGGAGACACCGTTCGCATTATGTATGTGCATGTTCCGGCATCTTGGCTTGCGCTCATGATTTTTGCTGCGATGGGCATAAGCTCTATTATAACTTTAGTATTTAAAATTAGAGTTTTTACTATTTATGCTAAAAGTTTAGCTCCTATAGGATTTACTTTCTCATTAATTTCTATTTTTACAGGTTCGTTATGGGGGCAACCTACTTGGGGAACTTTCTGGACGTGGGATGCCAGACTAACATCCATGCTTGTTCTGGTCTTTTTTTATATTTTTTATATTCTATCTTGGAAATTTATTAAAAATTTTTTTGTAGCTGAAAAATATTCTTCTATTTTAGCTATTATAGGCCTAGCTAATCTTCCAATTATTAAATTTTCTGTTGAATGGTGGAATACTTTGCATCAGCCGGCTAGTATTAAACTAACCGAATCCCCAGCCATACACTCATCTATGCTCATGCCTTTATTAGTTATGTTTCTAGGATTTTCTGTATTTGCACTATTCATTTTTTTCATACGATACAAAACTGAAGTTTTGCAGCTACAAGAAAACAAACTAAGTAAAGTTTTAAAAAAATGACTCCATCCAGAAAAAAAAGATTAACCTATTTTTTAGTATCTCTAGTAGTGGTTTTAATATTAGGAAAGTTTATTTTTAATTCACTACAAAAAAATACTATATATTTTTTCTCACCAACAGATTTGTACCTAAACAGCGAAAATCCGAAGGGGCTTATAAGAGTTGGAGGACTAGTTAAAAAGGGCTCAGTTCAAGAAAACAAAAATGAAGCTACCTATACTTTTGTAGTAACAGACTTAAAGAATGATATTTATGTTGAATACAAAGGGATATTGCCAAACTTATTTCAAGAAGAAAAAGGAGTGGTCGTAGAAGGAACCTTAAAAGATAAAAAGTTTTTATTAGGCAAAACTATTTTAGCAAAACATGATGAGAATTATATGCCACCAGAGGTAGCTGAGGCTTTGAAGAAAAGTGGAAATTGGAATAAAAAATATGATCAGTAATTTGGGCGCTGTACTACTAATTGTATCTTTTTTAACTACTTGTTCCACACTGTTTCTTTATATTAAAAACAACATTATTCAAAAATCGTCAATTTATTTACAATTTTTCTTATTTTACAAAGTTAGTTTTTATTTAATTTTATTTTCTTTTTTTGTTTTAATAGCTTGTTTTGCCATTTCAGATTTTTCAATAATTTCTGTTTATGAAAACTCTCATACAGATAAGCCCTTGTTCTATAAAATATCTGCTGCTTGGGGAAACCACGAAGGCAGTATGCTTTTATTTATTTTGGTGATTTCTTTATATGGAATTTTATTTTTGCTAAATAGTAAAAATATAAATGACTCCCTAAGAGCATGCACCATTTTTTTTCAAAGTATTATCCAGCTAATTTTTTTATCTTTTTTAATCTTTACATCTAATCCTTTTAGTAAAATATTTCCTGTCCCAGTTCAGGGTCTCGGATTAAATCCTATTTTGCAAGATCCTCTATTAGCGATCCACCCCCCCTTTTTATATTTGGGGTATGTAGGATTTTCTTTAGTTTTTAGTTTGCTATTAGCAGCTCTTATTTTGAAACAGTACAATTCTCGTTGGGCTTCTATTGCTAAAAAATGGATCATGTTACCTTGGTCATTTCTTTCTTTTGGGATAGGACTTGGGTCCTTTTGGGCTTACTATGAGTTAGGTTGGGGAGGTTACTGGTTTTGGGACCCTGTTGAGAACGCTTCTTTAATGCCATGGATTGCGTCTACAGCTTTAATTCATTCGATTGTGGTTATGGAAAAATTGAAAAAACTTTTTGCCTGGACAGCGATTTTAACCATACTCACCTTCATATTAAGTTTGTTTGGGACTTTTTTAGTGAGATCAGGAGTTCTAAATTCTGTTCATGCATTTGCTAATGATCCGGAAAGAGGAGTTTATATACTTTTTATCATTACCATAATTACTCTAGGATCTTTAATAATTTATATTTTAAAATTTCCAAAAGAATCGGTGAACAACAATAGATTTGCTTTATTCAGTCGGGATTTCTCTATTTTATTAAATAACTATTTTTTAATTTTCATTTTAACCGTAGTAATTGTTGGTACCACATACCCAATATTATTATCAGTTTTTACAGGAGAAACCATTTCTGTTGGACCACAATACTATAATACAATTTTAGCACCCTTCATCTTTATTTTTCTTATTCTAATGGCCATAGGACCCTTGATGAAATGGAATGGCAATTCACCCATTTTAATGAAGCAAAAAATATTTTCATTTTTTATAGTTTCTGTTTTTTTAACAATTTTAATAAGCCTTTATTTAAGTGGGTATAATTTTATTTTTCTATTAGGAGTTTTGTGCTCTGTGTATTTGATTGTCTCGGTCTTTCACGAAATAGTCATGAATAAAAAAATTTTTTTTACTAAACACAATTTTTCAAGATTATTTTCTCATTTAGGATTTGGTCTGCTAATACTGGCAATCACACTTAATCATTTTTTTTCCAAGGAAATAAATGCTAAATTACATCTAGGAGAATCTTTTTTTAAACAAGGAATTAAAATTAATTTTTTAAAATCAGAATCTAGTAAAGAAAAGAACTTTGAAGAATTGTTCGGTATCTATAAAATAACAAAAGATAATAAAACTTTTATCCTTAAGCCTAGTGTAAGAAAGTATAAACAGCCTCAGCAATTTACCTCAGAAACAAGTATCCAAAGGGACGGTCTTAGTGATGTTTATATTGCCATGGATTATGCTGGGGATCCAAGTATGGGAATGGGAGTGAGGTTTTATTACAACTATTTTATCAGATTAATATGGATTTCCTTTGCTTTAATTACTATTGGGGGAATTGCGAGTTTTGTTAGGAGGGGAAATGAAAAAACCATCTAAAATATCTCTTTTAGTTTCTGTTACTGTTATCTTTTTTGTAATTTTTTATTATTCTTTAAAAGCTAACAACAAAAACAATCCTAATATAATGCTTAATAAACCATTGCCAGCAATAGAGCTGACTTCTTTGGTTAATACTAATCTTAAGCAGGAATTGCCTCTGATAAATAGAGACAAGTATTATTTAATTAATATTTGGTCTTCTTGGTGTGTGCCTTGTAGGGAGGAACATTCAATATTAATGAAGTTAAAAGATAAAATTAAAATTTATGGAATTAATTATAAAGATAAAAAAACAAATGCTACCGCCTTTCTAAATAAATTGGGTAATCCATTTTATTTTACTGGATCTGATAAAGATGGGAGTATTTCTATAGAAATAGGAGCTTATGGTATTCCAGAAACATACGTTGTTAACTCTCAAGGTTTAATTATTTTTAAGCATGTGGGTCCTCTTAATAAAAAAATTTACCTAAGAATAAGTGAAATAATAAAATGAGAAATATATTTTTAATTATATTATTTGTTTTTTTCATCCCAGCCCAACTTGCAATGGCATCTGCTGAAAGAGAAATAAATATTTATAAAAATATAAGGTGCCTAGTTTGTCAGGGTCAGTCTCTCAATGATTCAAATTCTGACTTTGCTGTTGATTTAAAAAAAGTGATTAAGAAAAAAATAATTAATAAAGAAACAGATAAGGAAATTTACAAGTATTTAACTGAGCGTTATGGGGATTGGATTCTTTTTGACCCCCCTTTAAAAAAAAAAACCCTACTATTGTGGGCATTACCTTTGATTACCTTAATAGGAGGCTTGTTTATACTTGGCAAAAGACTTGTTTTCCATCTAAAACAATAAAAATTATAAGATTGTAAAATTATGCTCTTTTTTTATTCAGAGATTAGTTATAAAAAAGGCAGAATATTATGAAATATTTTATTAAGTTTTTTGTGTTTTTAGTTTTGGTAGCTGGAACAAAAGTTCACGCAGGTGAGCTCAAGACATCACTTTTTCAATTTGATTCTGACAGCGCTGACCAGCGAGCAGTTTCGTTAGACTTAAATTATAATTTTGACCGCTCTTATGAAACAGTAATTGGAGAAGTAAAACCTCTGGTTGGAGCTTTTATGACAGAGTATTATGCGGCAATGGTATATGCAGGAGCTAAAATAGATTACAAAGTAGGAAGAGTTGTTATTACTCCATCATTTACTCCTGGACTTTATTCTTATGGATCGGATAAACGAGGGTCATATGACGCAAATAGAACTCCTACAAAAAGAGGATATTCCAAACCGTTGGGACAAATTCTAGAATTTAAATCACAGATTGATATAGGATTTGACACTGGTTCTTTTGGAATATTTTCTTTAGGCCTTAGTCATATTTCTAATGGAGATTTGGCAGAGTATAATCCAGGTGTGAATAACTTTCACCTTAGCTTTATAAATCAATTTTAGTTTTTTATGAAACTTAGCGACTGTTATAATGTCGTTGATTTTCGAAAGCTTGCAAAACAAAAACTTCCTTCTCCAATATTTCATTATATAGACGGAGGAGCTGATGATGAAGTTACTTTAAGAAGAAATACAGAGGCTTTTGAAAAATGTGATCTGATACCTTCTGTATTGACAGATGTTAGCAATGTGAATTTATCTACAACAGTTTTAGGGCAAAAAATAAAATTTCCTCTTTTTTTATCGCCTACTGCAATGCATCAAATGTATCACCCCGATGGAGAAGTAGCCGCAGCTAAAGCTGCTGAAAAATTAGGAACTTTTTTTAGTTTATCTACGATGGCAACTACAAGTATCGAAGATGTTTCCAAAGTTTCTGATGGTCCCAAAATGTTCCAATTGTACATTCATAAAGACCAAGGCTTAACAGACAATCTAATTGAAAGATGCAAAACATCAGGTTTCAAAGCAATGTGTTTAACGGTAGATACGATTGTTGCGGGTAACAGAGAAAGAGATCATAGAACTGGTTTTACTACACCACCATCTTTAACATTATCTAGCCTCTTAAGTTTTGCAATGCACCCAGAATGGAGTCTGAAATATTTATTAGGGAAAAAGTTTTCATTAGCAAACATAGCTCATATGACGAACAAGGGAACTAGTATTGAAATGTCTATTATGGATTATATCAACCAACAGTTTGATACCACTATGAATTGGAAACATGCCGAATATGCTATTAAAAAATGGAATGGCCCCTTTGCCTTAAAAGGAATTATGTCCGTAGAAGATGCAAAAAAAGCAATAGATATTGGAGCTTCAGCCATTATGATTTCTAATCATGGAGGAAGACAACTAGATGGTTCCAGAGCTCCTTTTGATCAGTTGCAAACTATAGTAGATGCAGTAGGAGATAAAGTGGAAGTTATACTGGATGGAGGAGTTCAGAGAGGAACTCACGTATTAAAAGCTTTAGCTTTAGGAGCCAAAGCTTGTTCTATAGGAAAAGCTTACTTATATGGATTGAGTGCTGGTGGACAAGAAGGTGTTGAGCAAATAGTTGGCAAATTAAGGGATGAGATTCAAAGAGGAATGACATTGATGGGCTGTAGATCGGTAAAAGAATTAACTAAAGATAAAGTTTTGTTCAGGTAAACGATATGAAAATTGCCCAAAGCTTTTCTAGATTAGGAACAGAGTCAGCCTTTGAAGTTCTTGCTAAAGCTAAAAAGTTGGAATCGGAGGGACAAGAAATAATAAATCTTGGAATTGGCCAGCCTGATTTTAGAACTCCACAGCATATTGTGGAGGCAGGAAAACAAGCTTTAGAAGATGGGCACCATGGTTATACAGCTGCAAATGGGACTCTCGAATTAAGACAAAGTGTATCTGCTCACATTAAAAAAATGTATTCTGCTACCATTGACCCATCGAGAGTACTCATTACACCTGGAGGAAAACCAACTATGTACTTTGCTATGATGCTTTTTGGAGAGCCTGGTGCAGAAATTATTTATCCAGAACCTGGATTTCCTATTTATGAATCTATGATTAATTATTCTGGAGCTAAAGCAGTTCCCATGCATTTATCAGATAAAAATAACTTTTCTTTTAATGTCAAAGAAGTTTTGTCCTTAATTAATGATAAGACAAGGTTATTAATTTTAAATAACCCGCAAAACCCAACAGGAGGATTAATTCCCAAAGATCAAATTGATGAACTAGCTATAGGATTGGAGCAATATCCTCATGTGGCCATCATGAGTGATGAAATTTATAGCAGACAAATTTATGATGGAAATAAAATGCCCTCTTTTTTTTATTATCCAAAATTATATGACAGGTTAATTGTATTAGATGGTTGGAGCAAAACATATGCCATGACAGGCTGGAGACTTGGTTGGAGTGTTTGGCCAGAACAATTAATTGAGCTCGTAACACGAATGGCAATTAATAGTTATTCTTGTGTCTCTGCAGCAAATCAAGTTGCTGCTATAGCAGCTTTAAATGGCCCACATGATTTTCTTGAAGATATGATGATTAAATTTAATAAAAGAAGAAAGCTAATTGTAGAGGGATTGAATTCTATAGATGGAATTAAGTGCAATAATCCAGGAGGGGCATTTTATGTTTTCCCCAATATTAGTGAAACAGGTTTAACAGGAGCTCAGTTTGCCGACAAATGTCTCTATGGAGCTGGTGTTGCAATTATTCCAGGTACTAGTTTTGGAAAATCAGCCAATGATTTTGTAAGATTTAGTTTTGCAAATTCTTACGAAAACATTGAAAAAGCTCTAGAAAAAATAAAAAATATTTTATAATCCTTCCACAATTTGCACGGAATTATCTGTAAAAAGTGTTAAATTTATTATAGTTTTGTATCATGTCTTTAGTTATGCCAAAGCCTGATGAGGCTACTTTATTAAAATCAAGTAGCATTATTAATGGTCTAAAAAAAATTTCCAAACACGTGCTTTCGGAAGAAGAAGAAAAGGCAGTTTATGAAACTGACGGTTTAAGTATTCATCGCCAAAAACCAATTGCAGTTGTGTTGCCAGAGACGACAAAAGAAGTGAGCCTGATTTTGAAATATTGCTATGATAATAATGTAAAAGTAGTTCCTAGAGGCGCTGGAACAGGCTTGTCTGGATCCGCATTGCCATTAGAAGATTCGGTCTTGGTAGTTTTGGGAAAATTTAATAAAATTTTAGAGATAGATTTTGAAAATAGATGTGTAGTTACTCAGCCAGGCGTAACAAACTTATCAATTACAGGAGCAGTTCAACATGAGGGTTTTTATTACGCTCCAGATCCGTCTAGTCAGATGGCCTGCTCTATAGGAGGAAATATATCCACTAATGCTGGAGGTGTTCATTCCCTGAAGTATGGAGTTACTACTAACAATGTTCTTGGAGTAGAGATGGTTTTAATAGACGGAACTATAATCCGGCTCGGAGGAAAAAATTTGGATGCAGAGGGGTATGATTTGTTAGGAGTGGTGACTGGCTCGGAAGGTTTGCTAGGTGTTATTACAGAAATTACAGTTAAGATTTTAAAAAAACCTCAATCAGTTCGCGCTGTTCTTATCGGCTTTGACACCAACGATGATGCTGGTAACTGCGTAGCAGATATTATTAGTGCCGGAATTATTCCTGCGGGAATGGAAATTATGGACAAGCCATTAATTATTGCCACAGACAATTTTGCTAAGGCAGGATACCCAAGGGATGTAGAAATATTATTAATAGTGGAATTGGATGGAACAGAATCTGAAGTGAACACGTTAATTCAAAAAGTCTTGGAAATTGCAAAAAAAAATAAAGCTTCTTATAACCGTGCAAGCGAAAGCGATGAAGAGCGTTTACGTTTTTGGAAGGGAAGAAAGGCTGCCTTTACTGCCTTGGGTGCTATCTCACCAGATTACATATGCATGGATGGCTCTATACCTAGAAAAAAATTAGGTACAGTATTAAACGAAATAACTCGTTTATCCAAAAAGTACGAACTAGCTGTTGCAAATTGTTTTCATGCCGGAGATGGTAATTTACATCCACTCATTATGTTTGATTCAAATAACAAGAAAGAATTAAAAAAAGCAGAATCCTTTGGAGCGGATATTTTAAAATATTGTGTTAAAGTTGGCGGTGTTCTTACAGGAGAGCATGGCGTGGGAATAGAAAAAAGGGAGCTTATGTGTGAAATGTTTAATAATGACGATATTCAACAACAGCTCAGTTTAAAGAAGGCGTTTGATGAGAAAAGCCTTTTAAATCCTGGTAAAGTTTTTCCAATCCTTCATAGATGTGCAGAAGAAGGAAGAGTTCATGTTCATAAAGGAAAAACAAGATTCCCAGATCTTCCCAGTTTTTAATGACGGATATTTACCGCCCAAATAACCAAGAGGAAATCTCTCAATTCATTTATGATTGTTATGAATCCAATAGACCAATAGAAATTATAACTTTGAATTCTAAGCCCATAGGTCGAAGTATTCAATGTTCACAAACATTAGATCTAAGTAAAAACAGTGGAATTATAGAATATCAGCCAGACGAACTTTATATTAAAGTTAAAGCTGGAACCCCTCTTATTGATATTCTAGAAGTTTTAAAATCCAAAAATCAAATGCTAGGTTTTGAACCGGTAGATCTTGGATATTTGTATAATGGAAAACCAAATTATGGTTCTGTAGGGGGAGTGGTGTCCTGCAATTTATCAGGACCAAGAAGGTTTAAATCTGGATCTTTAAGGGATCACTTATTAGGATTTACCGCAGTAAATGGAAAAGGAGAATGTATTAAATCGGGGGGGACGGTAGTTAAAAATGTTACTGGCTATGATCTTAGCAAGCTATTGGCTGGATCTTATGGAACATTATCAGTCTTAACTGAGGTGACTCTTAAAGTGGTGCCCAAGCCAGAATTTTCTGAAACTTTTGTGATGTATGGTTTGACACTAAAAGAAGCTTTGGAAGTTTTCTCTAAGGTCATGAAAACTTCTTTAGAGATTTCAGGAGCATGTCATTACCCAAAAAATAATATTGATTTTCTCCGTTTGAATGATTTGGATAACTCAAAGACAATCACGGCCTTGAGAATTGAGGGTCCAAAAAATTCAGTTCAAGAAAGAATTGAAAGTTTGAACAAAATGTTCAAAGAAGAAAAAGAAAAAACAATTTTAGAAATTTATCAGTCAGATTTATTTTGGAAAATTAGTGCAAATCTTGAATGCTTTAACAATTCACAAAAAATAGTTGCTAAAATCTCTCTTCCATCGACAGAAACCACTGGTTTTATTAGTCAATTTTGCGAAGATGAAATTATGGGTATTAATAATAAATATTTTGTAGAGTGGGCGGGTGGATTGATTTTCTTAGAGATTGGTAATGAGGATCCTTCTTATCTGATATTAGAAAAAATGAAAAAATTTTGCAAAGAAAAGAGTGCGCACATTACGATTATGAAAGCCGACAATACATTTAGGACCTCTGGATTTTTCCTTTCTAGCTCTGATGAAAATATAAAAATTTTAGCATCTAAAGTTAAACTTAGTTTTGATCCAAAAAGCATTCTTAACCCAGGGAAAATTTATGCAGGTATTTAATGCAAACTAATTTCACAAAAAAACAGCTAGAAGATCCTGAAATAAAAAATACGGAAGATATTTTAAGAAAATGTGTTCACTGTGGAATGTGCAACGCAACTTGCCCAACGTTTCAAGTATTGGGAGATGAATTGGATGGGCCAAGAGGTCGAATTTATTTAATCAAAGATATGATTGAAAATAATAAGGTTCCTACTGAAAAAGTAGTAAAACACATAGATCGTTGCTTATCTTGTTATGCATGTATGACCACTTGCCCTTCCGGAGTAAATTATATGCATATTATAGATCATGGAAGAAATCATATTGAAAGAAATTACAAAAGGCCTTTTTTAGATAGATTATTAAGGAATATGCTCTCCTATGTTCTTCCTAGGCCTAATATATTTCTTTTAATTGGTTGGTTAACCAAAATTACAAAACCACTCTTATTTTTTATGCCAAGAAAAATTAAAAATATGGTTGCGTTGATGCCAATCAATTTTCCAAAAGCTCAACATAAAGCAAAAAATGTTTTTAAACCTGAGGGCAAGACGGTTGCTAGAGTAATTTTATTAACTGGATGTGTTCAAAAAATAATATCTCCGCAGATCAACGATTCTACTATAAATATTCTAAACAGACATGGAGTGGAGGTTCATGTGTCCCAAGAGGTGAGCTGCTGTGGTTCATTAAATCATCATTTGGGAAAAGAAAAATTAGCGCACAATTCTTTTATTCAAAACATTAATGCTTGGACAAAAATATCCGAAACAAACCCTATAGATGCAATTATTGTTAATACATCAGGGTGTGGGACAACTTTAAAGGACTATGGTTTTATTTTTCAAAATCACCCAGATACAAATCTTAGAAAAAAAGCCAAGCAAGTTTCTAAATTGGCAAAAGATGTGACAGAATACTTAGGGAAAAATATAAAGCTTAATTTTATTAAAAATGAAAAATCATATAAAATTGCTTACCATTCTGCTTGCTCTATGCAGCATGGACAAAAAGTGCACCAACAACCAATAGATTTATTAAAAAAATCAGGGAATACTATTTTAGAGATACCCGACGGACATTTATGCTGCGGCTCTGCCGGAACTTATAATTTGTTACAAGAAAAAATGGCAAGTGAGCTTCTTAAAAGAAAAGTAGAAAATATTGATAAAATTAAGCCAGATTTTATTTCAGCCGGAAATATTGGCTGTATTACACAAATTGCAACAGGCTCATCCATACCAATAGTGCATACTATTGAATTGTTAGATTGGTTCACGGGTGGTATCAAACCAAGGCGAATAGAGAGGGAATGCAATGAAAAAAATATTAGTAACTAGAAATCTTTTGCCAGAAAATGAGAAAAGAATTTTGAATTTGTTTGATGCTACACTCAATAAACAAGATAAAGTTTTATCAACTGAAGAAGTAATTACTTTATCTAAAGACTGTGATGGAATTTTGTGTGTTGGTGGAAATAAATTTGATAAAGAAATTATAAGCAAACTTTCGTCTAGTGTTAAAATAATAGCAAATTATGCAGTAGGATATAACAATGTAGATGTTGATGCTGCAGAGGAGCGAGGAATAGCAGTAACCAACACGCCAGAAGTTTTAACAGACGCTACAGCAGATATATCTATTTTGCTTTTACTTGGAGCCTCTAGAAGAGCGTATGAAGGAAGAAAGCATGCGGAAGCGCAAAATTGGAACTGGTCTGCTAATTTTTTAATGGGCAAGCAAATGTCTAATAAAAAATTAGGTATTTTAGGAATGGGTAGAATTGGGAGGGCAGTAGCTCAAAGAGCTAGAGGTTTTGGAATGGAAATACATTATCATAACAGAAATAAATTAAGCAGTGATTTAGAATTGGGCGCTAGATATCATAAAGATGCCAAATCTCTTTTTGCAGAAAGTGAATTTTTATCTATTAATTGCCCTGCAACTTCTGAAACTACTAACTTGTTAAATGAAGAGACAATTAAAATTTTGCCAGATAAAGCGGTTGTTGCCAATGCTGCTAGAGGGGACATTATCGATGATAAGGCTATGATCGATGCAATGAAAAGCGGAAAAATTTTTGCTCTTGGTTTAGATGTTTACAATGGAGAGCCAAAAATAAATGAAGAATACTTAAAGCTTGATAACCTTTTCCTACTTCCCCATCTTGGAAGCTCAACGAAAAGAACTAGAATTGATATGGGTGATAGAGCTATAGATAATTTAGAAGTTTTTTTTTCAGGAAAAAAACCAAAGGATCAAGTTAATTAAACAACTTTAGATTGTATATAAAAAGTCTTTTTATACTGTTTCTTATAAAATTATTAAAATTTAAAAGTTTATTTATAGAGACAATCTTCCCTTTTGGTGATTATATGTTTTTAATTAAAACTAACATGGGAGAAAATAACATGTCAAAGAAAACTATTTCGTCTAATTCAAGACGAAAATTTTTTAAGTCAGCTGCAGCAGCAACGGTTGCAGGTGGTTTGCTCGCAGCATGTAAGCCAGCAGATAATACTAGTGGTGCAGGCTCGCAACAAAAAAGTGTCAAGCTAACAATGCAAGCAGCTTGGCCTTCAGGTGCAAACATATTTTTTGAAATGGCACAAGATTATTGCAACATGGTTAAAGATATGTCGGGCGGAACCTTGACAATCGATCTTAAGCCAGTTGGAGCAGTAGTTAAAACTTCAGAAATTGGACAGGCAGTAAGTTCAGGCGTAGTTGATATGGGTCACTGGGTGACTGCATATTGGTATGGAAAGAACGCTGCAGCTTCTCTTTTTGGAACTGGTCCTTCGTACGGAATGTCGTCACAAGAAGTTATGGCATGGATGGAGTATGGCGGAGGAAGAAAGTTATATGAAGAAGCAACAGCTAAAGTTGGATACAACTATACTGGATTCTTTCATATGCCTATGCCAGCACAACCCTTTGGTTGGTTCAAAAAGAACGTAACTAAAGTTTCTGATGTTAAAGGAATGAAATACAGAACAGTTGGTCTAGCGACTAACGTTTTGACTGCTATGGGAATGGTCGTAAGACAATTACCAGGTGGTGAAATTCAACCAGCAATGAAAACAGGTTTGATCGATGCTGCTGAATTTAACAATCCTACATCTGACTCACAGTTTGGAATGCAAGATGTGTCTAAACACTATCACTTAGGAAGTTTTCATCAATCTCAAGAGATGTTTGAAATTCCTTGTAATACGAAAAGACTCAAAAGCCTTTCACCTGCTCATCAAGCTATCTTAAAGAACGCTGCATATGCTGCGAACTCAGATAACTACTTTAAAGCATTAAGCAGATATTCTGCTTCTTTGTCTGAGTTGATGAACAAGCACAAGGTCAATGTATATCAAACATCTGATGAAATCTTAGCTGCACAACTAAAAGGCTGGGATAAAGTAATCGGTGACTTTGTTAAGAAAGATGCATTCTTTGCAAAAGTGGTAAAATCTCAAAAAGATTATGCTAAAAGAACTATGAAGTATTTGCTGATGAATCAGCCTAACTACAAGTTGGCATATGAAAATGAGTTTGGTCCAATCGGACAAGTTAAAATTTAATTAACTTTACAAAAATAAAAAAGGGGGTTTTAGGGCCCCCTTTTTTTTAGTACTATTTAAGAAATTTTTAAATCTTATGAGATCCTTTATCAAATTTGCAGATTCGCTTAGCACCTCCATGGGCAAAGCATTTTCATGGTGTATTGTGATTTTAATGGGAGGAACAGTTTATGAAGTAGTTATGGCATATGTATTTAATGCACCAACTTTATGGAACTTTGATTTTAGTATGCAAATGTATGGTGCCATTCTTATGATGTCAGGAGCATATACCTTAGCTACAGAAGCTCATGTTAGAGGAGATGTTATTTACAGATTATTTACTCAAAAAACACAGGCAAAAATAGATTTTGTTTTATATTTTATTTTCTTTTTTCCAGGGGTTATAGCCCTTGCGTTTTATGGTTTTGAGTATGCAAAATTAGCGTGGAAGATTAAAGAGACAAGCTGGAGTAGCCCTGCACAAATTCAAATTTATATGGTGAAAGCAATGATACCATGCGCTGGTACATTGTTAACTATCCAGGGTATTAGTGAGCTGTTCCGGTGTATAATTTGTATTCGAACAGGGCAATGGCCTGCAAGAATGGTTGTTGCAGAAGAAACAGAAAAGATTTTAATGAGAGCAGCCCAAGACGGAGATCAAAAAGATGTTATTTAGTTTGACTAATCCAGAAATAGCGATCTTAATGATGGGACTCTTTTTATTTGCAGTTCTTCTTGGCTTTCCAATTGCATTCACTCTAATGGCGATGGGAATTGGGTTTGGTTACTATGCTTATTATGATCCAGGTTTGATGGAACATTTATTTGATAACAGAATTTTTTCATTATTTGTTCAAAATACTTACACTGTTATGGATAATAATGTTTTGACAGCCGTTCCGCTTTTTTTATTTATGGGATATCTTGTTGAAAGAGCTGGAATTGTAGCTAAATTATTTTTTGCAATTAGACTCGCTGCTCACAAATTACCAGCCTCAATGGCAGTAGCCGCATTAATAACTTGTACTTTGTTTTCTACAGCAACAGGAATTATTGGTGCTGTTGTAACTCTAATGGGACTTTTAGCTTGGCCAGCAATGATAAAAGCTGGATACGATAAAAAATTTGCTTCAGGAATAATTTGTGCGGGTGGATGTTTGGGAATTTTAATACCACCAAGTATTATGTTAATTGTTTACTCTGTTATTGCTCAGTTATCTCCACTAAGATTATTTGCAGCTGCAATTTTTCCAGGACTACTACTTGCCGGACTATACGTGACTTATGCTGTTACTAGAGCTTGGTTAGATCCCTCTATTGCTCCTAAGCCTAAAGCTGAGGATATACCTCCGAAATCTGAAATTTTAAAAGAAGTGCTAGTTTCTTTTTTGCCTCTTTTTGGTTTAATTATGTTGGTTCTTGGAACAATATTGGCAGGTATTGCAACTCCTGCAGAGGCTGCTGCAGCTGGGGCGTTTGGTGCGCTTGTTTTGTCTTATTTTTATAAAACACTAAAGTGGAAAAGTTTTAAAGAATCTGTTTTTTTAACTGCCAAAACAACTGCAATGATTATGTGGTTATTTATTGGTTCATGGACGTTTTCTTCAGTGTTTTCTTATCTTGGAGGACATGAAGTATTTGAACATTTTTTTAAATCCATAGACATAGCTCCTTGGCAGTTTTTGGTTATTACACAAATAATTATTTTTCTTTTAGGTTGGCCATTAGAATGGACGGAAATTTTAATTATTTTTGTTCCAATTTTTTTACCACTACTAGAAGTGTTTGGAGTGGATCCTTACTTTTTTGCAATGCTAATTGCTTTAAACTTACAAACATCTTTTTTAACACCGCCTATGGCCATGTCTGCCTATTACTTAAAAGGTGTTCAAAAAAGAAATGTAGAGTTAATGGAAATTTTTGCTGGTATTATGCCATTTCTTGGAATTGTTATTTTTGCAATGGTGCTGATGTACATATTCCCTGGCATTGCTTTATGGCTACCAGAAACATTATTTCCAAATTAAATAATTTTTATGTCAGATATTTTTTCTCTTTCGGCCAGTGAATTAGCTGCACAACTAAGAGAAGGCGAAATTTCTTCTGTCGAAGTTTGCTCACAGTATATTGAAAGAATAGGTAAGTTTGAAAAAGATGTGAAAGCTTGGTCACACTTTAACAAAAAATTACTTTTAGAAAAAGCTGCAGAAGCAGATGAGCATAGAATTTCAGGAAAACCATTGGGAGTACTACATGGATTTCCTGTGGCTGTTAAAGACATAATTGGAACTTTGGATATGCCGACAGAATGTGGGACTACCATAAGAAAAAAAATGAATACCTCCCAAGATTCGGAGGTTGTTAATCTTCTTAAAGTAGCGGGTGCTATTATTATGGGAAAAACAGAAACAACAGAACTTGCCTATTTTCATCCAGGAAAAACTACCAATCCTCATGATTACAAAAGGACTCCCGGAGGTTCTTCAAGTGGATCTGCAGCAGCAGTAGCAGCCTATATGGCACCCCTGTCTATTGGTTCGCAAACTAATGGCTCAACTATTAGACCGGCATCTTATTGTGGTGTTGTTGGGTACAAACCATCATATGGCCTAATCTCTAGATACGGAATTTTAAAACAATCAGATAAACTAGACCAGGTGGGTCTTTTTGGAAAATCTGTAGAAGATGTGGCGCTATTAGCAAGAGTGCTAATTAAAAAAGATTTATTTGATCCATCAACAATTCATTATTCCGCAGAGGATATGATGGATGTGTGTAGAAAAGGTCCACTTTTTGATCCCAAATTTATTTTTTACAAAACCAAGAACTGGAAAAATATTGATAAAGAATCACAAAAATCTTTTGAAATTTTTATAAAGACTTTTAAAAAAAATATTGAAGTATTTGATACCCCTTCTTATTTTGATGACATTCCAAAATACCATAAAATAATTCATGAGACGGATATGGCTAATAATTTCCAACTATATTACAAAAAATATAAAAAAAAACTTTCTAAAGAAATGGTAAGCGCAATTGAGCGAGGTCTTAAAAATTCTGCAACAGAATATGCAGAAGCAATTGATTTTATGAAGAGAAGTTATGATTCTTATAAAGAAGTATTTGAAGATTATCATGGAGTTTTAACACCAGCTTCTTCTGGGGTCGCTCCTAAAGGATTGGGAAATACTGGTAGTCCAGAATTTAGTACAGTGTGGACTTATTTGGGTCTTCCATCAATTTCACTACCTTTACTTACCGGAAAAAATGATCTACCATTAGGCATCCAATTGATCGGCGACAAGCATGATGATTTGAGGTTTTTGGGTGTTGCTAATTGGGTAGAAAAAAATTGCAAACAAAATGATTAATAAAATAACAACAATTTTAGGAGTAAGTCTAGCCATCGCTTTTCTAGTTGGCTTGGCTACTACATTGCAGAGATCTCCCATGATTGGTTTTTTTGATGTCTTACCTGTTTTTATTTTAATGGCTATCGCTATTGGCATGATGGTCTATGAGGCTTTCTTCGATAAAAAATAATCATTTTCTTTATCGTTGTGTCTAATCTCAAAAACAATTTTTTACATTTCTCTTTATTATTTATTCAGCCGATCTTTATGACCAGCAATATTGCTATTGGTAAAGGGGCTCTTGGTTTTATTCCTCCAATCTCATTGGCATTTTGGCGCTGGTTTGTAGTTTTTTTGTTTATGCTTCCATTTGTATTTAAGGAAATAAAACAGAAAAGGGATTGCATAAAAAGCGAATTTTCCAATCTGGCAATTCTTGGGTTCACAGGCTTTTCAATTTGTGGTGCATTTCCATACATTTCAGGATTCACAACTACCGTAACCAATATGAGTATTATTTATGCATTAGCTCCAATTATAATTGTCCTTTTGTCTTCGGTCTATTTTAAGGAAAGATTAAAATTAATTCAGCATTTCGGTATATGGATTAGTTTTGGAGGAGTAGCCTTTGTGATATTTAAGGCAGATATTGAAAATTTATTAAGTTTAGTCTTTACCTATGGAGATTTGTGGATGCTTATATCTGCAACCAGTTGGGCAGTTTTCTCTATCAGTTTAATTCATCGCAAGAGTCAATTTTCTATTCTTGCAAGGTTTACTTTAATGAGCTTTATGGGAGCTGCATTTCTTTTGCCTTTTCTTATAATAGAAAATATTTATTTTATTCCTACAACTTACGATCTAGGATTTCTTTTTTTTGTATTACTAGCATCAGTATTTCCAGGCGTAATAGCATTTACTATGTACACTAAATTACAACAATTAATTGGAGCTTCTCTTGCGGGACTAACTGTATATTTAATGCCAATTTATGGATCAATATATGGCATGATTTTATTTGGGGAAAAGCTAGAAGTTTATCATTTTTATGGAGCTATGTTGGTGTTAGTGGGAATTTATCTCGCAAATAAAAAATACTCTAAATGATTTTTTATAAAAAAATTATAATTTTACTACTCATTTCTTATTTTGCTATCTGTCTATTTATGTTTTTGTTTCAGAGAACTTTTATGTACCATCCAGATATTAATAGCTATGATGACACAGGTATTCAGTTTAAGTTTAAAAAAGTTGAAATCCCTTCAACCGAAAATATTGTTCTAAATTCTTGGTATTCTTTTAAAAATTCAAACTACAAGACATTAGTTTTTTTTCACGGCAATGCTGGAAATCTCAATAATAGAATTTATAAACTTAACAAAATTAATCAATTAAACTTAAATTTTTTAATTATTTCTTGGAGGGGATTTAGCGGTAACCAAGGAAAACCAACAGAAGATGGATTATATCAAGATGCTAAAAGTTCAATACGCTGGTTAGAGCAGAAGGGTATAATAAAAACAAATATTATTCTTTATGGAGAGTCTTTAGGGACAGGTGTAGCTTTAGAACTTGCTAAAGATTCTAAATATGCTGGAATAATATTGGAATCTCCCTACACTTCCATGGTAGCAATGGCGAAAAAGATTTACCCATTTCTTCCAGTCTCTATTCTTGTAAAAGATCGGTTTGAATCTCTTTCAAAAATTAAAAAAAATGTGTCTCCTATTCTAATCATGCATGGAGAAATGGACACGCTTGTTCCCGCTCATATGGGAAAAACATTATTTCAAGAAGCGAACAACCCAAAGTATTCTTACTTTCCAAGTTCCGATGATCATATGATGAAATACGATATAAAATTAGTATCCGTATTGAGAGATTTTATCAGTGCTCTTTAGGTTTATTTTATCAGTGCCTGGCTATATTCTGAGGCAATAAATTGATTCAAATCTTCTTCTTTTTCTCCAACACCAATAGCAACAATTGGAATTTTAAAGCGATCTGCTATGGCAACCAAAATGCCACCTTTGGCAGTACCATCTAGCTTGGTCATAACAATTCCAGTTAAAGGAGTAATCTTTCGAAATTCTTCAATTTGTGCAATAGCATTTTGTCCCGTGGTCGCGTCTAAAACAATCCATGTTTCTTGTGGAGCATCAGGATCAATTTTTTTTAAAACCCTTACAATCTTTGCAAATTCTTCCATCAAATTTTTTTTATTTTGAAGACGTCCGGCAGTATCAATAATGCATAAATCTTTATTATTATTTTTTGCGTATTCAAGAGTTTTAAATGCAACGGAGGCAGGATCTGCACCAACTTCTGACTGAATCATCTCTGTATTGTTTTTATCACACCACACCTTTAGCTGGTCTATTGCAGCAGCTCTAAACGTATCTGCAGCACCAATAACAACTTTTTTATTATGATTCTTAAATAATTTAGATAGCTTTCCAATGGTGGTTGTTTTTCCAGTTCCATTAACGCCACATACAATAATTGTCTTAAAGTCTGATTCGGTGTTTACAATGTTTTTTTCGAGAGGTTGTAAAATTTTTGTCACTTCTTCTGAAAAAATATTATAAAAATTTTCTTTTTTTAGCTCTTCTTCAGAAAACTTTTTATTTGCTAAAATCAATTTAAACTTACTTGCAACATCAATTCCAAAATCACATTGAATCATAAAATCTTCAATCTCTTCTAATATTTTTTCATTAGGCTTGGACTTTAGAAAGATATTAGAGACACCTTCAGATATGTTTGATGAAGATTTGAACAACCCTTCTTTTAAATTTTTTAAGAATCCCATTTTTAGATACTAATATTAACTTCTTGGATATTAGAAACAGGCCCAGACATGTGTATGCGATTGTTTTCTTTCCAATTAATAGATAACTTTCCAGTTTGAAAATGTATATTGACAAGTCTTTCAGTAAGATTTTTTTTAGCAGAGGCCACAGCAGTAGCGCAAGCGCCAGTTCCACATGCTTTTGTTAGTCCTGCGCCACGTTCCCATACATTCACTTTAATATTATTTTGATCTATGATTTTAGCAAATGTAACATTGCACTTTTTGGGAAAAGTTTTATGATTTTCAATTTCAGGACCAATTATTTTTAATTTATCTATCTCAATGTCATTAAAGAAAATTATGTGTGGATTTCCCACACTCAGTGCATAACCAGTAAAACTAGAATTGTCTTTAAGTGTTATACAAACGTTGGAAGGATCCATCTCTTCAGATAACGGAATTTTTTCCCAATTAAATATTGGTTCACCCATATCTATTGTTATATTTTTGTTTCCATTATCAATAGAATTTAAAATACCACTTTTGGTATTGATAGAAATTTTTTTTATTTTTTTTTCTTCCATGAGTAAGTGCGATACACATCTACTTCCATTCCCGCAGGCTTCAGCCTCTTTACCGTCGGAATTGTAAAATAAAATATTATGAGCAGAATCATTCCCAGACTCAATTATGATTAGTTGATCAAAGCCAATATTATCTCTATTGGCCAAATGTCTAATCTGCTCATTAGATAGAATAGTAGGTTTGGTTCTATTATCTAAAATTAAGAAATCATTGCCCAAGCCATTCATTGTATAACCTTTAAAATCCATAACTTTAAGTATTACTCCAGTTTTCTTGACATTTAAATTGTTACTATATAGCTTCTGATCACTTCCACAAATTATTACAATTTTGTGGTGTCCTCTTTAGAGGAGATCAACACTAGTCAGCGAGGATTCGCCCACTAGTGCCTTTTTTGTTGGGAGAAAGAAAGAAAATTATGTTTGAGAATTTAACAAATAAGATTGAAAGTGCTTTTTCGTTTTTTAACCGAATAACACGGCTAGACGAAAAGCAGGCTGATGAAGGATTGCGTAAGATTAGACAGGCTTTATTGGAGTCGGATGTTTCTCTTTCTGTTGCTAAAGAATTTATTAATAATATTAAGCCTAAAATTGTCGGGCAAGAAGTTTTAAAATCTGTAACGCCTGGACAAATGATCGTCAAAATAGTTTTTGATGAATTGGTAAAAGTTCTTGGAGACGAAAAAAAAGAACTTAATTTAAAAGCAGTGCCCCCAATTAAAATTTTAGTAGTTGGTTTGCAGGGGTCTGGAAAAACCACGACATCTGCAAAGTTAGCTAAATATTTAGAAAAACAGTATTCAAAAAAAAGTATGTTAGCAAGTTTGGATGTTTACCGACCAGCAGCACAAAGACAGCTAGAGGTACTCGGAAATAGTAATTCTATTAAAACACTTCCAATAATGGACGGGCAGTTTCCTCTAGAAATATCTAAAAGAGCTATTAATGCAGCCTCTCTATCCGGAGAAGATGTAATCATTTTTGATACTGCAGGTAGAACTCAAATTGATCAACAAATGATGATGGAGTTAAAACAATTAGAAAACGATATTCAGCCAAACGAAATTATACTAGTGGCCGACTCTTTAACAGGTCAAGATGCAGTCAATATTGCTTCCGAGTTTAAAAAAACTGTCTCCTTAAGTTCAATTATATTAACCCGAATTGATGGAGATGGAAAAGGTGGTGCTGCATTAAGTATGAAATCAATAACCGGATGTCCAATAAAATTTCTAGGAACTGGAGAGGGTATTGATGAAATGGAAGCGTTTCATCCAGATAGAATAGCCAATCGAATTTTGGGTATGGGGGATGTTGTTTCACTTGTAGAAAAAGTTTCAGAGGGATTGGAAAAAGAAAAAATTGAAGAACTTGAGGAAAATTTTAAAAAAGGATCATTTACTTTTAGTGACTACCTCAAACAAATTCAACAAATGAAAAAAGCAGGGGGTATGAGTGGGGTATTGAGTATGTTGCCCGGCGTCTCTAAAATTAAAAAACAAATGGAAGATTCTGATCTGGACGAAAGTTTGCTTGCAAAACAAGAAGCTATTATTTTATCCATGACAGAAAAGGAAAGAGATAACCCAAGAGTTATAGATGGTTCAAGAAAAAAAAGAATTGCAAATGGATCTGGTACAGACATTTCAATGGTAAATAAGCTTCTAAAGCAACATAAAATGATGACAACTATGATGAAAAAAATGTCAAAAGGCGGAAGAGGTGCTTTTGAGGGAATGGATAATGTTCCTCCTGAGTTATTCAATAATCTAAAATAGAAAGGAAGCGTATGTTAAAAATAAGAATGTCTAGAGGAGGAGCTAAAAAAAGACCCTTCTATAAAATTGTAGTAGCCGATTCTCGAAGACCAAGAGACGGTAAATTTATCGAGAAAGTTGGATTTTTTAATCCATTACTTCCCAAGGACAAAAAGGAAAGACTAAATCTTGATATTGATAGAATAAAGTATTGGTTAGCACAAGGTGCACAACCATCGGAAAGAATAGCGAGATTTTTAGGTCAAGCAGAAGTAATACCTATGCCGGCTCAAAGAAATAACCCGATTAAAGCTAAGCCAAAAAAGAAAGCTCAAGAAAAATTAAAAGCAGCAGCTGAAGCAAAAAAAGCAGCAGAAGCAGCACCGGCAGAGACTCCAGCAGCAGAAGCAGCACCAGCAGAGACTCCAGAAGCAGAAGCAGCACCAGCAGAGACTCCAGCAGCAGAAGCA
>Ga0206125_10001021_pt1 | contig 34781 bp, 12 predicted proteins | sample Helgoland_Spring_4_FD_148598 | JGI IMG/M metagenome (GOLD analysis project Ga0206125, IMG submission 148598) | Pelagic subsurface seawater microbial communities from Kabeltonne, Helgoland, North Sea - Helgoland_Spring_Bloom_20160331_1 | ecosystem: Environmental > Aquatic > Marine > Epipelagic ... | reverse complement strand
GAAGATTGAAATAGTTTTCAAAACCCTGCCGTGACCCACGGCGGGGTTTTTTGTTGTCCTGTTCTACAACACAGATGAGCACGGATGGAAGATGATGAACACAGATCGATACGGGCCGCCGGAGGCGGCAGTTCGAGTCGAGAGTTCGAGTTATTAGCGGAGGAACATCGGTGCCATCTGTATTTTAAATGATTTCACTACCCAGCTTAGCGCCAAGGTGGATTGCGTGATCCCATATCAAGCCTGGTGATCGCACCCTGCTCGACTTCAATCTTCAATCTTCAATCTTCTGCCGGGCCGGCCGGCGGGCTTCAGCGGATCCCAGGCCTGCCGATACTCCATCTTCACCCGGCCTGTTTTTGCATCGATATCCAGTGGCAGGAAAAGATAGCGTGACTTGTCAATATCCGCCTTGTCAGGGATCCACCACTGGTCACAGAGTGCCATGACGATATCGGATTCCTTGAGGTAAATGAGATCACTCACTTGGGAACTCCAGGTCCTCTGCTCACTGATGTCGGCCTGCTTGGTCCATGTTCCCAGTGGGCTGTCTGCAGTGGCGCACTTGGTATCTGAGCCGGCCCAGCCATGCACGCCAGAGGCGACGGCGATGTAGTTGCCCCGGTGCTTGACCATGGCAGGTGCCTCGCAGCCCCGGTCAAAAACGAGAACCCCTTCCCTGTTGCTGCTTAGATAATCATCACTGAGGCTGTCAATGCGGATGGCGTAGCGCCACTGCCCGGCGGGGCCGGCATTGGGCTTGTTGTGGTCACAGTAGATGACGTAAGCCTTGCCGTCGTCATCCGAAAACACATTCATATCCGATCCAAAGCCCGTGGACGTACCCATCTCCCGGGCCCCGTGTGGCGTGAACGGGCCTTCCGGGTGGTCAGCGGTGGCAACACAGAGAAACGACGCCGGCATCGCCACAAACCAGCGATACCACATCACATATTTCTTCGTCTTTTCGTTATACAGCACATGCCCCCGCCCCGTGGCACCTACCTTGCCAAAACCACTCTCAGGACGCGGCAGGCATACCCCCTTGTAGGACCAGTTCACAAGATCCTTGGAGCTATAGACCCGCATCCCGTTCCAGACCGGGCCTGCGGTCATGAGGAACTTGCCCTGCGGGTTGTTCGCGTAGCTACTGCCGTACCAGTAAAAGGTATCGCCAAAGCGCGCGATCTCGCCCTCGTGAGCTGAGATGGGTTTGCCGGCGGTGTCTTTCCAATCCGCTCCGTTGGTGATTTCACCCGCCTTGACGGTCGACACGCTCACAAATGATGGCATCAAAGTCACCCCCCAGGTTACCCCCCAAGTTATCCAAAGTCGCTGTAATGATTTTTGCCTGAACACTCGATGACTCTAGAGCAGGATGTCATTGGCGACAATGTAATCCTTGGGGTGGATCAATGGGTAAATCAGACATTCACCCACTTCTCCGTGATTTCTGGAAACCTGCCGTTATTTTTACTGTTTGGTGTCGCCTGTTGACCCAAGGCGGTCGCATCCGTAGGGTTAGATCGTTTTTTTAGTAATTCCATCTATTTCTCCCGTTCTTTTGCATCCAGGTTTTGAAGATGCTTTGTCGGGTTTGTTGCCCCACCGTCACCAATCACCGCGAATGAACGCGAATTTTGATCCGCCATCATTTATCAGCCATCGTTCATCAGCTGCGCTGGATAGAGGCTTAGCTGAGGAGCCCATTCCGGAAGGCTTTGCCGATAGCGCCGTGAGCATTCGAGACATTGAGTTTTACGTAGATGTGCTTCACGTGGTAGCTACGGTAGACTTTGAGATATTCAGGCACTCTGCGATTTTATGTTTGGAAAGCCCCTCGGCAAGCAAGGCAATGACTTGATTTTCTCTTTTGGACAGGCGCTTCGTTCGTTGTGAGTCTTCTTTATTGATCGATGTTATCATCATTTCGTGCTGTTTGTTAATTCTTGTGGTCGCTACAGGCTTTCGCTGGCTACCGGGTATCGGACCGGGCAGCGGAACGAACAGCGGAGAAGCATTTTTTATCCAGCCAACTGACAGAATCCTGTGAGCTACGGATTGTTATGCAATCAGCTGCGTGTGTGTTTACATCATAATACCTCTCCGACGTGAATGCACTTCCCTAGTCCATTCCATGGAGTAGTCCGATTCTTTTGCGGCTTACTCGCCGCCATCAGCTGCGCTTGCTGCGTAACATCCCCGACTCCATCGGGGTGCTCTTTCGGCTACAGGATTATCTCTTGCGCCTGAAGGCGAGCGAAAGGGCACCGAGGCCGAGAAGTGCAGCTGAAGACGGCTCGGGAACCGTAGAGATACCAAGCACATCCAGTTCCCAGTAGCCAACGCCTGTGTTCAGCTGTCGATCATCTGAATAAAAATCAAACTTAACTTTCGCCACACCCGTCGCAAGGATTCCGGTGGTGTCTTCAGTGATAGACCATTTCTCATAAACATCGGTTCCATTTTTTGCGATGGTGGCGATCGTGATAAACGTTCCGGGGTCAGTAATGGTCGAATAGCTAACAATATATTCTTGATCAGTTCGACCTGCATCAGTGTGACCAGAATAAGTGTCTATAGAGTTAATATCATAACCCTGTAGATATACACCAAGATCCAGGTCAAAGGTGATCGTGCCAGTTCGGACATGCACATTTGGAGTAGCAATGAGATCTCCATCACCGTCTGCCAAGAAAGTAGGAGTCCCAGGATCGGTATAGCGCCACGTCAGTGTATCTGTAAACCCCGTGGACGATGTCTCTAGAAGGTCCGTGCTTGATACCGTGTATACCGTGCCTTGCTTCGACTCAGTGGCTACAACTGCAGCCGACACGCTTAATGCTGTGCTAAGAATTGCTGTAATAATAAGTGATGTTATTTTCATGGGTTTATTTTTGTGGGGTTATTTTTGTGGTTCTATTTATGGATGGTTTTTTTTGGCAGCGCTCGCTGCGCTTTATGATTGTGTTTTTAATGTGTAATTCCGGCTATTTGAGCCGTCTAGCGACGGCGGCCTGCAATGGTAATGTGGCCAGGGTGGCAATGGTCGTGAGACCGAGGATGTGTTGTGTGAGTTGGCCTTGTTTCATTGTAATGTTTATGGTTCGTATTTTCTATTTGTGGGCAGACCTGTTGCGAGTGACGCTTACCACGATGTCAGAGAATTCCGCGGATGTGAATGTACCCAACTGGGGTAATTCATGAACAAATGCGACTGTCTTGCCTGCAGCAACGCGGCTATTTCTGCTTTCCACTTTTGCCGCAGGCACCCCGACATTGATGCCCGCCGCCTCACGGCGTGCACTGCTTCGCAACACGGTCGCCATGCTCCCTGTCCATATCGTTCCACTCGGTTGTCGGTGGCTGCTTTCTGCTTTTTCAAGCCCTGCGTCTGCGCAGGGCTAGGGCGAGACCACCGAGGCCGAGCAAAGTTGTAGAGCTTGGCTCGGGGACGAACACCGCACTTAGCACAAGATCAGTGCCACTCTCAATGATGCTCCAATCGAGCTTGCCATTAACAAAGGCGCTGTCATCCAGTGTGAACAGGCCGGCATCGAAACCGGAGATGGTATCTGCCGAGGCGATGATAAATGAGGTTCCAAAAGGGTCACCATAGGCGAGTCCCGAGTAGTCAAAGCCCGCAGCAAAGCCTGGGTCGTTAGCCGTTGTTAAAGAGGTAATATCGATGGTGAAGCCACCCGCAGTGAGGTTGGTTAGATCGAGCGCTCCGGTGATATCCAGCCAGTCCCAACCCTCGTCCACACCTTTGGTGCCGTTACTATTGTTGATCTCCCAAAGATACGACCCGCCGTCCAACCAAGTCTGCGCACCTGTGGCTGCGGTTCCCGGTGAATTTCCAGGGCTAATGACTCCGGCAATGGTCATAGCATGGCCACTGAGGTCAACTCCGGTGGCAATCTCGAGTGTGCCGCCATTGACGGTATAGGCACCCGAGCCGCTGTGACTGGAGCCACTGGCAAGGGAGAGGGTGCCGGCGTTGACTGTGGTCGTGCCAGCGTAGGTGTTGGTGCCAGTCAGTTCCATGGTACCGACGCCGGTCTTGATCAAGGGCGCATTGGTCAGGCCGCCACCGCCAAAGTCGATGATATTACCCGATATGGTCAGGTCAGAGGCGGAGCTTGAGCTAGCATCAGCGACATCAAAGGTGACACTACGCCCACCAGTATTGTTTACCAGCATGACGTCGGTGTTGATGGTCGATGCCGAGCTACCTCCCACGGTGACGGTGGCATTGTTAAAATAACCAAAGCGCAAACCATCATCAGCGGTGGCACCGGTGACTTGAGCCCCGCTGTTAAGCGTAAGATTATTGGTGTAGTTTGCTCCCGGCCCTCCCCCGCCAGTGCCAGCGGATAAGTGCAGCGTGCCTCCATCGAGGACAATTGCAGTAGTGTCCTTGGTGTTGCCTGTATTCGCAACGTCCAGAGTCGCCCCGCTATTGACGGTGATTGACGAGGTATCTTGAAGGACTCCCTCATTGAAAGCTAGGCCGCCTGCGTTGAGTTTCAGGGTTCCGTCGTTGACGACAGTGGCACCGGTGTAGGTATTAGTGGTAGTAAGCTCCATGGTGCCAGCACCATTCTTGACCAGGGTGGCACCTGAATAAGCTCCCGTAGTAGCGAAATCACTGAGGGTTCCAGATACCGTCAAGTCAGTGCCGGCATCCGAGGTGACATCGGCGACATTAAAGGCAATCTCACGCTGAGTTGCAAAAGGTGCGCCCCCGTTGACTAGTTGAATTTCAGAGCTAATGGTTGATGCGGATGTGCCGCCCACCGTGATTGATCCGTTACTTTGCCATCCGATTCTCTGCCCGGTACCCGTGATTTCAGCACCATCATTCAAGGTGATGGTGTTGAGGTAATTTTCAAGAGTGCCGTGACTGTAGTTCAAGGTGCCGCCATTGAGCACAACCTCACCATTCCAGGATGTGTTGTATGCCCCCGCCACTTCTAATTCCGCACCACTGGCAACCGTGATCGCAGAAGTGTTAGCAAGACGACCAGTGCCAAAGGGCAAGTTACCTGAAAGACGCAGGGTACCATTATCCACCGCGGTGGCACCGGTGTAGGTGCTGGTGCCAGCACCAGACAGAGTCAAGGTGCCGGTACCGGTTTTGGTGAATCCACCAGCTCCCGCCAAAGCACCACTCAAGCTGATATCCCCACCCGTGGTGTCAATATCCACAGCACCACCAAGGTTCATACCCAGGCTACTTGACCAGCCTGCTAGTGAACCGAGGGTGCCGCTATCCAAATTGATCGTTGAAGCCTGGTTCTGAGTGATTCCGCTCGAGCCAATGTTGAGTGTTCCTCCGTCGAGGTTGAGTGTACCCACATTCGTATTGGCTCCTAAACGAACGCCTTTGACGTTGGCAACACCTCCATCGACATTGAAAGTGCCTACGCCATCCCAACCAACAATAAAATTGGTGTTAAGCGTATTCAAGGTACCACCAGAAATCGTATAGCTACCCGAGCCGGGCCAGTGCCCTACTCTGACGTCGTTCGCCCCGGCGCCCGTCAGATTGACAGTTCCCCCTGTCTGATTCACCGTGCCCGTGGTGCCGGATTGATTACCAACCTGCAGGCCTGTCGCTGTCAGTGTTGCGCTGTCCTGCACGGTCAGAGTGCCACTGCCTCCCCCTGCAATACCGCTGTTGGCGGCATACACATAACCGGAAGCCGTGGTCGTCGAAGTTCCGGAAAGCACCAAATTGCCTCCTGCCGCACTGATGTCCGTGGCCGTATTGCCGGTAGCGGTGAGTGTCAACGTGCCCGTTCCGGTTTTGTTGATCGTGCTACTACTCTGCAGCGCGCTGCCTGCAAAGGTGTAATCATTGCTTGAGTTGACCAGCACACTATTGGGAGTGATTGTCCCTGAGAGTGTCACGGTGCCCGCTCCTGAACCCAGAAACTGAGCGTCGTCTCCGTTAGTGTAAGTTGTAGCTGTCCAGTTAGAAGTCGTGGTGTCCCAGGTTGAGTTAGCGCCTGCATCCCATGTTACAGTAACTGCGTGGACAGAACTGAATAATATCAAATAAATAACTGTAAAAACGTTACCTGTAGATAGTTTTGTATTCCTTTTCATGCTGGTGATTAGGTTATTGTTATTTTGGGGTTACTGATGTGTTGTTCTTTTGGCGTTTTGGCTGAATGCATAACTCCTTCTTGCGATCGAAGGATTTGCTACAGAAAAACTGATATTTAATATAACTTATTTGTAAGAACGCTTTATAATTGCACATTTTTGCAATCCTGTGAATGTACTTTCAATGCCGCAATAATGTATAAATCCGACATTTTTTCAGTCGGGAACCACGCAGGAGACAAAAACGCAACCAACTCTACATCAGTATATTGATGTTTTTAGATCTTCGTTTACACGTCCTTAAGCCTATAAAAAGCGATTATTTGTCCGGATTTAATCTACCAAAGACTTCACGCACGATGGTCTCGACGTCCAAATGATCCATCCCTGCAACAAATCCAGAGCCACCCCCCTGCCCACAACTCTGACTCTCACAATGAGCGGCAGCCTCATCAAAGCCGCACTCAGCAAGCAGGCAGGCGAGCTTGGAACGAATATTAAGAAAATGCTTCATCTCCGTTGGAGCCATTGGCTGGCGAGCTCGCCCGGCACTGAAGCCACGCAAGTTGACTCCCTCACGGAAACCTTCGGGGAAATTACCTGCCGCAAACATCGTTTCGATCAGCTCAAGCATCTTGAACTGGACCCGCTTCGCCTCTTCGAGGTCGCCTCGTTGCCAGTCGCGGTAGAGTTTCATCACTGCTTCGGGTGCAACTCCGCTGGTAGCAATCGTGCCACCATCACCACCCATGAGTAGGGTGGGCAGTAGTGTTTCCTCAGTACCAGTGAGGCAGATAAAGTCAGGGCGCTGTGGCTTGATCTTGCCGAGCGTATTCATGAAGCGTGGCATGTCACGACTGCTGTCCTTAATACCAATGATACGTGGGCAATCCATCGCCAAGCGCTCCACGATATCCACTCCAATCTCGTTGGAGAATTGTGGGATGTTGTAGAGCAGGACGTCGATCGGGGAGCGCTCTGCCAACTCGCGGAAGTAGTGTTCGATGCTTTCCTGTGAAACGTTATAGTAGTAGGGACCGGTCACCGAGACCGCGGTGCAGCCGAAATCGGCACAATAGGCACAAGCCTCAAGCACCATGTCAATATTGGCCTCTGCCGCTCCCGCGAGGATGGGCACGCGCCCAGCAGCCTCATCGGTGATGATACTGACGATCTGCTTGCGCTCCTCAAAACTCAACCGGATAAACTCACCAGTGCTACCATTTGGGTAGATTCCGTTGACCCCTTTGTCGATCAGCCAGCTGACGTAGCGGCGCAGCTCGCCCTCGTTGATGCTGCGATCTTCGTGGAAGGGAACGATGTTGGGAGTGAGGATACCTTGGATCTTCATGAGTCAGTTAGTTGAGTGTGTAAATTAACAGGATAATGGGAAATAGAAAGTAATCAGGCCAATGCATCGCGGGCAATTCTGGCCGGGTGAATGGCAGCGCGACTGGTGCCGTCATCGATCTGGTGGCGGCAGCTGGTACCCGCAGCGGCGATGAGGGTTTCGGCATCGAGGTCATCCACGTGGGGAAAGAGCACTAGGGAGCCGACGTTCATCGAGACCTCGTAGTGCTCCTGTTCGTAGCCGAATGAACCAGCCATGCCACAGCAACCAGACGGGATTTCCTGCGCGCTATAGTTTTCGGGAAGCGACAGCATGCGCAAGGTCGGCTCGGTTGACGCTAATGCCTTCTGGTGGCAGTGACCGTGGACATGGATAGTGCGGGGCTCACGGGTAAAGCAATCCGCATCAACGCGGCCGGCATCCGCCTCGCGGGCAATGAATTCATCGAGCATCAGGCAATGAGGTGCCAGCTTGCCGGCTGCCTCACGAAGTTCGGGTTCGACCAAGTTAGGATACTCATCGCGGAAGCCAAGAATGGCGGAGGGCTCGATACCGATGAGGGGCTCGTCTTCGCAAACCATGCTGGCGAGTGCACGGACGTTGTCATTGGCAAATCGCTTGGCACGGCGGACCAGCCCCTTGGAGAGTGAGGCACGCCCGCTCTCGACGTGATCGGGTAGGTTGACTTCATAACCTAACAATTCAAGCAATTCCACGGTAGCGATGCCGGCGTCGAGGTCGTTGTAGTTGGTGAACTCATCACAGAACAGGTGTACTCGCCCAAGGTGCTCACCACGCAGAGGCTTGAGTGGTGTGCGTTTTTCAAACCAGCGCTGCAGGGTGATCTTGTTGAGCCTGGGCATGCTGCGCTCCGGGTGAAAGCCTATCACTTTGTTAGCCACACGGCGTAGCGGGGGTGTTTGTAGAATCGCGTTATAGAGCCAGGGTGCGAGTGAGGCCAACCTGGCACTATCTGCAAAGTGGGCAATGATACGTGAGCGCAGCGGCACACCATTAGCATCATGATAGTGCTGCTGGAACTCGGCCTTGAGCTTGGTCATGTCCACACTGGACGGGCACTCGGATTTACAGGCCTTACAAGACAGGCAGAGGTCCATGACTTCCTTGATCTCGTCACTGTTGAAGGGGTTGCTGGCATCGTGCGGATCGGTCAGGATCTGGCGCAGGATATTGGCACGGGCGCGGGTGGTGTGTTTTTCTTCACGGGTCGCCATGTAGCTCGGGCACATGGTGCCTCCGGCCAGCGGCCCCTTGCGGCAGTCGCCGGAGCCATTGCATTTCTCGGCAGCACGGACGATACCCATGGTGTCACTGAAATCAAAGACGGTTTCATACTCAGGGGTCCCCTGCTCCGGGCTGTAGCGCAACGAGGTGTCCATCGGTGGAGTGTCCACGATCTTACCGGGGTTGAAGATGTGCTCTGGGTCAAATAGGTCCTTGAGCTCACGCATCAGCCGGTAGCAGTGCTCCCCGACCATCAGCGGGATGAACTCACCACGCAGGCGGCCGTCACCGTGCTCACCACTGAGCGAGCCACGGTATTTTTTCACCAACTGGGCAATATCCGTGGCCACTCCGCGGAACATGTTCAATCCTTCCGGTGTCTTGAGATCAAACATCGGCCGGGTGTGCAGCTCACCCGAACCAGCGTGGGCGTAGTAGACGCATTCGATGGCGTATTTATCACGCAGTAATTGATCGAACTCGGCGATGTAGTCGGGCAGGTCATTGACATCGACGGCGGTGTCCTCAACATTTTCCCTCGGCTTGGTGTCTCCGACGACATTACTCATCAGCCCCTGCCCGGCTCGGCGTAGCTCCCAGACTTTGAACCCGTCCTCTCCCCACAATACCGGGTAGGCGTAGCCATGATCAGCAGCCTGCCAGGCGTCGGTGAGGGCATCTACCGCCTGCTGCACCTCAGCCAGACTGTCACGGCGGATTTCCACCACCAGGATGGCACCGGGATCACCGAGCACAAAGTCGCGGTTACGCTGTTGGGCGAGATTCGACTTGGTGCATTCGAGGATATGCCGGTCGATGAGTTCGCAAGCACTTGGGTCATAATGCAGTGCCAGTAAATTAGCGCGCAAGGATTCATTCACGCTCTCGAAGTGACCACACACAAGGGCAACGTGTTCGGGGGGCAGTGGTGAGCAGTCGAGCTCGATCTCGGTGGCAAAAAACAAGGTGCCTTCAGATCCGGCGATGAGCTTGCAGAGGTTGAAGGGTTTGTCAGACGAGGCATCAAAAACCTCGGCATCCATCAGCAGGTCGAGCGCGTAGCCGGTGTTGCGGCGGGGAATCGAGGCAAGCGGGAAGTTCTCGGTAATGGCAGCCCGGTTCTCTGCATTACCAAGCATGGCTTTGACACCGCGGTAAATCGCGGTCTCCAGGCAATCCGGCCCGTCGCACTTGGCGTTAAATTCCTCAGCAGTCAGTGCCTCCACGGTAACCTCGCTGCCATCACTCAAAAACCCCTTCACCGAGATCAGGTGGTCACGGGTGCTGCCATACACGATGGAGTTGGAGCCACAGGAGTTGTTGCCCACCATACCTCCCATCATGGCACGGTTCGCCGTCGAGGTCTCGGGACCAAAGAGCAGCCCGTGCGGCTCAAGAAAGTGATTGAGCTCATTGCGCACCACACCCGGCTGCACGCGCACTCTGCGGGACTTGGCATCGACACTGAGGATACGGTCAAAGTGGCGTGAGACATCAACCACCAGGCCATCACCAACACACTGGCCGGCGAGCGAGGTGCCCGCGGTGCGCGGAATCAGGCCGAGCTTGTTGCGCCGGGCAAAGCGAATGATCTCACCGAGGTCCTTGTCATCTTTGGGAAAGACAACGCCCGCTGGCATTTCCTGATACTCGGAGGCATCGGTCGCGTAGAGACGGCGCAGGGTGTCACCCGTGTCGAGCTGACCGGATATACGCGATGCAAGCTGACCGAATGGGATCATGGTGCCGCGACAGCATCCGATGCCTCAGCGGAATCTGCGGACCGGTCCGCAGATTGCCCCGTGAGAATATGCTGATCCTGGTATTTGCGCGTCGCAAGGATGGATGCGGTAAAGCGCTTCGCCCACTCAGCAGCATCACCCTCCTGGTAATCAAAAAATCCGATATTGTTTTTCGGCCCCTTGGCACCCTGGTCAATGAATGACTGCAGCGTGGGCTGGAGCTCGGTGGAGTTTGCCATCGTTGGCAACACGCCTTTGATAGACTCCGCATAAAAAGCACCGCCGCCCATCACATCCATCACCCTCAATGGACCACACATTGGCGCCCACAGACCGACCGAATTGCGGAACGAAGCCTCAATCGCCTCGGCATCCGCCACCCCGGACTCCAGCAAATACACGGCCTCGCGATACATCGCGTAAGCAATGCGGTTACACAAAAACCCGGGAATATCTTTATTAAGAACAGCCGGCTCCTTACCAAGCTTCTCCGCCATCAATGTTGCAAGGGTCATGGTCTCGGCTGAGGTCTGCTCTCCGGGCGTCAATTCCAGGAAGCGGGTGACGTGACCGTGGCTGGACCAATGCATGCCAAACACTCGTTCGGGATGACTGCAGCCCTCCTGTAAATCCGTAATGGGAAATGCCGAAGTGTTACTGCCGATAAGAGCATCAGCGGTGATGAATTGCTCCATTTGCTGCAGCAAGCTCTTCTTAGCCGGCAGATCTTCCGGAATGGCCTCGATAACGAGACAGGCCCGGCCAAGGGCAGCGAGGTCCCCGGACAACTCCAAGCGTGCCTGCCACTCCGCCGGGTCAGCTGCATCGACCACTCCTGCATCCAGACAATGGGCTGCCGCATCCGGCAGAAAATCCTTCATCGCCACGCGGTTTTTTTCCTCCAGGTCAATGCCGACCACCGCAAATCCGCGTGACAGACAACACGCCGCAATCCCGCGTCCCAGCGGACCTAATCCGACCACTGCTATCGTCTGATCCTTGTTTGATTCTTTATCGTTCATCTTCGTATTCTATTGAAAGGTTTATTCGCCACCTACGCTAGGGAAAAACAGGCCGGAGAAAATCAGCATCAGTAGCACAATCACCACGGAGTAGGCCAACCACCAGAAAACCACACTCTTGTACCAGCGGTCACCGAGACTCCCGAAGATATTGAGCTTCTTCCAGTTCATGCAGAGCTGGTCGGTGACTTGTTCCGGTTTTGGCGGGCGGGTCAGGAAAGTAACGATCACGCACGTCGTCATGCTAATCAGGTAGAGAATTGAGGCCTGGTTCGGGAATGAGGCCAGCCAAAGCGGATAGTCAGCATCGCTCTTTAAGAAGATTTTCAGACCAAGACCCGCGGCCATGCCGACGACGATCGTAGCAAGTGCGGCCGGAGCCGTGACCCGGCGCCAGAGGATGCCCAACAGGAAGACTGCGGCGAAAGGAGGAGCAAAGAGCACGTAGAGTGAAATAACATACTCAAAGAGCCCTCCGCCCATATCACCAATGAAGCGGCCGATGATGATCGCAATCACCAGAACAAGCACGGAAGCAACCACGCCCACTTTGACTAACTGGCTGTCGCTGCACTGGGGGCGGAATAGACGGCGATAAACATCAAAGGTGATGATGGTGGAAGTCGAGTTCAACACGCTGTTGACCGTCGACTGGATCGCACCAAATAGGGCTGCGAGGAACAAACCACGCAGGCCGATGGGAACCAGATCCTGGATGAGTTTCACATAACCCTTGTCCGCGGCCGGCTTGACCTCACCCCATGGCTCGAGAAGCAATAAATCCGGATGCTTGGCGAAAAGCACCAGGCCGGGAACGATCACGATAACCGGCAGAATCACCTTGAGCCAGCCGGCAAACACAATGCCCATGCGGGCATGATACATGTCCTTGGCACCGAGCACGCGCTGGATCATGAACTGGTTGAGCACGTTGTACCAAAGGCTGACCGACAGCAGCAACCCGATCATTCCCCAACCGGGTGTCATCGGGTGGGTCACTGGCTGAATGACCGACAAGCGGTTGTAGCTATCCGTTCCCGCGAGGTCCTTGGTATTGCTCTGCACGGCCTCCGCCCACTGCCCACTGGTCGCCGCATTACGCTCAAGCATGACAGAGAAACCTTCGATAAGGCCACCACCATCAGGGGCAAGTGACTGAACTCCGAGCACAGTAACAATGACGCCACCGACAAGCATCACCGCCACGGTGAAGAGATCGGTCCATGCCACCGAGGACAAACCACCATAGATAGCCCATATGCCCGCGACAATGCCCAGCCCGATGATTGATGGCCAGAGTTCCCAACCGAACAGCTCATGCAGCGCGAGTGCACCACCATAGAGAACTGCGGCAAGAAAGGCGATCACGTTACTGATGATCGTTACTAGCGCAAACACGGTCCGCACTGCGGGGCTGAATCTTTTTTCCAAATACTCCGGGGTGGTGAACACCTTGGCACCGAGCAGGAAAGGAACAAAAAACCAGATCAGGATTGAGAAGGTGGCGACATTCGCCCACTCATAGAGCGAGACACAAATACCATAAACCATGGCTGCTCCCACCATGCCGATGAACTGATCACTTGAGATGTTCGAGGCGATGAACGAGCCTCCGACCACATACCAGGGCAGTTTTTTACCCGCCAGGAAATATTCCTCCGCGTTGGCTTGCTCCCCCCGCCCCGCTAAATAGCCAATGATTGAGAGAATCACAAAGAACAAGCCGATGGCGAAGTAGTCCCAATAGTGCAGGCCGAATTCGGCATTTGCCAGGAGTGGTTGAAGATCGATGCTCATGATGATATTTCCACGTTGGAGTTAAGTGTATCCTTGGTGAGCTTTGTGACGGCTTCAAGGGAACCCTCAGCGTAGGGAGTTTGCCAGACGGCGTAAAGCGAAGGGCCATGGTAGTGTGGCGCACTCGGCAAATAGCCGTGATTGCCATTGGCGAGATTGAGCACGAGAGCATGCGGATTGTCGGCACGAAGCTCACGCTGCAGCTGTGAGTAAGCCTCGAAAGGCACCCCAACCAGGGCTCCATCACCAAGCTTCCAACTCCAGATTTTCTCTCGGCAGCTTGTCCCCTCTCCCACTGACTCCCTGACCCTGAGCTGGCGCACCAACCGCTCATAGGCAAAGCCCTCGGGCTCCGCCTCAGACATCTGCTCACGAATATCAGCGAGGCTGGGCAAATCATCCTTCAAGGGCAGATCAATGCCAGGAGCACTTGCGCTGACTGTTTCTGAAAGTTCGCCCTTTGCTGGTGACCACAAGGCCAGAGGCGCACCTGACTCGAGAGCTCCGTCGTAATCCATCGCACTCATACCTGGAGCCAGCATCTCCAGCAAACTCATCGCAGCGTGTCCAAGCACGCGGCCGTGACGGTCTGCCACGGCGGGATCACCGAGATATTGCTCGGCCGGAGCAAGCTCACCGGAAGCACCCTGTAAAAACAGGCAAGGGGCACCGGTGGCATCCTCAATCAGTTCACGCATCGCACCCGGGAAATCCGGGGAAATCAGATCGTTCTCCCACGCCAGTGTGGTTGGGTGGCAGGCGTAGTTGACCAAGGTCGCGCGGGTGCGGTTGTCCTCATCAAAAACACGGGCCACGACCAGCGCACTGTCCGCAGCTTCCTCCGGATTCCAACCGGTGACAAAACGCTCCGGGCCATCCGGGTCAGGAAAGTCGCGATGGATGGCCAGCTCGCAGGAACCGTGGTGAAAAAGGAGCGAAGATTCCCGCAGGTCGGCAACCGCCTCTTTTGCCCCTACGATACATGCCTGCTCAAGCGTGTTCAAGTAGCCGGTGGTTGCCTCCGGGTTTGCCTCAGCCGGTGGCTCGGAGTCCAGCAAGGGGGCCGCGTGCGTGTGGGTGAGATGAACAATGAGATTTTCCTCCGCTAGAGATAGGGCCTCGCACAAGGCCAGGCGCAAGCGGTCAACATCAGCACGCGCACGCCACCAGCCTAGATCAAGGCTGATCAGGATCAACGGGGAACCGTTGCCTTCTGCAACCGCCAGTGCGGTGCCGGTGAGCGGGCGATGCACTCCATTGGCAAACCAGCGATCCGTTGCCCCCCAGTTTTTCACACAGACTTCCAAACCGGGCGTGATGTTCCAGCGAGCAACGCCGAAGCGTGCCCGTAGTCCGCGATACCGGGTTTGGCGAGTCATGGTGAGATCGATTCGTGTCCGGAGGGCTTCATGTTATTGGCCTCCTTCCACAGGCTTTGCAAAGAAGATCAAAGAGGCGGGTAGCCTCGTCTTCCGTCTCTGGATCAAGCGTGAAGCCGACCGGGCCACGGATGACACGATTCGGAAAAACTCCCTGCCTTTGCAGCAGCATTTTCTCCACACTCAGATAGCCATCGAGCCCCTGTTGCAGGGAAATAAGCGGTGCGATGAGGCCTTGCAGTTCTGTCGCCCTCGCCAGGTCTCCAGCTTCCAGCGCATCCCACTCGGCACGGATAGCCCAGACGATTTCAGTACCCGGCATCGTGCCGAAAATCCCTCTGCGGTACGAGTCAAGCAGGGCAATGCCGCCGCTGCCTTCAAAGACCTTCAGGCCGGGGCCACCTGCATCGCGAAGCTTACTCAAATTTGGCCCGAGAGGCTGGGCTTCCGGCTTAAAGAGCACACGCTCCCCAAAACGAGTGTAAAGATCGGCCTGGGAATCAATCGGCAAAGCCTCGCCAACGTAACCACTTGCATCTTGCACAATCACCGGCAAATCGGTCGCCGCGATGATGGCCTCATAATAACGGATTTTTTCCGGCAGCAGTGCTTGAGATGCTGCTGGCGGAATCGCCATCAGTGCATCCACGCCGGCGTCCGCGGCAGCGCGTGCGTGGCGAACTGCTTGCACGGTGCTCTCATCCCCGATGCTCATCACCACCGGACCACGCCCGCCATTGTATTCGACCAGCCGACTTGCCAGCTCATCACGCTCGGCATCCGTCAAGCGGAGGATCTCGGTGACCATGGCAGCGACGATACCCTGGCCACCGTTTTCATAGGCCCAGTCGATCTCGCGGGAAAGGGTGTCCCAGTCGATCGACTCGTCCTCGTGGAAGGGCAGCTGAATGACCGGCAGAACACCGGCGAGTGATTTGATCTTATCCATTGTAAATCGTATTAAAATTATTGGCTTTCTCTTACCAGTCACCCACCGCGCCGTCGGAGTAGAACACACGCTGGAGTTGCTCCTGCTTGAAGGGGTGCTTGGCGATTTCTTTTTCATCAAGCTCCACACCAAGACCCGGCAATGTGTTAGGCTGCACTGTTCGCGTCTTAGGATCGACTTTGAAGCCCTCCTGCACCACGTCATCACGCCACGGAACATCGTTGTGCACGCTCTCACAAATAACGTAGGAAGGTGTGGCAAAGCCGAGCTCAATCGAGGCCGCCGTGCTCACCGGCCCCTGCGGGTTGTGCGGTGCCAGCGCGACCCGGTAGGCCTCCGCCATGGCCGCGATGCGGCGCGCCTCGGAAAGACCACCACAGTGGGTGATGTCTGGCTGCAGCACGGAACAGGCACGTTTTTCCAGCGCCTCACGGAATGCATGTTGGGTGATCAACCGCTCCCCAGTGGCGATGGGTGTCTTCACCGCGTCCTGGATGCGGGCGATGTCATCGATGGTCTCCGGCCAGCAGGGCTCCTCGAAGAAGTAAAGATCGTAAGGCTCAAGAGCCTTGGCAAATTGCAGGCCCATCCGGGGTGAGGGCCTGGCGTGGCAGTCGACCATGATGTCCACATCCGGCCCCACTGCCTCGCGCATCGCCTCGACACATTCCGCCGCATAGCGGATCGGGCGGTTGCCCTCAAGCGGCATGGTCGGAGGCACGGCCATCGATTTGAATGCTGAAAAGCCGTCCTCGACCGCCTCCTGAGCCAGCTCGCCGAAGCGCTTGGCATCGGAGCAGTCCGTCTCGTAAAAATCTTCCATGCGGCCACCCCCGAGGTGGCAATAAAGACGAATATGGTCACGGACCGGGCCACCCCAAAGCTGGTGCACCGGTACTCCGTGGACTTTACCAAGGATATCCCAAAGGGCCAGGTCAATGCCACTGATGGCGGTGCCGCGCACCACCCCGTTACCGTGCCAGAAATGCTGGCGGAACATCATCTGCCAAAGGTGCTCGATGCGCCGCGGGTCCTCGCCGACGAGCAACTCGGCGATATCCTCAACCGCACCGACCACCGAGCGGGTGTGCCATTCCAGGGTTGCTTCACCCCATCCGTAGAGACCGGGCTGGTCGGTGATGACTTTGACAAAGACCCAATTACGCATCCGCGCGTTGCAGACGTGAGTTTCAATTCGTTCGATTTTCATAAGTGATGTGCGATGCACTGCCTGTTGTAACCAAGGCCGCAGGTGAAGGGAATGATTTTAGCACGATCAGATCATGCACAAATCCGACTTTTCCCGGGCCCGGCAACACTCAGCTGGGACACCAATCAACCTACGTATGCACAAACCCGCGCACCTGACGAACCCGGCGGTAATCGGCCGGCGGGATGCCAAAGCGGCGTTTGAAAGCGCGGGAGAAATGGAACGGGCAATGGTAGCCACAGTGCCCGGCAATGTCTTCGACCGTCCGCTCCGGGTAGGCGAGCATGCGCGACGCCTGTTGCAGCCGGGCCTCGATCAGCCAGGTTTTCGGACTCATGCCGATGTGAGATTTGAACATGCGACTGAAATAATCCACATTGAGCCCGCAGCCGGCGGCCCAGTCTGCAATGCTGACGTCCTCGCCGAGGCGCGGTCTGATCCATTCCTGCGCAGTATGCACGTGGTGCACGGTCTTCGGGTTGCCCCCGGCCGCTCCCGGCTCAGGGGCCAAGGATTCCTGCAGGTAGGCAAGCCAGTGGAACATGGCGGCGGTGACATGCAAGTTACGCCAGCGGCTCTGGCTATCCAGCGCATCAACGACATCCTGGAAGTTTTGCTCATAGGATTTCCTGTCCTCCAAGCGGTAGTGGCGCTGGTAACGGTGCTGCAGCAGGACATTGGTGGCATCATCCCGGCTCAGCGAGAGGCAGGCCGAGAGTGATGTCTGTGGACGGTCCGGATCCTGGGTGGCTGAGAAAATCTCGCCGCCTCGCCACACCAACATCTCACCGGGTTGCAACGGCACCGACACCCCGTTGATCTCCGCCGTCACCACACCCTCCATGAGATAAAAAAAACAGATCAGGTCCGACCCCAGACGCGAAGGCTCAATTTTCCATTCCGGATTACCCCCCCAGCAGCCGAACCACTTCACCTGCAGCCCGAGAGAAGTCTCGAACTCCGCTTTCCAGTCATGATGGTAGGGCAGGTCGGTGGTCATGAGGTCAATTTACGTATAAATTCCTAGTGTCCTCATATCGAAATAAAAACCAGCAAAAAGTAAATATCCGACTTTAAGGGGTAGTAGGCAACAAACGACAGGGGCGGGGCGGAGACTGCAAGATACAAGACTCGAAGATACAAGATAGAAGCTCACGCAAAGACGCCAGCTTGGCTGACACGCTCACAAATGATGACATCAAAGTCACCCCCCAGGTTACCCCCCAAGTTATCCAAAGTCGCTGTAATGATTTTTGCCTGAACACTCGATGACTCTAGAGCAGGATGTCATTGGCGACAATGTAATCCTTGGGGTGGATCAATGGGTAAATCAGACATTCACCCACTTCTCCGTGATTTCTGGAAACCTGCCGTTATTTTTACTGTTTGGTGTCGCCTGTTGACCCAAGGCGGTCGCATCCGTAGGGTTAGATCGTTTTTTTAGTAATTCCATCTATTTCTCCCGTTCTTTTGCATCCAGGTTTTGAAGATGCTTTGTCGGGTTTGTTGCCCCACCGTCACCAATCACCGCGAATGAACGCGAATTTTGATCCGCCATCATTTATCAGCCATCGTTCATCAGCTGCGCTGGATAGAGGCTTAGCTGAGGAGCCCATTCCGGAAGGCTTTGCCGATAGCGCCGTGAGCATTCGAGACATTGAGTTTTACGTAGATGTGCTTCACGTGGTAGCTACGGTAGACTTTGAGATATTCAGGCACTCTGCGATTTTATGTTTGGAAAGCCCCTCGGCAAGCAAGGCAATGACTTGATTTTCTCTTTTGGACAGGCGCTTCGTTCGTTGTGAGTCTTCTTTATTGATCGATGTTATCATCATTTCGTGCTGTTTGTTAATTCTTGTGGTCGCTACAGGCTTTCGCTGGCTACCGGGTATCGGACCGGGCAGCGGAACGAACAGCGGAGAAGCATTTTTTATCCAGCCAACTGACAGAATCCTGTGAGCTACGGATTGTTATGCAATCAGCTGCGTGTGTGTTTACATCATAATACCTCTCCGACGTGAATGCACTTCCCTAGTCCATTCCATGGAGTAGTCCGATTCTTTTGCGGCTTACTCGCCGCCATCAGCTGCGCTTGCTGCGTAACATCCCCGACTCCATCGGGGTGCTCTTTCGGCTACAGGATTATCTCTTGCGCCTGAAGGCGAGCGAAAGGGCACCGAGGCCGAGAAGTGCAGCTGAAGACGGCTCGGGAACCGTAGAGATACCAAGCACATCCAGTTCCCAGTAGCCAACGCCTGTGTTCAGCTGTCGATCATCTGAATAAAAATCAAACTTAACTTTCGCCACACCCGTCGCAAGGATTCCGGTGGTGTCTTCAGTGATAGACCATTTCTCATAAACATCGGTTCCATTTTTTGCGATGGTGGCGATCGTGATAAACGTTCCGGGGTCAGTAATGGTCGAATAGCTAACAATATATTCTTGATCAGTTCGACCTGCATCAGTGTGACCAGAATAAGTGTCTATAGAGTTAATATCATAACCCTGTAGATATACACCAAGATCCAGGTCAAAGGTGATCGTGCCAGTTCGGACATGCACATTTGGAGTAGCAATGAGATCTCCATCACCGTCTGCCAAGAAAGTAGGAGTCCCAGGATCGGTATAGCGCCACGTCAGTGTATCTGTAAACCCCGTGGACGATGTCTCTAGAAGGTCCGTGCTTGATACCGTGTATACCGTGCCTTGCTTCGACTCAGTGGCTACAACTGCAGCCGACACGCTTAATGCTGTGCTAAGAATTGCTGTAATAATAAGTGATGTTATTTTCATGGGTTTATTTTTGTGGGGTTATTTTTGTGGTTCTATTTATGGATGGTTTTTTTTGGCAGCGCTCGCTGCGCTTTATGATTGTGTTTTTAATGTGTAATTCCGGCTATTTGAGCCGTCTAGCGACGGCGGCCTGCAATGGTAATGTGGCCAGGGTGGCAATGGTCGTGAGACCGAGGATGTGTTGTGTGAGTTGGCCTTGTTTCATTGTAATGTTTATGGTTCGTATTTTCTATTTGTGGGCAGACCTGTTGCGAGTGACGCTTACCACGATGTCAGAGAATTCCGCGGATGTGAATGTACCCAACTGGGGTAATTCATGAACAAATGCGACTGTCTTGCCTGCAGCAACGCGGCTATTTCTGCTTTCCACTTTTGCCGCAGGCACCCCGACATTGATGCCCGCCGCCTCACGGCGTGCACTGCTTCGCAACACGGTCGCCATGCTCCCTGTCCATATCGTTCCACTCGGTTGTCGGTGGCTGCTTTCTGCTTTTTCAAGCCCTGCGTCTGCGCAGGGCTAGGGCGAGACCACCGAGGCCGAGCAAAGTTGTAGAGCTTGGCTCGGGGACGAACACCGCACTTAGCACAAGATCAGTGCCACTCTCAATGATGCTCCAATCGAGCTTGCCATTAACAAAGGCGCTGTCATCCAGTGTGAACAGGCCGGCATCGAAACCGGAGATGGTATCTGCCGAGGCGATGATAAATGAGGTTCCAAAAGGGTCACCATAGGCGAGTCCCGAGTAGTCAAAGCCCGCAGCAAAGCCTGGGTCGTTAGCCGTTGTTAAAGAGGTAATATCGATGGTGAAGCCACCCGCAGTGAGGTTGGTTAGATCGAGCGCTCCGGTGATATCCAGCCAGTCCCAACCCTCGTCCACACCTTTGGTGCCGTTACTATTGTTGATCTCCCAAAGATACGACCCGCCGTCCAACCAAGTCTGCGCACCTGTGGCTGCGGTTCCCGGTGAATTTCCAGGGCTAATGACTCCGGCAATGGTCATAGCATGGCCACTGAGGTCAACTCCGGTGGCAATCTCGAGTGTGCCGCCATTGACGGTATAGGCACCCGAGCCGCTGTGACTGGAGCCACTGGCAAGGGAGAGGGTGCCGGCGTTGACTGTGGTCGTGCCAGCGTAGGTGTTGGTGCCAGTCAGTTCCATGGTACCGACGCCGGTCTTGATCAAGGGCGCATTGGTCAGGCCGCCACCGCCAAAGTCGATGATATTACCCGATATGGTCAGGTCAGAGGCGGAGCTTGAGCTAGCATCAGCGACATCAAAGGTGACACTACGCCCACCAGTATTGTTTACCAGCATGACGTCGGTGTTGATGGTCGATGCCGAGCTACCTCCCACGGTGACGGTGGCATTGTTAAAATAACCAAAGCGCAAACCATCATCAGCGGTGGCACCGGTGACTTGAGCCCCGCTGTTAAGCGTAAGATTATTGGTGTAGTTTGCTCCCGGCCCTCCCCCGCCAGTGCCAGCGGATAAGTGCAGCGTGCCTCCATCGAGGACAATTGCAGTAGTGTCCTTGGTGTTGCCTGTATTCGCAACGTCCAGAGTCGCCCCGCTATTGACGGTGATTGACGAGGTATCTTGAAGGACTCCCTCATTGAAAGCTAGGCCGCCTGCGTTGAGTTTCAGGGTTCCGTCGTTGACGACAGTGGCACCGGTGTAGGTATTAGTGGTAGTAAGCTCCATGGTGCCAGCACCATTCTTGACCAGGGTGGCACCTGAATAAGCTCCCGTAGTAGCGAAATCACTGAGGGTTCCAGATACCGTCAAGTCAGTGCCGGCATCCGAGGTGACATCGGCGACATTAAAGGCAATCTCACGCTGAGTTGCAAAAGGTGCGCCCCCGTTGACTAGTTGAATTTCAGAGCTAATGGTTGATGCGGATGTGCCGCCCACCGTGATTGATCCGTTACTTTGCCATCCGATTCTCTGCCCGGTACCCGTGATTTCAGCACCATCATTCAAGGTGATGGTGTTGAGGTAATTTTCAAGAGTGCCGTGACTGTAGTTCAAGGTGCCGCCATTGAGCACAACCTCACCATTCCAGGATGTGTTGTATGCCCCCGCCACTTCTAATTCCGCACCACTGGCAACCGTGATCGCAGAAGTGTTAGCAAGACGACCAGTGCCAAAGGGCAAGTTACCTGAAAGACGCAGGGTACCATTATCCACCGCGGTGGCACCGGTGTAGGTGCTGGTGCCAGCACCAGACAGAGTCAAGGTGCCGGTACCGGTTTTGGTGAATCCACCAGCTCCCGCCAAAGCACCACTCAAGCTGATATCCCCACCCGTGGTGTCAATATCCACAGCACCACCAAGGTTCATACCCAGGCTACTTGACCAGCCTGCTAGTGAACCGAGGGTGCCGCTATCCAAATTGATCGTTGAAGCCTGGTTCTGAGTGATTCCGCTCGAGCCAATGTTGAGTGTTCCTCCGTCGAGGTTGAGTGTACCCACATTCGTATTGGCTCCTAAACGAACGCCTTTGACGTTGGCAACACCTCCATCGACATTGAAAGTGCCTACGCCATCCCAACCAACAATAAAATTGGTGTTAAGCGTATTCAAGGTACCACCAGAAATCGTATAGCTACCCGAGCCGGGCCAGTGCCCTACTCTGACGTCGTTCGCCCCGGCGCCCGTCAGATTGACAGTTCCCCCTGTCTGATTCACCGTGCCCGTGGTGCCGGATTGATTACCAACCTGCAGGCCTGTCGCTGTCAGTGTTGCGCTGTCCTGCACGGTCAGAGTGCCACTGCCTCCCCCTGCAATACCGCTGTTGGCGGCATACACATAACCGGAAGCCGTGGTCGTCGAAGTTCCGGAAAGCACCAAATTGCCTCCTGCCGCACTGATGTCCGTGGCCGTATTGCCGGTAGCGGTGAGTGTCAACGTGCCCGTTCCGGTTTTGTTGATCGTGCTACTACTCTGCAGCGCGCTGCCTGCAAAGGTGTAATCATTGCTTGAGTTGACCAGCACACTATTGGGAGTGATTGTCCCTGAGAGTGTCACGGTGCCCGCTCCTGAACCCAGAAACTGAGCGTCGTCTCCGTTAGTGTAAGTTGTAGCTGTCCAGTTAGAAGTCGTGGTGTCCCAGGTTGAGTTAGCGCCTGCATCCCATGTTACAGTAACTGCGTGGACAGAACTGAATAATATCAAATAAATAACTGTAAAAACGTTACCTGTAGATAGTTTTGTATTCCTTTTCATGCTGGTGATTAGGTTATTGTTATTTTGGGGTTACTGATGTGTTGTTCTTTTGGCGTTTTGGCTGAATGCATAACTCCTTCTTGCGATCGAAGGATTTGCTACAGAAAAACTGATATTTAATATAACTTATTTGTAAGAACGCTTTATAATTGCACATTTTTGCAATCCTGTGAATGTACTTTCAATGCCGCAATAATGTATAAATCCGACATTTTTTCAGTCGGGAACCACGCAGGAGACAAAAACGCAACCAACTCTACATCAGTATATTGATGTTTTTAGATCTTCGTTTACACGTCCTTAAGCCTATAAAAAGCGATTATTTGTCCGGATTTAATCTACCAAAGACTTCACGCACGATGGTCTCGACGTCCAAATGATCCATCCCTGCAACAAATCCAGAGCCACCCCCCTGCCCACAACTCTGACTCTCACAATGAGCGGCAGCCTCATCAAAGCCGCACTCAGCAAGCAGGCAGGCGAGCTTGGAACGAATATTAAGAAAATGCTTCATCTCCGTTGGAGCCATTGGCTGGCGAGCTCGCCCGGCACTGAAGCCACGCAAGTTGACTCCCTCACGGAAACCTTCGGGGAAATTACCTGCCGCAAACATCGTTTCGATCAGCTCAAGCATCTTGAACTGGACCCGCTTCGCCTCTTCGAGGTCGCCTCGTTGCCAGTCGCGGTAGAGTTTCATCACTGCTTCGGGTGCAACTCCGCTGGTAGCAATCGTGCCACCATCACCACCCATGAGTAGGGTGGGCAGTAGTGTTTCCTCAGTACCAGTGAGGCAGATAAAGTCAGGGCGCTGTGGCTTGATCTTGCCGAGCGTATTCATGAAGCGTGGCATGTCACGACTGCTGTCCTTAATACCAATGATACGTGGGCAATCCATCGCCAAGCGCTCCACGATATCCACTCCAATCTCGTTGGAGAATTGTGGGATGTTGTAGAGCAGGACGTCGATCGGGGAGCGCTCTGCCAACTCGCGGAAGTAGTGTTCGATGCTTTCCTGTGAAACGTTATAGTAGTAGGGACCGGTCACCGAGACCGCGGTGCAGCCGAAATCGGCACAATAGGCACAAGCCTCAAGCACCATGTCAATATTGGCCTCTGCCGCTCCCGCGAGGATGGGCACGCGCCCAGCAGCCTCATCGGTGATGATACTGACGATCTGCTTGCGCTCCTCAAAACTCAACCGGATAAACTCACCAGTGCTACCATTTGGGTAGATTCCGTTGACCCCTTTGTCGATCAGCCAGCTGACGTAGCGGCGCAGCTCGCCCTCGTTGATGCTGCGATCTTCGTGGAAGGGAACGATGTTGGGAGTGAGGATACCTTGGATCTTCATGAGTCAGTTAGTTGAGTGTGTAAATTAACAGGATAATGGGAAATAGAAAGTAATCAGGCCAATGCATCGCGGGCAATTCTGGCCGGGTGAATGGCAGCGCGACTGGTGCCGTCATCGATCTGGTGGCGGCAGCTGGTACCCGCAGCGGCGATGAGGGTTTCGGCATCGAGGTCATCCACGTGGGGAAAGAGCACTAGGGAGCCGACGTTCATCGAGACCTCGTAGTGCTCCTGTTCGTAGCCGAATGAACCAGCCATGCCACAGCAACCAGACGGGATTTCCTGCGCGCTATAGTTTTCGGGAAGCGACAGCATGCGCAAGGTCGGCTCGGTTGACGCTAATGCCTTCTGGTGGCAGTGACCGTGGACATGGATAGTGCGGGGCTCACGGGTAAAGCAATCCGCATCAACGCGGCCGGCATCCGCCTCGCGGGCAATGAATTCATCGAGCATCAGGCAATGAGGTGCCAGCTTGCCGGCTGCCTCACGAAGTTCGGGTTCGACCAAGTTAGGATACTCATCGCGGAAGCCAAGAATGGCGGAGGGCTCGATACCGATGAGGGGCTCGTCTTCGCAAACCATGCTGGCGAGTGCACGGACGTTGTCATTGGCAAATCGCTTGGCACGGCGGACCAGCCCCTTGGAGAGTGAGGCACGCCCGCTCTCGACGTGATCGGGTAGGTTGACTTCATAACCTAACAATTCAAGCAATTCCACGGTAGCGATGCCGGCGTCGAGGTCGTTGTAGTTGGTGAACTCATCACAGAACAGGTGTACTCGCCCAAGGTGCTCACCACGCAGAGGCTTGAGTGGTGTGCGTTTTTCAAACCAGCGCTGCAGGGTGATCTTGTTGAGCCTGGGCATGCTGCGCTCCGGGTGAAAGCCTATCACTTTGTTAGCCACACGGCGTAGCGGGGGTGTTTGTAGAATCGCGTTATAGAGCCAGGGTGCGAGTGAGGCCAACCTGGCACTATCTGCAAAGTGGGCAATGATACGTGAGCGCAGCGGCACACCATTAGCATCATGATAGTGCTGCTGGAACTCGGCCTTGAGCTTGGTCATGTCCACACTGGACGGGCACTCGGATTTACAGGCCTTACAAGACAGGCAGAGGTCCATGACTTCCTTGATCTCGTCACTGTTGAAGGGGTTGCTGGCATCGTGCGGATCGGTCAGGATCTGGCGCAGGATATTGGCACGGGCGCGGGTGGTGTGTTTTTCTTCACGGGTCGCCATGTAGCTCGGGCACATGGTGCCTCCGGCCAGCGGCCCCTTGCGGCAGTCGCCGGAGCCATTGCATTTCTCGGCAGCACGGACGATACCCATGGTGTCACTGAAATCAAAGACGGTTTCATACTCAGGGGTCCCCTGCTCCGGGCTGTAGCGCAACGAGGTGTCCATCGGTGGAGTGTCCACGATCTTACCGGGGTTGAAGATGTGCTCTGGGTCAAATAGGTCCTTGAGCTCACGCATCAGCCGGTAGCAGTGCTCCCCGACCATCAGCGGGATGAACTCACCACGCAGGCGGCCGTCACCGTGCTCACCACTGAGCGAGCCACGGTATTTTTTCACCAACTGGGCAATATCCGTGGCCACTCCGCGGAACATGTTCAATCCTTCCGGTGTCTTGAGATCAAACATCGGCCGGGTGTGCAGCTCACCCGAACCAGCGTGGGCGTAGTAGACGCATTCGATGGCGTATTTATCACGCAGTAATTGATCGAACTCGGCGATGTAGTCGGGCAGGTCATTGACATCGACGGCGGTGTCCTCAACATTTTCCCTCGGCTTGGTGTCTCCGACGACATTACTCATCAGCCCCTGCCCGGCTCGGCGTAGCTCCCAGACTTTGAACCCGTCCTCTCCCCACAATACCGGGTAGGCGTAGCCATGATCAGCAGCCTGCCAGGCGTCGGTGAGGGCATCTACCGCCTGCTGCACCTCAGCCAGACTGTCACGGCGGATTTCCACCACCAGGATGGCACCGGGATCACCGAGCACAAAGTCGCGGTTACGCTGTTGGGCGAGATTCGACTTGGTGCATTCGAGGATATGCCGGTCGATGAGTTCGCAAGCACTTGGGTCATAATGCAGTGCCAGTAAATTAGCGCGCAAGGATTCATTCACGCTCTCGAAGTGACCACACACAAGGGCAACGTGTTCGGGGGGCAGTGGTGAGCAGTCGAGCTCGATCTCGGTGGCAAAAAACAAGGTGCCTTCAGATCCGGCGATGAGCTTGCAGAGGTTGAAGGGTTTGTCAGACGAGGCATCAAAAACCTCGGCATCCATCAGCAGGTCGAGCGCGTAGCCGGTGTTGCGGCGGGGAATCGAGGCAAGCGGGAAGTTCTCGGTAATGGCAGCCCGGTTCTCTGCATTACCAAGCATGGCTTTGACACCGCGGTAAATCGCGGTCTCCAGGCAATCCGGCCCGTCGCACTTGGCGTTAAATTCCTCAGCAGTCAGTGCCTCCACGGTAACCTCGCTGCCATCACTCAAAAACCCCTTCACCGAGATCAGGTGGTCACGGGTGCTGCCATACACGATGGAGTTGGAGCCACAGGAGTTGTTGCCCACCATACCTCCCATCATGGCACGGTTCGCCGTCGAGGTCTCGGGACCAAAGAGCAGCCCGTGCGGCTCAAGAAAGTGATTGAGCTCATTGCGCACCACACCCGGCTGCACGCGCACTCTGCGGGACTTGGCATCGACACTGAGGATACGGTCAAAGTGGCGTGAGACATCAACCACCAGGCCATCACCAACACACTGGCCGGCGAGCGAGGTGCCCGCGGTGCGCGGAATCAGGCCGAGCTTGTTGCGCCGGGCAAAGCGAATGATCTCACCGAGGTCCTTGTCATCTTTGGGAAAGACAACGCCCGCTGGCATTTCCTGATACTCGGAGGCATCGGTCGCGTAGAGACGGCGCAGGGTGTCACCCGTGTCGAGCTGACCGGATATACGCGATGCAAGCTGACCGAATGGGATCATGGTGCCGCGACAGCATCCGATGCCTCAGCGGAATCTGCGGACCGGTCCGCAGATTGCCCCGTGAGAATATGCTGATCCTGGTATTTGCGCGTCGCAAGGATGGATGCGGTAAAGCGCTTCGCCCACTCAGCAGCATCACCCTCCTGGTAATCAAAAAATCCGATATTGTTTTTCGGCCCCTTGGCACCCTGGTCAATGAATGACTGCAGCGTGGGCTGGAGCTCGGTGGAGTTTGCCATCGTTGGCAACACGCCTTTGATAGACTCCGCATAAAAAGCACCGCCGCCCATCACATCCATCACCCTCAATGGACCACACATTGGCGCCCACAGACCGACCGAATTGCGGAACGAAGCCTCAATCGCCTCGGCATCCGCCACCCCGGACTCCAGCAAATACACGGCCTCGCGATACATCGCGTAAGCAATGCGGTTACACAAAAACCCGGGAATATCTTTATTAAGAACAGCCGGCTCCTTACCAAGCTTCTCCGCCATCAATGTTGCAAGGGTCATGGTCTCGGCTGAGGTCTGCTCTCCGGGCGTCAATTCCAGGAAGCGGGTGACGTGACCGTGGCTGGACCAATGCATGCCAAACACTCGTTCGGGATGACTGCAGCCCTCCTGTAAATCCGTAATGGGAAATGCCGAAGTGTTACTGCCGATAAGAGCATCAGCGGTGATGAATTGCTCCATTTGCTGCAGCAAGCTCTTCTTAGCCGGCAGATCTTCCGGAATGGCCTCGATAACGAGACAGGCCCGGCCAAGGGCAGCGAGGTCCCCGGACAACTCCAAGCGTGCCTGCCACTCCGCCGGGTCAGCTGCATCGACCACTCCTGCATCCAGACAATGGGCTGCCGCATCCGGCAGAAAATCCTTCATCGCCACGCGGTTTTTTTCCTCCAGGTCAATGCCGACCACCGCAAATCCGCGTGACAGACAACACGCCGCAATCCCGCGTCCCAGCGGACCTAATCCGACCACTGCTATCGTCTGATCCTTGTTTGATTCTTTATCGTTCATCTTCGTATTCTATTGAAAGGTTTATTCGCCACCTACGCTAGGGAAAAACAGGCCGGAGAAAATCAGCATCAGTAGCACAATCACCACGGAGTAGGCCAACCACCAGAAAACCACACTCTTGTACCAGCGGTCACCGAGACTCCCGAAGATATTGAGCTTCTTCCAGTTCATGCAGAGCTGGTCGGTGACTTGTTCCGGTTTTGGCGGGCGGGTCAGGAAAGTAACGATCACGCACGTCGTCATGCTAATCAGGTAGAGAATTGAGGCCTGGTTCGGGAATGAGGCCAGCCAAAGCGGATAGTCAGCATCGCTCTTTAAGAAGATTTTCAGACCAAGACCCGCGGCCATGCCGACGACGATCGTAGCAAGTGCGGCCGGAGCCGTGACCCGGCGCCAGAGGATGCCCAACAGGAAGACTGCGGCGAAAGGAGGAGCAAAGAGCACGTAGAGTGAAATAACATACTCAAAGAGCCCTCCGCCCATATCACCAATGAAGCGGCCGATGATGATCGCAATCACCAGAACAAGCACGGAAGCAACCACGCCCACTTTGACTAACTGGCTGTCGCTGCACTGGGGGCGGAATAGACGGCGATAAACATCAAAGGTGATGATGGTGGAAGTCGAGTTCAACACGCTGTTGACCGTCGACTGGATCGCACCAAATAGGGCTGCGAGGAACAAACCACGCAGGCCGATGGGAACCAGATCCTGGATGAGTTTCACATAACCCTTGTCCGCGGCCGGCTTGACCTCACCCCATGGCTCGAGAAGCAATAAATCCGGATGCTTGGCGAAAAGCACCAGGCCGGGAACGATCACGATAACCGGCAGAATCACCTTGAGCCAGCCGGCAAACACAATGCCCATGCGGGCATGATACATGTCCTTGGCACCGAGCACGCGCTGGATCATGAACTGGTTGAGCACGTTGTACCAAAGGCTGACCGACAGCAGCAACCCGATCATTCCCCAACCGGGTGTCATCGGGTGGGTCACTGGCTGAATGACCGACAAGCGGTTGTAGCTATCCGTTCCCGCGAGGTCCTTGGTATTGCTCTGCACGGCCTCCGCCCACTGCCCACTGGTCGCCGCATTACGCTCAAGCATGACAGAGAAACCTTCGATAAGGCCACCACCATCAGGGGCAAGTGACTGAACTCCGAGCACAGTAACAATGACGCCACCGACAAGCATCACCGCCACGGTGAAGAGATCGGTCCATGCCACCGAGGACAAACCACCATAGATAGCCCATATGCCCGCGACAATGCCCAGCCCGATGATTGATGGCCAGAGTTCCCAACCGAACAGCTCATGCAGCGCGAGTGCACCACCATAGAGAACTGCGGCAAGAAAGGCGATCACGTTACTGATGATCGTTACTAGCGCAAACACGGTCCGCACTGCGGGGCTGAATCTTTTTTCCAAATACTCCGGGGTGGTGAACACCTTGGCACCGAGCAGGAAAGGAACAAAAAACCAGATCAGGATTGAGAAGGTGGCGACATTCGCCCACTCATAGAGCGAGACACAAATACCATAAACCATGGCTGCTCCCACCATGCCGATGAACTGATCACTTGAGATGTTCGAGGCGATGAACGAGCCTCCGACCACATACCAGGGCAGTTTTTTACCCGCCAGGAAATATTCCTCCGCGTTGGCTTGCTCCCCCCGCCCCGCTAAATAGCCAATGATTGAGAGAATCACAAAGAACAAGCCGATGGCGAAGTAGTCCCAATAGTGCAGGCCGAATTCGGCATTTGCCAGGAGTGGTTGAAGATCGATGCTCATGATGATATTTCCACGTTGGAGTTAAGTGTATCCTTGGTGAGCTTTGTGACGGCTTCAAGGGAACCCTCAGCGTAGGGAGTTTGCCAGACGGCGTAAAGCGAAGGGCCATGGTAGTGTGGCGCACTCGGCAAATAGCCGTGATTGCCATTGGCGAGATTGAGCACGAGAGCATGCGGATTGTCGGCACGAAGCTCACGCTGCAGCTGTGAGTAAGCCTCGAAAGGCACCCCAACCAGGGCTCCATCACCAAGCTTCCAACTCCAGATTTTCTCTCGGCAGCTTGTCCCCTCTCCCACTGACTCCCTGACCCTGAGCTGGCGCACCAACCGCTCATAGGCAAAGCCCTCGGGCTCCGCCTCAGACATCTGCTCACGAATATCAGCGAGGCTGGGCAAATCATCCTTCAAGGGCAGATCAATGCCAGGAGCACTTGCGCTGACTGTTTCTGAAAGTTCGCCCTTTGCTGGTGACCACAAGGCCAGAGGCGCACCTGACTCGAGAGCTCCGTCGTAATCCATCGCACTCATACCTGGAGCCAGCATCTCCAGCAAACTCATCGCAGCGTGTCCAAGCACGCGGCCGTGACGGTCTGCCACGGCGGGATCACCGAGATATTGCTCGGCCGGAGCAAGCTCACCGGAAGCACCCTGTAAAAACAGGCAAGGGGCACCGGTGGCATCCTCAATCAGTTCACGCATCGCACCCGGGAAATCCGGGGAAATCAGATCGTTCTCCCACGCCAGTGTGGTTGGGTGGCAGGCGTAGTTGACCAAGGTCGCGCGGGTGCGGTTGTCCTCATCAAAAACACGGGCCACGACCAGCGCACTGTCCGCAGCTTCCTCCGGATTCCAACCGGTGACAAAACGCTCCGGGCCATCCGGGTCAGGAAAGTCGCGATGGATGGCCAGCTCGCAGGAACCGTGGTGAAAAAGGAGCGAAGATTCCCGCAGGTCGGCAACCGCCTCTTTTGCCCCTACGATACATGCCTGCTCAAGCGTGTTCAAGTAGCCGGTGGTTGCCTCCGGGTTTGCCTCAGCCGGTGGCTCGGAGTCCAGCAAGGGGGCCGCGTGCGTGTGGGTGAGATGAACAATGAGATTTTCCTCCGCTAGAGATAGGGCCTCGCACAAGGCCAGGCGCAAGCGGTCAACATCAGCACGCGCACGCCACCAGCCTAGATCAAGGCTGATCAGGATCAACGGGGAACCGTTGCCTTCTGCAACCGCCAGTGCGGTGCCGGTGAGCGGGCGATGCACTCCATTGGCAAACCAGCGATCCGTTGCCCCCCAGTTTTTCACACAGACTTCCAAACCGGGCGTGATGTTCCAGCGAGCAACGCCGAAGCGTGCCCGTAGTCCGCGATACCGGGTTTGGCGAGTCATGGTGAGATCGATTCGTGTCCGGAGGGCTTCATGTTATTGGCCTCCTTCCACAGGCTTTGCAAAGAAGATCAAAGAGGCGGGTAGCCTCGTCTTCCGTCTCTGGATCAAGCGTGAAGCCGACCGGGCCACGGATGACACGATTCGGAAAAACTCCCTGCCTTTGCAGCAGCATTTTCTCCACACTCAGATAGCCATCGAGCCCCTGTTGCAGGGAAATAAGCGGTGCGATGAGGCCTTGCAGTTCTGTCGCCCTCGCCAGGTCTCCAGCTTCCAGCGCATCCCACTCGGCACGGATAGCCCAGACGATTTCAGTACCCGGCATCGTGCCGAAAATCCCTCTGCGGTACGAGTCAAGCAGGGCAATGCCGCCGCTGCCTTCAAAGACCTTCAGGCCGGGGCCACCTGCATCGCGAAGCTTACTCAAATTTGGCCCGAGAGGCTGGGCTTCCGGCTTAAAGAGCACACGCTCCCCAAAACGAGTGTAAAGATCGGCCTGGGAATCAATCGGCAAAGCCTCGCCAACGTAACCACTTGCATCTTGCACAATCACCGGCAAATCGGTCGCCGCGATGATGGCCTCATAATAACGGATTTTTTCCGGCAGCAGTGCTTGAGATGCTGCTGGCGGAATCGCCATCAGTGCATCCACGCCGGCGTCCGCGGCAGCGCGTGCGTGGCGAACTGCTTGCACGGTGCTCTCATCCCCGATGCTCATCACCACCGGACCACGCCCGCCATTGTATTCGACCAGCCGACTTGCCAGCTCATCACGCTCGGCATCCGTCAAGCGGAGGATCTCGGTGACCATGGCAGCGACGATACCCTGGCCACCGTTTTCATAGGCCCAGTCGATCTCGCGGGAAAGGGTGTCCCAGTCGATCGACTCGTCCTCGTGGAAGGGCAGCTGAATGACCGGCAGAACACCGGCGAGTGATTTGATCTTATCCATTGTAAATCGTATTAAAATTATTGGCTTTCTCTTACCAGTCACCCACCGCGCCGTCGGAGTAGAACACACGCTGGAGTTGCTCCTGCTTGAAGGGGTGCTTGGCGATTTCTTTTTCATCAAGCTCCACACCAAGACCCGGCAATGTGTTAGGCTGCACTGTTCGCGTCTTAGGATCGACTTTGAAGCCCTCCTGCACCACGTCATCACGCCACGGAACATCGTTGTGCACGCTCTCACAAATAACGTAGGAAGGTGTGGCAAAGCCGAGCTCAATCGAGGCCGCCGTGCTCACCGGCCCCTGCGGGTTGTGCGGTGCCAGCGCGACCCGGTAGGCCTCCGCCATGGCCGCGATGCGGCGCGCCTCGGAAAGACCACCACAGTGGGTGATGTCTGGCTGCAGCACGGAACAGGCACGTTTTTCCAGCGCCTCACGGAATGCATGTTGGGTGATCAACCGCTCCCCAGTGGCGATGGGTGTCTTCACCGCGTCCTGGATGCGGGCGATGTCATCGATGGTCTCCGGCCAGCAGGGCTCCTCGAAGAAGTAAAGATCGTAAGGCTCAAGAGCCTTGGCAAATTGCAGGCCCATCCGGGGTGAGGGCCTGGCGTGGCAGTCGACCATGATGTCCACATCCGGCCCCACTGCCTCGCGCATCGCCTCGACACATTCCGCCGCATAGCGGATCGGGCGGTTGCCCTCAAGCGGCATGGTCGGAGGCACGGCCATCGATTTGAATGCTGAAAAGCCGTCCTCGACCGCCTCCTGAGCCAGCTCGCCGAAGCGCTTGGCATCGGAGCAGTCCGTCTCGTAAAAATCTTCCATGCGGCCACCCCCGAGGTGGCAATAAAGACGAATATGGTCACGGACCGGGCCACCCCAAAGCTGGTGCACCGGTACTCCGTGGACTTTACCAAGGATATCCCAAAGGGCCAGGTCAATGCCACTGATGGCGGTGCCGCGCACCACCCCGTTACCGTGCCAGAAATGCTGGCGGAACATCATCTGCCAAAGGTGCTCGATGCGCCGCGGGTCCTCGCCGACGAGCAACTCGGCGATATCCTCAACCGCACCGACCACCGAGCGGGTGTGCCATTCCAGGGTTGCTTCACCCCATCCGTAGAGACCGGGCTGGTCGGTGATGACTTTGACAAAGACCCAATTACGCATCCGCGCGTTGCAGACGTGAGTTTCAATTCGTTCGATTTTCATAAGTGATGTGCGATGCACTGCCTGTTGTAACCAAGGCCGCAGGTGAAGGGAATGATTTTAGCACGATCAGATCATGCACAAATCCGACTTTTCCCGGGCCCGGCAACACTCAGCTGGGACACCAATCAACCTACGTATGCACAAACCCGCGCACCTGACGAACCCGGCGGTAATCGGCCGGCGGGATGCCAAAGCGGCGTTTGAAAGCGCGGGAGAAATGGAACGGGCAATGGTAGCCACAGTGCCCGGCAATGTCTTCGACCGTCCGCTCCGGGTAGGCGAGCATGCGCGACGCCTGTTGCAGCCGGGCCTCGATCAGCCAGGTTTTCGGACTCATGCCGATGTGAGATTTGAACATGCGACTGAAATAATCCACATTGAGCCCGCAGCCGGCGGCCCAGTCTGCAATGCTGACGTCCTCGCCGAGGCGCGGTCTGATCCATTCCTGCGCAGTATGCACGTGGTGCACGGTCTTCGGGTTGCCCCCGGCCGCTCCCGGCTCAGGGGCCAAGGATTCCTGCAGGTAGGCAAGCCAGTGGAACATGGCGGCGGTGACATGCAAGTTACGCCAGCGGCTCTGGCTATCCAGCGCATCAACGACATCCTGGAAGTTTTGCTCATAGGATTTCCTGTCCTCCAAGCGGTAGTGGCGCTGGTAACGGTGCTGCAGCAGGACATTGGTGGCATCATCCCGGCTCAGCGAGAGGCAGGCCGAGAGTGATGTCTGTGGACGGTCCGGATCCTGGGTGGCTGAGAAAATCTCGCCGCCTCGCCACACCAACATCTCACCGGGTTGCAACGGCACCGACACCCCGTTGATCTCCGCCGTCACCACACCCTCCATGAGATAAAAAAAACAGATCAGGTCCGACCCCAGACGCGAAGGCTCAATTTTCCATTCCGGATTACCCCCCCAGCAGCCGAACCACTTCACCTGCAGCCCGAGAGAAGTCTCGAACTCCGCTTTCCAGTCATGATGGTAGGGCAGGTCGGTGGTCATGAGGTCAATTTACGTATAAATTCCTAGTGTCCTCATATCGAAATAAAAACCAGCAAAAAGTAAATATCCGACTTTAAGGGGTAGTAGGCAACAAACGACAGGGGCGGGGCGGAGACTGCAAGATACAAGACTCGAAGATACAAGATAGAAGCTCACGCAAAGACGCCAGCTTGGCTGACACGCTCACAAATGATGACATCAAAGTCACCCCCCAGGTTACCCCCCAAGTTATCCAAAGTCGCTGTAATGATTTTTGC
>Ga0206125_10001018_pt1 | contig 34834 bp, 31 predicted proteins | sample Helgoland_Spring_4_FD_148598 | JGI IMG/M metagenome (GOLD analysis project Ga0206125, IMG submission 148598) | Pelagic subsurface seawater microbial communities from Kabeltonne, Helgoland, North Sea - Helgoland_Spring_Bloom_20160331_1 | ecosystem: Environmental > Aquatic > Marine > Epipelagic ... | reverse complement strand
TGGAATTTTTTCCACACTATCAAGTCCTAAGCAAGATGAGCTAGTAGCTGATAGAATGCGACATGGTGGTGTAGCGGCAGCAGACAAGTACTTTACACAAGGTTTGAAAGATGTGCTTGAAGCAGCAAAAACGTGCCAAAATTGGGAATATCCAATAACAGTTTATTATGCCTTTACTTCTAAAGACACGGGGGAGGATGCTCTTTCGTCAAGTGGGTGGGTGTCATTCTTAGATGCGTTAATTCAATCAGGTCTGAAAATTGTAAGAACCTGGCCTATGCGTACAGAGATGACGGCAGGCTTGAAAGCAAAAAAAAATTCATTGGCAACCTCTGTATTAGTTGTCTGCCGTAAACGAGAAAACCTTCAGGACAGTGTTACCCGTATTGAGTTTATTCGTGAATTGAAGGCCACTTTGCCACTTGAATTAGCCCTGCTGCTTAAGGGGAATATAGCCCCTGTAGATATCGCGCAGGCTGCGATTGGTCCTGGTATGGAGATTTTTTCAAAATATGCAAAGATAATAGAGTCTGATGATAGTTCAATGTCAGTAAAAACGGCTCTTTCATTTATTAATTCAGAGCTGGATGAATTTTTGAATGACCTTCACGGTGAATTTGATCCTGAAACGAGATTTGCGGCTACATGGTTTGAGCAAAATGGGTATCTGAAAGGGGAATACGGAACAGCAGATAACTTGGCTCGTGCCAGAGGCTTAGTTATTGAAGGGGTAAAAGATTCTGGTATTATTGATAGCTCTGCAGGTAAAGTTCGTATCCTGAGAAGAGATGAGCTGGACATAGAGTGGGATCCAAATTCAGACGCTCATCTAACCATTTGGGAGTGCTGTCAGTACTTGGTCAAAGAATACGAAGATGGTGGTGAAACAGCAGCTGCTGTGCTTGTCAAAAAGATGGGCTTTGACAGAGCTGAATCCGTAAAAGATTTAGCTTATTATCTATACGACATTTGCTCCAATAAGCGCCAAGATGCGAAAGAAGCTACATCCTATAATGCTCTTATTGCAGGTTGGTCAGATATTACACGTTTGGCGGCTTCTATTCACGATACTGATACAACGCGTCAAGCGAGCCTATTTTAGGAGAACATTTCCATGGCAAAAAGTGCAAGACAGGCTGTTTTTGAGGGAATGGAGCTTCTTCCAAAAGGCCTACAACCCTTTGTTATTCAGCGTTTAGAGGCCGCTATGGGGAAAGGTTGGCCACAAGACGTCATCTCTCGATTTCCTGAATGGCGCGTTGAGCCAAACGGGAAGTTCAATCTAGATACACAAAAGCTTCTTAAAATTCTGGAACGCCTATGGAATGACGCGTTTCGTGATGTTCTCGATCGCAGCCATCGTTCAATGGTAAATGAACTTGTAGAAGTTCGTAACAAACTGGCCCATGACGGTAAGTTTTCATATGACGATGCTGAAAGAGCACTGGACTCAATGCGACGTCTTTTGGAGGCAGTTAGCGCGGGGCAGAGCGCTGATGAGATAAGCAAAATGCGAGATACAATCTTGCGCACAAAATTTTCCGTGATTGCTAGAAACGAAGAACGCAAAAAGACACAAACCTCAACAATTACCACTGAAACAGTATCAGGCCTTATGCCGTGGCGTGAGGTTGTTGAGCCGCACCAAGATGTTGCTACTGGCGATTTTCAACAGGCTGAATTTGCAGCAGACTTAGCCAAAGTACACAATGGAAGTGCGCCATCAGAGTATCGCGACCCAAAAGAATTCTTCGCGAGAACATACCTAACAGATGGTTTGAGCGCCCTAGTTAAGGGAGCTGCTAAACGGCTCTCAGGACAGAGCGGTGACCCTGTAGTTGAACTACAGACAAATTTTGGGGGTGGTAAAACACACTCCATGCTTGCTCTTTATCACATGGCAGGCGAGACATCTGCGAGTGACCTTCCAGGCTTAGATCAATTACTTTCGCAAGATGGATTAAACGTACCCAAAAATATAAACCGCGCTGTTCTTGTTGGGACTTCTACAGGACCTTCTGATGTGAACCAGCGAGCGGCAGATTACGGTCGTCCAATTAACACAACCTGGGGCGAACTCGCGTTTCAACTTGGTGGTGAAGAAGTCTATCAGATGATTGCTGATCACGATGCTAAAGGCATTGCACCAGGATCAAACCTTCTCGAGGCAATTTTTAATAAATGCTCTCCTTGCCTCATTCTAATTGATGAATGGGTCGCATACCTTCGTCAGATATACAAAATTGAAGGTCTTCCTTCTGGTTCATTCGATGCAAACCTATCGTTTGTTCAATCGCTTACTGAAGCAGTTAAAGCATCGCCACAAACGCTACTCGTCGCCTCCCTTCCAGCTTCGCAAATTGAGGTGGGCGGTGAAGGAGGACAAGAAGCACTATCGAGATTAAAACAAACATTCAGCCGCGTTGAAAGTTCTTGGCGTCCAGCAAGCCAAGAAGAGAGTTATGAAATCGTTCGACGCCGTCTGTTTAAAGAAATTCCCAGTGAGAAATATCACCATAAAGATAATACGCTTAAACAATACGCAAAAATGTACAGGGAAAATCCCAATGATTTTCCACTTGGGTGTGCGGATGAAGACTATCGCAGAAAACTAGAAAAAGCATACCCTATCCATCCTGATCTATTTGATCAGTTGTACACAGCTTGGGGTTCATTAGAGAAATTCCAAAGAACACGTGGTGTACTGCGTCTCATGGCACAGGTTATTCATGAGTTGTGGATGTCTGGTGATCCATCAGTGATGATCATGCCAGGAAGTGTGGCAATTAGTTCTGATCGAGTAGAGCCTGAACTGCTTCACTATTTGGATACATCTTGGCAGTCGATAATTGCAGGAGATATAGATGGGGCAAACTCTGAGCCCTATAAAATTGATCAAAACGCTCCTAATCTGAATAGATATTCTGCTACTCGTCGCGTGGCGCGTACTGTATTTATGGGTACAGCACCTCACCACGACCAAGAAAATAAAGGTTTAGATGATAAACAAATAAACTTGGGTGTTGTGCAGCCTGGTGAAAAGATTGCCTATCTTGGAGATGCATTACGGCGTTTAGCAAACCAAGCAAAGTTTATGCACGGCGACCTTGGTCGCTATTGGTACTCAATGTCTGCAAGCCTAAATAGAACGGCCGCAGATCGTGCTGGGCAGTTGGAAGATGCACTCGTGAGGGTCGAAATAGACAAAGCTCTAACTAGTTACATGAACGGATTGGCAGATCGTGGACATTTTGATGCAGTGCAAGTTGCACCAGAAAATTCATCAGAGGTACCAGATGAGCCAGGTGGCGTTCGTGCTGTCGTTTTAGGTGTTTCCCATCCGCATACTGGTCGTGATGGTTCAGACGCCATGGAGGAAATAAACGATATATATCTTCAGCGTGGAAACTCGTCGCGGATATATCGCAATACTTTAATATTCGTTGCACCTGAATATCGCCAAATTGAAAATCTCGAACTTGCAATGCGCTCTTCAATCGCCTGGAACGAAGTTGTACGGGATGCTGAGAGTGGACGCTTAAACTTACGTACAAGTGACATAGCTCTTGCTAAATCCAAAGCAAAAGAAGCTGGCGATACTACACAAACTCGTTTGAAGGAATCTTGGTCATATGTAGTCTATCCGTATCAAGATACTCCTCAGAGCGACGTAGCGTTCACGTCTGTTAAGGTTCCCGCTCAGGATGGTATATTGGCGCGAGCAAGTAAAAAGCTTGTGAGTGACGGAGCACTGCTTCCAGAGATTGGTCCAGATAATCTCAATCGAAACCTCACAAAATATATTTGGAATGGCAAAGAAAATCTCCAAATGTGTGATTTATGGGAATATCTGAACCGTTACACTTATTTGCCGCGTCTGAAAGGTAGGGAGACCCTTGTAAAAGCTGTGCAATCTGCGGTGAGTGGAATGCTTCCAGGGCCGTTTGCATACGCTGAGCGCTTTGATGAAGCGAATGGGAAATATATTGGTCTCCTAATCGAAAACTCCTCTACTGCTACAATAATGATTGATGATGCATCTGTGATTGTTGATCCAAACGTGGCTGAAGCTAATCGCCCCAGCACAGTTGTTCCGCCTGAACCTGGACCTGGGCCAACACCTCCAGGCCCTGGGCCAGGACCTATAACTTCACCAAGTCCACCAGCTCCACCAGAAATGGATCCCACAAGGTTTCAGGGTACGGTTTTCTTATCTGCAGATCGTCCTGCACGGGATATGGGCCAAGTTGTAGAAGCTATTATCGAACAGCTTTCAACAATGCCTGGTGCGGATGTTACACTGAAACTAGAGATTGATGCTGAAGTACCATCTGGGCTGGATCGTGCAAAAGTTAGAACGCTTATGGAGAATGCAAATACGCTCAATTTCACGGATAAATCAGTGGAGTGAATTACGGTGAAAAAATACTTTGGAAAATTTGTTCCAAAACAGAGCTGGTTTGACACTAACGGTGACGGTGACGGTGATGTTGATTACAAAGACTTCATAGCTGCGGCTCAAAATACGCTAAATGCGTTAACACCAAGCAACGCGGTCTTAGATATTAATGGTGATGGCGTCATTGATATAAAAGACGCATTGGATGCGGCTCGAATTACTGGAGCCACAATTGCAGGCGCTGGCGATGTTGATGTCCTGAAACAACGGGAAAACTTGGATGCTGTTGTCGCGGCTATCAGCGGCGCAGGAGTGGATTTCAGTTGGGCCTTCGATGACACAGGCACGGCTCATGCTCGACATATCAGTACTGACCACGGCTGGAAAATATCATTAGATCGCGGCTTGGATATCTTCCAGCAGTACCCGATGAGTGATGCCTTCAGCCTTGCTAACCGAATGCAGGAGCAGCGAGCTATAAAGCAATTTGAAATCACTTATCTTCGGGCCTAGCGAAACATTTTATCATTTTTTAGCCATTCAAACGGACGTAAATTGGCAGCATGAAGGACGCCTCCGGTGTTAAAAAGCACCATTGAAAACGTCTTGTCAGATTTATTACTGGTACAAAAGAAGCAAATTATCTTTTGTCCTGGTCCAGGATTAGTTGCTGTGAAGATTGATGAAGAATTTGCAGATCAATTTATTGATGTTTGGCAATATATTGAAGCTGTAGAAAACCTTGTTAGAGAAAAAAATTTCGTAAATTAGAAATATTGAGAACTATATTAGGAGAAAAATTTATCATTTTTGTATTGTTGTTTTCAAGCTATTGCTGGCGAGCAACAAGAAAAAAATGCGATCCCGAAATTTTGTCTAATGCTTGAATTTTAGAATGTTAGTTTACTTTGAAGCTTAGCTACTCAGTAATTAGTAACTTAGCTGGGGCTCTTTCCGTAAATACTGTCCGTCATTGTTTAGAATTTGAGCCAGTAATCGAAAGAATTAGACTAAGTGACATTAGAGAAATGTTATGCGCTTCAAACGCCGCGCCGCTTCCAAAGATTTTGGCGACCCATCTGGTCTACGCCCCGGCACCGGACAGCTTTCCGGTGATGTTACCCAAGACGATCTCAGGGCAGACAATCAGCCCGACAGCTTACCTGGAAGCGGCTCAGGAAATGATGAGCTGGGCAGTCGAACGGGAGGAGATGACGAAGGAGGAAGAGGAAGCACTGGTCAAGACGCTGGACCCGTGGTCGATGTCGGAGGAACTGGATCTGAGCTACCTGGTAAGTCAGGAGAACGACATAGTGGTGCACGCCCCGAAGACTCAGGAGGCGCTTCAGGCGCTGCCAGACAGCCCGGTGAAACACAATCCGGCACTAATCGATGGGATGCATTAAAGGTTAGCGGTGGAGATGGCGCACGCCCTGACGGCGCATTACAGCTAGATCAGCAAAAGCTACAAGTCGAGTACAGGACACGCAGTAATGCTCCATTCCAAGTCGGCACGCTTGTTCCAAATCCACTTCTCGAAGCTTCATCACGCGCAAAGCAACAGGCGATAGAATGCTTAATCAGCCTTGAATTATTGATGTGGAAAAATCGCGGTGTTAGTGGACCACTTTTTCGGGAGCAGTCCAGGTCGATACGGGCACTGGTGGATCACGGCACTTTTCAATAGAGAAGGCTGGCGGGTCAGTGTTGGCCGTGTGTACAGGATATGGCGGCGTGAGGGGCTTAAGGTGCCTCAGAAACAGCCTAAACGCGGGCGGCTCTGGCTCAATGACGGATCCTGTGTCCGTCTGAGGCCGGCCCACAAAGGGCACGTCTGGTCCTATGACTTCGTTCAAGACCGAACTCATGAAGGCAAGGTGTTCCGCATGCTTTGCATAATCGATAAGTTCACCCGGGAATGTCTGGCTATACGCGTAGAGCGAAGACTGAACTCCCGAGATGTCTTGGATGAACTAGGAGAGCTCTTTGTTCGTCATGGACCGCCAGAGCACATTCGCTCGGACAACGGCCCAGAGTTCATCGCAACGGCACTGAGGGAGTGGCTTGAACGGCTCGGCACAAAAACCTTGTACATCGAGCCAGGATCACCTTGGGAGAATGGGTACTGTGAGAGCTTCAATAGCAAACTTCGAGATGAACTACTGGCCAGGGAGATCTTCTATGATCTGCGCGAAGCCAAAGTGCTCATCGAACGCTGGAGGATCCACTACAACACCTACAGGCCTCATTCTTCACTTGGCTACAAGCCTCCAGCTCCAGTGACCGTCTTGCCCGCTTCGTCCATTCCGCCCTATAAAGGAAGGGCGGAATGACGCCGCTTGAAACCGAAGCCAATCCTAACATTCAGGTTGGACCACTTCGATGAGGCAGGCCATTAGCAATTACGTCTTTGGAAAGTGGATGTCAGTTCAAAAATATTCGTAACAGGTAATTATGCCGACACTGTCAGCAGCGCCGTAGTGAGGATTTCCGTACGGTCGAAGTTGGTAAGATCCTATCCACGTATTCGGATCTTCAGACCCAGTTGCTGACAAACGCGCATTTAGAAGATAAGAATCGTCGGCGTTGTCGATCCAGGCGCCGATTTCAACTTGAAGTATGATGGTATTTCTAAAGGCCAAAACTTCAGACTTAATTTCCGCGCCACCATTAGTACTGAACACTTCTTCGGAATGCTTGACTTCCAAATTGATTGTTTCGAGCCAGATGTCAGCGGAATAAGTTCCGCCTTTTGCCGAGAAGACCAAATTTTCATCCTCAGCATCGCAATAGAGCACTCCGCCGGCATAAGCCAAGGACGATAGGGCAAGAGCCGATATAGAGAATATTAAGGATAAGAATTTTAGTGATAATCGCATGCTGTTTGGTAACGTCTCAGTAGTTATTGCCGTCGAGTTTTTAGTGGCACGCCCCTTAAGGTTTCTAACAGGGGCAGGGGCCTAAGCTTTGGTTGCGTGCCTGAAGTGTGCAGCGGTGATCTCCGTTGTTTGAAAATCGGCTTTTTCCAATTATTCTAGTGGGGGCTCTGGGAACCAAGCGTCTGGGTCTAATTGTCCGCAATAAATGTAGTTAAGCCCATTGCCATCGCCCTTATCGACAGGGGTAAAAATCGCACGATGTTCGTTAACGTAGAAGCGGCCGCCTTGGTGCCCACGGACCTCCCGAATAGGACGCAGAGCTTTTGCGACTAAAGCTTTATCTTTCAGAATTTTTGAAAGCTGAACCTTACGTGTTACCCCTTGCCTAATTTCAGGTGGTGTAGAGGTCGTAAGTGCTGGAGACTCAAAGTAGATGTCTTTTCCTCCAGCTGCCAAAACATATGGAATAGCAGGGCGAGGACCAACCCACGAATCACCTGGGACAAGTGCGGTACCGTTAAGGTCGATTGGTTTTGAAGTTAGCTGTTTACCCTCAAACTCAAACTGAAAGTCGCAGTCAACTTTTCCAGCCGAGTAATAATGCGAACTGCCTCCGCGAGCGATTGGTACGATAAGATGTTGATATTCGTTAATGTAAAAGACACCGCCTTCTTGACCATCTATCGCACGCTTCACTTGATTGACCTTCTCAGCGATTCCGGTATCGCCACTGTCAATGGCAAGGAACATAAGTCCCTCACCTAAATCGTAACTGACTGTTACTTTCCATTTTCCGTCGTCGATCCGAACAGCATATTTGGCTGTCTTATTCACATTCTGAGGCCATTGCCCTCGGTAAAGCGTTGGTTCGCTCATCCTCATCTCCTTTGAATCCATTTATCCCAGTTATCAAATTCAGCGCGGTCAAGTTCGCCAACATAAACGGCTTGCCAACCATCTCCTTGCCGCCGGTTGGTAATCACGTGACCACCTATCGTTACGCGAACTCTGCCTCCGGCGTCGTAAGGACGTCCTTTTTTAAATCCAGCTATCAGGCTTGAGTTTGTTCCTGTAATGCTCTCTCTGTACTGTTCCTGGCCAAAGTCTGAAGGTTGCTGCCAGAATGTTTGCAGAGAGCCATTTGGGCTAATGGTGCACTCTAGTCCAACCGTACTAGGGCCTGGCCATTCGCTACCAGCAATGAATGTATTTGACAAAAAGTCGACAAGGCCGTTGTCAGTGGACATAGCTAAGCCGCCTTCATAACGACCAATAACTACGCGAACACCGGCTTCGTTCTCCTCCTGAAGGGGTTTTACAATTAGGCCTGTAGGCAGAAACAGAAGCCGACCACCGCGCCAGTGTCGCTCTACCAATTTGGTGATGCTTTGAACGCCCTCATCAACGTGGACAGAACAAAACTCTCGGCCTACTTCGGTATTAACCCACGCACCTAAGTTCCCATTTTTAATGCGGAAACCCGAATTGCCCCGGGACGGTGAGTAGGGGCCATCCCAGTAGGGGAATGGCTCGGTTTCAGGAATAAACCTCATCCCGGAAACTCCAGGGCAGCAGTTGCATGTTCAAAGTCGATGCGATCGCCATTAATTTCAATCCAGTAGGCCGTCTCACCATCCCAATATAGCTCTCGAATGGATGTCGACTTTTCATCCTCTTTTTGTTGGATCCATTTCAAAAGCATTTGCTGAGTTAGCCCAGCTTTTTCTGATGAAGCTTTTTCAGGTCCTCGTGCGTAGGTTTCATTTCTGCCATTTTTTCTAGCCATCACGCGCCTTCCTGACGCGCTTTTCACAAGTAGCTTTACGATGTTTTTTTCAGTAATTTCTTCAGGTAATGCAATAACGCCAAGGTAAATCCACCGGTCCTTCGACCCCTCTATTGAACCCGCCCGGCAAATCAGATGACCACAGGGTGTGCGAACGGCTCTGCGGAACTGGTTTATTTCGACAATTTGAGCGAGAGCTTCTTTGGAGGTTCGAACCAATGCTTGGTCATCCGTCCGGAGGTTTCCAGCTTGGTCAACGCGCAATTCAATGCCGATAGTCTGGCCGATGTAGTCGGATCCGACTTCTAACAATTGTGTATCAACTTCATTACAAGGCGGTCGGTAAGTTCTTGGTGGCGTTGCTGTTTCGGTAAAGGTACCAATCAGGCTGTCGAGGTTGGAGGCGTTAACTATTCGGTCATCTTCGTCAGACCATTCAAAATACCTGTTTCTTTCAGCTCCAACGATGGCCTCCCAATCTGCCTTTTGGTAAATTGATTCGTCCTCGGTATCCTTTACGTAAAGCACAAAGACAACAGCTTGGTTGTCTGATTCTTTTTTTCTCAGCATGCGACCGAGGCTTTGAATGCGTTGTCGTACCGAACCACTAGATGCCGCTATGATACCAATATCTGCCGAGGGTACGTTGAACCCCTCTACTAGAGACTTTGCGCTAATGATTGTGCGCGCGACACCTTGTCGAAAAGCCTCGATATTGGCTGTCCTCAGTGGAGCAGGTAGCCGCGAATTTTCAAGGACTGCAGGAATTCCTCGGTCTATCGCAGAGAGAAAGATTTCATTTATGTCGTCAACAGATTCGTGAAACACGATTGCTCGGCGCTCTTCGTCTCTCATGACGGCATCAAGTATGTGAAGCGTCAGACTAGATCGAGCCGACGCTCTGTATATCAAACGCTTGCGCTCATTGGCCATACCGATGAACCTTGAGGCATCTCCACCGCCTTCCTTGCTTGCGATCGTCTGACACCAAGCAATGAAGCTCTGCGAAGTTTTGCTTCGTCTATGCGCGACTTGAAGATCTTTCCTCAAGTCAGATATCTCCCGGCTCAGTTTAAAATATTGGGTACTTTCCTTCTCGTTAAGCTGTAGGCCGACGTGCCAAACCTCAAATGACGTAAGTAGCCCGGCTTCAAGACTTTTTTTCAAGGAGAACTCAAAAATAATCGGTCCGAGCCACTTGCCGACTTCACTTTTCGCGTAGGCCACATCAGTCGGTACAAATTCTTCGGCGCCATCGTTTTCAGGAGTAGCGGACAGGCCAAGAGTATATTTAGGCGATGTATCAAAGATTTTCCGGGCTTCTGTGGCGTTCGCGCGGTGGCACTCATCAACCACCAACAAAAGACGGGACGACCACTCATTTTTCCGAACGAGAGTAGGGAGCCGATCGCGAGCGGAATTAAGGACACAAATTAAAATTTTCAGATCAACGCCGTCGGCTACTGTTTCACCACCACCCATTAAGCCAATTTGCTCTCTTGGAATGTTAGCTTCACTTAGCTCATCTAGCCATTGATGCATAAGAGGTATAGTCGGAACAACAATTACGAGCCGCAAGTCAGCTTGCTTTGTGTTTTGCAGACGTTGAGCCGCGGCGAGGGCAAAAATAGTCTTACCTCCGCCTGTCGCTACTTTTACCGTACCGCGTCCTTGCTCTAACCATTTGGCTAGACAGTCCCGTTGCCAAGAGTGCAGCTGTATTGCCTCAGGTATGAGGTGCCAATTTTCTGCGGTATTGGGTTCGGCCTCCGACTTTGAAGTTGCTTCAGCCTCAGTCTGCAGCGTTTCATTGGAGGTTTTGAATTGGGGCTGCTCAGCAAGTGCTTGGCGTGTAAGAAGTTGCTGAAGCACAAGGTGGTTCTTCTGTGAAAATATAGTTCTATCCATCTGTGCTTTCTCCACGCCACTTGGCTTTGGTACGGTCGACTTTGTGGTTACAGTGTTTTTTCCCGCCGCATGAAACTCGATTTATGTTCGGCCTCATACAAATACTACGATAATTCTCGTCAAAAACTACCAAAGACAGCCCTCAATCAATGAGCATGAATTCGACGAAATGAATTCTAGTGCTCGCTGCCTCGCCATTTCGGCCGCGCAAGAGGTTCCTGCTATGCTCCCAGCAGTACCGAGAGAGCCACCAGTAAAAGCGCACTTCAGATCGCGGTATCTGACCCAAGCTCTTTGAACTTCCCTCAAGCCTTCGGGGTCAGACAGGTTAGATAAACGAAGGTGATATTCTTCAGTTAGAATTTCCTCCCACGACCCATGATCTCGTCTATAGCAGTCTTGCATCGCATAAGTGGAAAAAGCATCCTGTAAGCAATCATCTAGTCGCTTATTGAACACCGAATCTATGTAAGCTCCATAATCCCATCCATCGGTGCGGGTACTCAAAATGCTGGCTTGACCGCCAGCCATCCAAGATGTTTGACCTTCAATCACCTGAGCTTTTGGTGTTGTTGTTAGTGCCAACGACGCAAATCCAATTACACACATGAAGCAGGTTGTGATTAATTTCACCATGATAATTACTTTTTCCCTCCCGATTTAGCATCAATTAGCGCGATGGATTCCTCAAGCCTCAGGGTCTTTGGATTCTTGTCTTTAGGGATGGTTGCATTGGTGCGACCATGCTTGACATAAGGCCCGTAGCGACCTTCGTTCAGGGTAATTGGTTTTCCGTCCCGAGGGTGTAGACCCAGTTCCGTTCCCGGTGCGGCCTTGTCTTTGACTTTTTTCTGCTTTTCGTTGATCAGCGCTACAGCTCGGTTCAGGCCGATTTCGAGCACGCTTTCGTCTTCCGGGATATTGGCGTAGGTCAAGCCCATCTTGACGAAGGGACCATAGCGACCAATCCCAGCCGTGATCATCTCGCCTTCGTATTCCCCAACATCCCGCGGCAGGGCCAACAGGCCCAGCGCCATTTCGTAAGTCAGGTCCGAAAGTTCCAGACCCTTGAGCAGCGAAGCCCGCTTTGGCTTTTTGCCTTCTTCCATATCATCAGGTGTACCGACTTGGACGTACCAACCGTATGGGCCTTTCTTGAGGAAAATGCCCAGGCCCGACTTTGGGTCTATGCCGATGGGTTCGTCTTCTTTGGCGGCCTGACGTGGCTGATCGGTGCCCTGGATCGGCTGATCGGTAAAACGACAGTCGGGGTAGTTGCCACAGCCAATAAAGAAGCTGGTTTTGCTGAATTTCACCGAAAGTCGGCCGGTGCCACAGGAAGGACAGGCGCGGGGGTCAAAATCAATTGGCGATCCGTCTTCCTTTTGCCTAGGGAAGAAGTACGGGCCGAGGAATTCATCTATCACGTCGATGACCTTAGTGACCGGAACTTCCTTGGTTTCTTCGATCAGGGCGTGGAAGTCAGTCCAGAAAGCCGAAAGTACGTTTTTCCATTCAAGCCTTCCGCCAGAAATGTCGTCCAGCTGTTCTTCGAGAGCGGCGGTGAAGTCGTATTCGATATAGCGCCGGAAAAAGTTGGACAGGAACGCCACAACCACGCGACCGCGCAACGCCGGAATGAACCGCTTCTGGTCTAAGCGCACGTACTCGCGATCCTGTAAAACCGAGATAATCGAAGCATAGGTCGAAGGTCGACCGATGCCGATTTCTTCCATCTTTTTCACCAGCGTCGCTTCGGTGTAGCGCGGTGGAGGCGCCGTGAAGTGCTGGTCGGCGACAACCTTCTCGCGGGTCAGCGTCTGACCCTTTTCGAGGCGCGGAAGACGCTGTTCACTATCGTCGTCAGCGGTATCGTCGCGGCCTTCCTGATAGATCTTGATAAAGCCGTCAAAGGCGAGCACAGAGCCGGTAGCGCGAAGCTGCGCAGCCCCTGCATCAACGTCGATATCCACGCCAACCTGATCAAAAACGGCTGCTGACATCTGACAGGCCACGGTGCGTTTCCAGATTAGCTGGTAAAGGCGCATTTGGTCGCGGTCGAGGATGCCTTCCAGTTCTGTCGGTTTGCGAGAAAGCTGGGTCGGACGCACGGCTTCGTGCGCTTCCTGCGCGTTCTTGGCTTTGGATTTGTAGAACCGAGGGCTGTCGGGCAGGTAGGCGGTGCCGTAATCGGACGTAATCAACTCACGCGCACTGTCGAGCGCTTCCTTGGAAAGCTGCACACCGTCGGTTCTCATGTAGGTGATCAGACCCACGGTCTCACCATCAATGTCCATGCCTTCGTACAGCTTTTGTGCCACGCGCATGGTGTGAGCGGCGGAGAAACCGAGTTTGCGGCTGGCTTCTTGCTGCATGGTAGAGGTTGTGAACGGCGGTGCCGGGTTCTGCTTGCGCTGCTTTTGCTCGATCTCCAGCACGCGGAGCGCTGCGGCCCCTTCGACTACGTTTTTCGCCGCGGTCGCGTCGGTTTCGTTGCCAAGCGAGAACTTCGTAAGCTTCTTGCCGTCGAGGTGCGTCAGCCGCGCTGCCACCTGCTGGGATTTTCCGTCATTGAGCGTGGCAATCACGTCCCAGTATTCGACCGGCACAAAAGTTTCGATTTCCACTTCACGTTCAGAAATCAGTCGCAGAGCCACTGACTGCACACGACCTGCGGAACCAGAACTCGGCAGCTTGCGCCACAGGATCGGCGAAAGGTTAAAGCCCACAAGATAGTCCAGAGCCCGGCGCGCCATGTAGGCGTCAACCAGATCCCGGTCGACATCGCGGGGGTGCTGAAACGCTTCTTTAACCGCGCTCTTGGTAATCTCGTTAAAGACCACGCGCTGCACGTCCTTGCCCTTGAGCTTGCCGCGCTTTTCCAGCTCGTCCTGAATGTGCCAGGAGATTGCTTCGCCCTCACGGTCTGGGTCAGTTGCCAGAATCAGTTGATCGTGGTTCTTGAGCGCTTTTTCTATGTCTTTCAGGCGCTTATTGCTGTCGGGTTCGACCAGCCACGACATTTCAAAGTCGTTGTCCGGGTCCACAGAACCGTCTTTTGCAGGCAAGTCTCGGATATGCCCGAAGCTGGCGAAAACTTCGAATTCCTTGCCAAGATACTTGTTGATGGTCTTCGCCTTTGATGGGGACTCAACTATTACAACAGGCACGTTTGAACTCGCTTTCACTAAAGTTAAGGGGCTTTTTGCTTGGAAAACCAGGGAGAGTAACTTTGCGCCTGTATTTCACCAGCTTCCGTCTGAAACCTTGGATGGCTCTAACGATATTTTGTTGTAGTGGAGCTCCACAGGATCCTCGGGCCAAAAATCACCGGAGCTTTTTTGGTCCAAGTCTTTAATGGACTTCACTTTTCCTAGAGCAACGGCCCCTTTGATGGATCGTTTGTCTCCATCCCAGATGTCGAACCATGGCAAACCCGCTTCGCTATAGGTTTTGGCATCGATGGGGGTCTTTGGGGGTTGTTCTCCAGTTATGTCCATCCACTGCTCGGCATTGGTTAGCATGACGAAACAGCGTTGCCGTTGAGCCATATCCCATGAATCTTCGCCATAATCGTCAGGGTGGATTTTTTGCCGCATTTTGCCACCCATTCCTAAGCTGAGCTCCTCAGCCGCAGAAGGCGCGCAGCAGTTCTCAATAACGGTGCCCAGTCTGTCAGAATGAGATGCGCGCTCCGCCTGCAGTTTTTCGTAGAGCTGGCTTTTCATAGGGACGACTTCAATTTGAAGCCCACCGACCATAGATGTCGGATCTATTTGCTCTTCAATTGAATATCCCTGACCCAGAGGGGCAGCTACAAATTGGCGAATGCTCTCCTCACCGACGTTGAAGCCGTCGAGCCAAGGCTGATCCGGACAAACAACATAGTCCTGAGGATTCATATGCAGCCCTTCGGACCACTTGTGACCTGACACGGCATTAATTTTCCCCGCGCCGACTTTGACGGCGACGGGCAGGGGAGGTTCGCCGAGCTGGTGCATGCTAGTGAATTGTATCCAGAGGGCTTCTGCTTGATACATGGGCATTATGACACCGCCCCGCTTTTTGAGGTGTTCGCTCTGACCAAGGTCAAAATCTTCGATATGCTGCAATGGAAACTTTCCAAGCCCAGGTGGCAGATGATGAGTTCTGCCGTCATCGGGTATTCGAAGAGTCCGCTGAAAATCGAGAGTTAGACCTAGGTTATTAGCTATATTGGGGAACCGGAATATTAATTGGTTATTTTTGAGTGATACCATCAATTGTCTCCTACCAATCACCGTCAGTTACGTGCCGCACGACACTTAGTATCGCGTGATCTGGTTGTTCTTTAAGTTGTCGAATAAGATCTCCAAACAGCTTGGGGCGCGCCTTTATGATTTGCTGCAAATCCGTTGATACCTTTCCCGCCATTGCCAGCAATAAATCCGGATCTTCATCAAGTACCTTTGCCAAAGATAAGATTTTAGCTTCGGACGGTGGCGCAGTCAGATCCCGTTCAACCTTGCTCAGGTAAGCCGGTTCGACGCCTATTTCGGACGCAAGTTTGCGGAGTGACAAACTCCCGCCCCTTGCCTGAAGCGCTTCTCGTCGACTTCTAATATAACAACCAAAACTTTGCATGTGTTGTGTGTACTACATGGTACACATTTAATCAAGCACAGCATCCTGCCTTAGCGAATTGGCGGAGCCTCAATGCTACAATTTTTCATGGGTTCAATCGGAGCGTGAACTGGCCCCCGATTGGATCGAACAGTTGGTCATAGATGGAAGGGCTTAAGCTTAAGCACAGCACTATGTCTAACGATACCACTTACCCTGGACCGCAGGTCCAGATCACCTCCGCAGACGAGCCCGTAGCGTGAGGAAGGCGGAGATGGAATGCTGATGATAAACTTCGCTTCGTTGAAGAAGCTTTAGCCGACGGAGAGAGCGTTTCTGCCGTTGCCAGACGCAACGGTGTCCGCCAAACTTGATTTATCGGTGGCGTCGTTTGGCTCTTGAAGACGGTGCCTTGGCGGTCACCAGGGACGATAGCTTGATCAGCGACAAGACCGTTCGAGAACCGCAAAGCCAGATCAAGTAGCTCGAGCGCCAGTTGGGGTGAAAGACCATGTAAGTCGAGATCCTGCGTGAAGCTGTCGAACAGATCCGATAGTCCTGGCCAAGTTTTGGTCGCAATAAACACGCACAATAATCGGACATCTTTAGCGTCATTTATCAATTTGGTTTCCGTTTGAAATCCTCATCTTTTAAGAGACTTTACACCGAGGAACCAATACATGTTTCACTGTGCGGACAACCGTCACAGCAGAAGGCCCCGGACTTGCACTACCCACCCATTCGTAGTGTTTGGTTCCCCTGCAGCGGTTGTTGTGGCTTTCTATGTCATCTCCAGCTCAGAAGCTGCTGCTTTTTAAGGGTCGGTTTCCTCCTACCTCTGTTCATCTTCTTAAAAATGGCTCTTTTGAAGCAACTGATGGCTCTGGTGCATCAATTGTCATTAGCCCAGATAAGTTCGTCCTGCTGAGCCACGGAGCAGTATTGATTGCTCAAAGACACGCTTTTTCAGAAGCTGATAGAGATCAGGTCAGCCCAATACCTCAGCCTGTCCTACCTGAAGCCGCCTTAGGAGTTGATCTGCTATGGCGTGGGGTGAGTTTGCTTGAACTTGTGGCCGGTCTTGCCAGTTGAGAAGGATTGGCAGAGGCCTCTTCGACAGAAGGTGGGGAAGGCCAGCAATCACCGCCACAGATAGGTACGGTTATTAAGGGCCCATTGTCAGGTGCATTTGTCTTCGCTGATCAGAATAGCAACGGACAATTTGATGATGGTGAGCCAAACACAGTTACAGACGAGTATGGTGACTACAGTCTGCCACCGGGCAGCTAAGGCTCAGAAATAATTGTTCTCACCAACCACTTCTTGGTGGTTAAGATAAGCAAGAAACTTTTATCAAATCTACCTATTTGGAACCATAAAAACTGACGTCAGACAGTCTCCGGCAAGGTCTGATGGGCAGGTCGCGCGCTGTCACGGCCAGCCCTTGATCCCACGACAGACGTAATCGCCCCAGAGCTGGAGATAATGCCGTTTCTTCTTGATCTGGCCGGATCTTTGATAGGCTTGGACCAGCTTGCTCGGCGAATGGGCCAAGATCTGTTCAGCCAGATCGAATGGGCAATCTGTCTCAGAAGCTAGCCAGCTCCGGAGGCTCGATCGAAAGCCGTGCGGAGTGCTATCGATCCCCAGATCTTCGAGAGGGACCGAGAAGGCATTCATCGAGAGCGGCTTACCGTTCTGTCCTCGCCAGAACTCCTCTTCGTTCGCCAGATCAAGGTTGTCAAATAGCAACCCAAATGCCTGCTTACTGAGCGGCTGAATAAAGGCGATGCGGTTCTTCATCCGAGATGCGTCGATCTCGATCACGCCCCTGATTGTGTCAATGTCGCTCACCCGGAAGGACCGAACTTCCCCAGACCTGAGGCCGGTCAAGATCAGGAAACAGAGCGCCCTTGATGCTGGACTGTTGTGGTCATATAGCGCTTTGAAAGCCGCCGGAGTCTCTCGATACGCAATCGCCCGATGATGCTTCACGCGGGCCTTCTGGATCGGTAGGAGCTGCTCCACGCCCTCGGTCGGGTTGGCGTACTGGCGAGCGCCGATCGCAATGACCCATGAAAAGATATTTTTCAGCCTTCCAAGAGTGCGTCTCGCTGTCTCCGGCTTGGCCTCCCAGAGCGGCTCCAAGACATCTCTGATCTGGGCTGTTGTGATCTGCGAGACGGGCAAGTGACCGATGGCCGGGATCATATAGAGGCGGAGAGTTGTCCTCCAGCTCTGGAGGGATCTCTCGCTGGTCAGACGCGGCTCCACCCGCTCGGCCATATATTTCCGGGCCGCCTCGCTGAATGTCATTGTGGAGCTGACCACTACGCCCGATCCCTTGATCTGGCCGCGGATCTCTTTTCCCTTAGCTCTGGCCGCTTCGATGCCGGTTTCCGGATACGAGCCAATTCCGCGCTCGGTGGTCTTCCCATCAACAGCCACCCGGAGGACCCACTTGCCTTTCCCGGCAGAGGATCCGATCCGTAGCCTCAAGCCATCACCATCCAAAAGAATTGCTTTGGGCTCGGCGCGCTTGATTGCCGCCTGCGTTAGTCCCCTCGCCATATCGGTCCCCTTTGCGGTCCCCATTTCGTATCGCGAGGAGACTGCATCTAATACAAAAGCCTTGCAAGTACTTCAATTAAGACCCTGAAAATATTGGAGAGTTTAGGTTGGCACAACCAGTGATGGCGGAGGGAGTGGGATTCGAACCCACGGTGGGGTATCAGCCCACAACGGTTTTCAAGACCGCCGCCTTAAGCCGCTCAGCCATCCCTCCCGCGAGGCCTATGCGCGTGCATGGCCTGTGCTCTGGCACCCTTGGGTGTTTTACAGAGCTATATATCGTGTCGCGACGGGCAGGTTGGCCTTGCGGGTTTCTGGCGCGGCGACGGGAGCCTTACTGCCAGTATTGTGGGGCCAAGTCTAGCCTGTTTCGCTATGTGTCTGAGGACCGACTGCTTTTACCAAAAACGCTGGTGTGCATTAGAATTTTTATCGGGCTTAAGGCGAGGGTGGGTGCCGTCCTTGGCCAGGTTTCCAAATGCCCGCTCCGCCAGTTTTCTGTGCCCGAGTGCCGCGCCGCGGACAGGCATGGAGCATAAACAAACCCTAGACCTCAACTGACGACCGGCGGCCCGCGTGGGTGAGCCGCCGGTTGGGAATGGTTTTAGGCCTGTGCCAGCAACCCTACCAAGGACACAAATCCAGAACGGATGCGGGGATCCAAGCTTCAATGCCTTTCTGGTTCGACAGCAGGCACCATTGGCGGTTCTGATGCTGGTCGGTCAGGCAAATGTTAACGTGAACCTTTTCGGTCGCAACCACCGTTCCAAGCGCCTTGGAAAGAAAGCTGGGCTTGGCGTAGACATGCGACGGGCCGGATTTGATGCAGCGGCCGGCGTGGAGTTCTTCGACCATATACTGCCGCTTTTTAACGGTTTTGGTCACAGGTTCCGGCTTCACCACAACAATCGTTTTTTCCACGACTTTTGGTCCGGACACGTGAACAACCCGAGTGCCGCCACCACCGTTACCACCGCCGTCTCGACCACCACGGTGGATCACGACTTGCTTTGTAACGGTCTTGTTCACCGTCGGCGCTTTGCGCGCTGGACCGCGATAGCCAACGGGGCCCTGATAGGATGGCGCGCGGAAGGCAGGGGCTTTAAGCGGTGTGAAGTTCAGATTGAAGGTTGGAATCACCGGCGGGTTAAATGCTGCCCCGTAGGACGGCCCAGAATAGCTGTAGTTTGATGAGGTCGGGTCGGCGGCGGCGCTGTTCCCCAAAGAGGTCAGAGCGCACAGGGCAACAGCCAGTCCAGCAAGCAGTGTGCGTGCCGATGGAAACGAAATCATGGTGGGAAACTCCCTCAAATGCATGGACGGCACTTGTTCAAATCCCCCTTGGTTGCTTGGGCAACTCTTTGACGAAAAGGTTGGAGGGTCTGACGCGTGCTCTTTCACACAAGCCGCCGTCTAAGTCCGTGTTGGCCATTGAAGATGCAACGAATTTTATGCAAGTAGCGGATTTTTGGCGTTCCTAAAAGGGGAAGTGTAATGAAATTGCCGCACTTTGGCGGGTAACGCATTGAAGGCGCGGGCCTAAGGCTGCTGCCGGCGTTCCCGCTTGATGTGGTCGATCATGGCCTGAACCTTTGCCGTTCGATGCAGGTCTACGTGGGTCACAAGCCAAAGCTGGACCGCCCAATCGTCCCTTGGCGGGAGAACCTCGACCATATCATCGCGCCCTTTGACTTCGAACTGGGACATGAACCCAATACCGACACCGGAAAAAATGGCTTCCTCTCGCACCCGGTGGTTGTCCGTTGCGAGCGCAATCTGGTCCGCAGAAATATGCTCGTGCAGCCAAAGAGTGAAAGGAACGCGGGCCGAGGCGGGGGTGGAGGTTACGAATTCATGGTGGCCGAGGTCGTCGACGCCCGTTGGGCGACCACGCCGATCGATGTAACTTTTGTGGGCGTAGAGGCCAATGTGGATACTAGCGTAGGGCAGAACGACGTAATCGGGGTTACTGGGCTTTGGCCCGGCGCGGACGGCGACGTGCGCTTCGGCAAATTCAAGCCGTGCGAGGTCTTCGGTTCCGCTGATCAGAACGCGACAGGATGGGTGTTCGATCCTGAAATTCGCAATGGGTCGCATCAGCAGGTGAGCAAAAACGGGCAAGGTCGTTACGGTAATATCGCCCACGATTTCGGCGGTTTTGCCCTGTACCCGTCCTGAGAGGTCAAGCAGCAAGTCTTCGGTCTTTTGGGCCACACGCAACACATCTTGACCCTCGTCGGTGAGGGTATAGCCCCGACCATGCCGAATAAAAATCCGCGCACCAAGCTCGTCTTCAAGCGCGTCGATATGTCGGTTTACGGTGGCGCGGTGGATCTGCAGCGCGTCGGAGGCGGCGCTGACTGTACCGAGTTTGGCCACGTGAAGCGCCGTTCGCAATTCCGTCCATTTATCCATGTCAGTTTCCCGCGTTGGCGGGTGTTCAACAGGTGCGCGTATGCGCGCATTAGCTGTATAAACCCGCGTCTTTTGTTCTAATTACGCGCACTTCATATGGGGAGGAACCAACGGGCGTCAACCGGGCGCGCCGAATACACCAAGGGAACTTCGCCATGACAAAGACTGTCCTCGCCTTCGCCGCTAGCAACAGCGCCAATTCGATCAACAGGAAGCTGGTCGAGCACGCAGCGCGCACTTTCAAAGCTGATTTTATGCCGGATGTGGTCATCGAAACCCTGGACTTGAACGACTATGAAATGCCGATTTACAGCCAAGCGCGCGAGCAGGAGAGCGGCATTCCGGCCAAAGCGCAGGCGTTTTACGACAAAATCGGTGAAGCCGATGGCTTGATGATCGCGTTTGCGGAACATAATGGCTCCTATGCCGCTGCGTACAAGAACATCTTTGATTGGATGAGCCGCATCAAAATGGCTGTTTACCAAGACAAGCCGACTGCTTTTTTCGCGACTTCACCCGGTCCGCGTGGTGGGCAGAAGGTGCTGGGGTTTGCGGTGATGACGGCACCGTTCTTTGGCGCGAAGGTCGTTGGTTCGCAGTCGATCGCTGGGTTTGGTGAGCGGTTCAACGACGCGACCGGTGGGCTGACCCATGACGATGACGTAGAAGCGATGAACGCAGTCCTGCGGGCGATGGGTGAGGCGATGTCGGCTGATGGTGAGAGCTTAAACGCAGCAGCCTAAGCTGAGGTCGTTGCATCTTGGGTCGCAGGGCATAAATGCGTCATCGCGGTTTGGCGTTTTGCGGAATTTATGCCGCTGCGGCCGTCTTTTCGGGTCATCAAAGCGCAGTTTTCCTGCCATTTGGCTAATCTTTGTCACTTGGCCTGAATACTGCGACGCGAGCCTTTCGATCCGCGCACAAGCCGTTGCGATAGCCGCACCTTGAGCGCTGATGGAAAGGACAACGGCCTCAGAAAAGAAAGGTGTCGGCTGATGTTTCACGAACGACTGCCATCGTACGTGCTTAAGGGGTTCGCAGTTGCCTGCTTTGTTTTGTCTGCTGCATCGAAGGCAGACACACCAACCCTGACGGTTCCAGAAGAGTTTGAGGGTGCGAGTGCGTTGACGGTGATCTTTGAGCCGCCGACGGCCCCGGGTGACCAAATCAGCTTTGTCCATCAAGGCATGGACTGGGAAGTTTATGGCGGCGTGCTGCCGGAAGGCCGTCGAGAAATCCGGATGCCCGGCCCCAGTGATCCGGGTGACTATATGATCATTTGGCGGGACGTCGGGGATCAGATCAAAGACCAATCGGCCATGGAGGTCACGTGGCACAATGTCTGGGTCAATGGTGCGGCGGTGGGGAAGGCCGGCCAAGGCGTTTTGATTGACTGGCAAGGTCCGGGCTTTGAAGGCGATAGTATCCTGCTGTACCGCGATGCAGACGACATGTATTTGGAGGAGGTCAAGCTCGACAAAGACAATCCGGTCGTCTTGCCCTTGGACGTGGAGCCCGGTGAATATGAGGTTCTGTATTGGTACGATGCGACGGATAGCATTTTGGTACGCGAGTGGCTGACGGTCGAATAGAGGGACCGTTTCAGCACGCCATTGATGATCGTGGAGGGAGGAGGGCTGTGACTAGCGGTCTTCGTCCCTTTTTTTGTTGCCGAGCGCTGCGGTGAGCCGTTGGCGTGGCTTTTTTCGAAAAGCAAAGACGAGACGGGTAACGACGAGGAGAGTGGCAGAGACGAAAAAGGCAGACGTTGGGGCATTGCCAGCAGGCGTTTTGAACGCCACCTTAGAGCTTGGAAGGACCGCGTGAGGTTCTGAAGAAAAGGATCGCCCGCAATGATGGAACAAGCACAGGCCTTTCTGGATGAAAGCGAAGCCCTGTACGACCTCGTCAAGAACCTCGACGACGAAGCGCTTGAACTGCAGACAGGGTTTAAGAACTGGACGATAAACGCCGTCATTGGGCATTTGCACATGTGGAACCATGCTGCGGACTTGTCGCTGGAGGGCGAGGGGAAGTTCAGCGTGCTGTTCAATGCGTTTGTTGAGCACATGGCCGCCGGTGGGTCGTTTAACAGTTTTGAGCTTGAATGGCGCGAAGGATTGAGCGGGCCGGCATTGGTGGCGGAGTGGCGATCCTATTACCAAGGCTTGGCACAGCGCTTTGGGCAGGCTGATCCGAAAGCACGGGTCGAGTGGGCGGGGCCGGGAATGTCGGTCCGGTCATCGGTTACGGCGCGGTTGATGGAAACGTGGGCGCATGGGCAGGAGGTTTACGACCTGCTGGGTGTAAAACGGGTCAATCAGGATCACATCAAAAATATCGCCGTACTCGGGCTCAACACCTATGGCTTTTGCTTTCAAAATAGAAAACTCGATATTCCGACACCGCGTCCTTTTTTGAAGCTGACCGCGCCGTCGGGCGAGGTTTGGGAGATGGGCGAAGCGGATGATAAAGAGGTGATTGAGGGCTTGGCCGAGGAATTCTGTCAGGTGGTCACACAGACACGCAACGTGGCGGATACGGCGCTGGTGGTCACGGGTAAGAACGCGAAAGCGTGGATGGATATTGCGCAATGCTTTGCCGGTGCACCGGCTGACCCACCCTTACCGGGAACTCGCAAGACAGTTACGCGGCACTAAACGCTCTGCACTGCTTAGGCATCGTCCAAACCCATCTAAGCCTGCACAATTATTATGCAAATGGCGAAGCAGGCTGGAAAAAAGCCGGATCCTTGTTCAGTTTTGCGCGGAAGCAAGGAGAGTATGGTGACGTTCATCCAACCGCTTGACCCGTCGATTGATGGCGGTGTCGTAAAAGCCCCCGGTACTTTGGGCCACGGAGCCGCGCGTGTGAGCGTGGCAGAGCGGGATGGTCATTCTTATCTCGATGAACGCTATTTCACCGACCCCTATCGTTTGTTCACGCCGCGGGTTGCTGTGGGTGAGCCTGTGTCTGTGGTTCTGAGCACGTTGTCTGGTGGCTTGGTCGGCGGTGATCGCCTGTCATTTTCGGGGCATGTGAAAGAAGGGGCCGCAGCGCAGTTTGTGGGGCAAGCGGCGGAGAAGGTTTACGGCTCCGCAGGTCCAACCACGGACGTGGCTTTTCGCCTGTCTGGGGATGCTGGATCTTGGCTCGAACAGGTGCCCCAAGAAACCATTCTGTTTGATGGTGCGCGGCTGGACCGGAGGTTCGACATTGACGTTGATCCTGACGCACAGGCCTTGATCGGCGATATGGTCGTTTTGGGCCGCTTGGCGATGGGGGAGCGGTTTGAAAGGGGCGCGTTTGCGGATACGTGGACGCTGAACATCGGTGGCGCGCTGCAGTGGTGTGATCGCACGGGGTTCGAGAACCTTGGCATTGCGCGCGCCAAGCAGAATGCCTTTGGTCTCGATGGTGCGCAGGCGTTTGCGACCGTGCTCTATGTCGGTAAACGCGCGGCTTCTGTGGTGGATCAGATCCGTGCGGGTGATTTTGAAGATCGGGCGCGGGCACAGAGTATCCGCTTGGGCGCAACGTGCTTGGGCACTTACACGTTGATCCGGCTTATGGGGCCGATACCGCAGCAGGTGCGGGTTCTGTTGGGTGAGATTTGGAAACAACTACGCTCGGAAACCGGCGGTTATGCCCCGCGTTTGCCGACACTTTGGTCGATTTAGAGAAAGGCGAAGGCGATGAAGCTCAGTCCGAGAGAAAAAGACAAACTGCTGGTGAGCCTCGCGGCGATGGTTGCCCGAGGGCGGCTTGAACGCGGCGTGCTGCTGAACCATCCCGAGGCAGTGGCATTGATCACGGATTTCGTGGTTGAGGGCGCACGCGATGGACGGCGGGTTGCGGACTTGATGAGCGCCGGGGCTGATGTGCTGCGCCGGGATCAGGTGATGGAAGGCATCCCAGAAATGGTCCACGAGATCCAAGTTGAAGCAACCTTTCCCGACGGGACCAAATTGGTCACCGTCCACAACCCCATTCGCTAGACGAGCAAGAGGACAGGACAAGCAATGATCCCCGGAGAACTCATCCTCGCAGAAGGCGAGATCACGTTGAACGACGGCTTAGCGACAACGGCGGTCACCGTTGCCAATACCGGCGACCGTCCGATTCAGGTCGGGAGCCACTATCATTTCTTTGAAACCAATCCGGCTTTGGACTTTGACCGGGACGCGGCACGCGGGTTTCGGCTGAACATTCCCGCCGGGACAGCGGTGCGTTTTGAACCCGGTCAGACCCGGGATGTGGAGCTGGTTGCGCTGGCAGGTGAGCGTAAGGTTTTTGGATTTAACCAACGGGTGATGGGGAGCCTAGACTGATGGCACGGCAAGACAGAGCATCCTATGCCTCCATGTTCGGACCGACCGTTGGCGACAAAGTTCGTCTGGCCGACACGGAGTTGTTTATCGAGGTGGAGAAGGACTTCACCACCTATGGCGAAGAAGTAAAATTCGGGGGTGGCAAGGTCATTCGCGATGGTATGGGCCAATCTCAGCGGACACGGGGCGAGGGCGCGGTTGATACGGTCATCACCAACGCGCTGATCGTTGATACCTGGGGCATCGTTAAGGCTGACGTCGGGCTGAAAGACGGTAAGATCATCGCGATCGGCAAGGCCGGGAACCCCGACACACAATCCGGCGTGGACATCATCGTTGGTCCGTCCACCGAAGCCATTGCCGGTGAGGGTAAGATCCTGACCGCTGGCGGCTTGGATGTGCACATTCACTTTATCGCGCCGCAGCAGGTCGATGACGCGCTCTATTCAGGTTTGACGACCATGATGGGCGGCGGCACAGGTCCGGCAGAAGGCACCAAAGCCACGACGGTCACGCCCGGAGCGTTCCACCTCAAGCGGATGCTGCAGGCGGCGGAAGCCTTTCCCATGAACATGGGCTTTTTCGCCAAAGGCAACGCGTCGTTACCGGCACCGTTGGAGGAGCAAATCCTGGCTGGCGCGTGCGGGATGAAACTGCACGAAGACTGGGGGACAACCCCGGCGGCGATCGATAACTGTTTGGCTGTTGCCGAACTGACCGATGTTTCCGTTGCTATTCACACCGATACGCTCAATGAATCCGGCTTTGTGGAGAACACCACAGCCGCGTTCAAGGACCGCGTCATCCATGCCTTCCACACTGAAGGCGCGGGGGGCGGGCACGCGCCTGACATCATCAAGGTTTGCGGATTGCAGAACGTTCTGCCGTCCTCAACCAACCCGACCCGGCCCTTTACTGTGAACACAGTGGATGAGCACTTGGACATGCTGATGGTGTGTCACCACCTCGATCCCAATATTCCCGAAGACGTTGCCTTTGCTGACAGCCGCATTCGCAAGGAAACCATTGCGGCCGAAGACATTCTGCATGATTTGGGGGCGTTCTCGATGATTGCGTCCGACAGCCAGGCGATGGGCCGCATTGGGGAAGTCATCATTCGGACGTGGCAAACCGCCGACAAGATGAAGCGTCAGCGCGGTCGTTTGGCGGAAGAAACCGGTGAAAACGACAACTTCCGGGTCAAGCGTTACATTGCAAAGTACACCATTAACCCGGCGCTGACCCACGGCGTTTCCAAGTATGTTGGGTCGATTGAAACGGGCAAGTATGCGGATTTGGTGCTGTGGTCGCCTGCGTTCTTTGGTGTCAAACCAGACTTGGTGATGAAGAACGGGACCATTGTTGCCGCGCCTATGGGCGATCCAAACGCATCGATCCCAACCCCTGAGCCTGTCCATTACCGCCCCATGTTTGGCGCTTTTGGCCGGTCGCTTACGGCATCACGCCAGACCTATGTTTCACAGTTGGCTTATGAGGCGGGCATTGCGGACGCTCTGTCACTGGATAGCGTTATCCTGCCAGTCGAGGACTGCCGTTCAATCCGCAAGGCGGACATGGTGCACAATGCCTATACGCCCACAATCGAAGTCAATCCGGAAACCTATGAAGTGCGCTGTGACGGCGAGCTGATTACCTGTGAGCCCGCCGAAGTGTTGCCGATGGCACAGCGGTATTTCTTGTACTGATGACCATGCATCGAGCCACGTCTTTCACGGCGGTGCGGGACGAAGCGGTGCCGCTGTTGGGGCAAGTGACGCTCACTTTCTCCGACCGGTTTCGGCGGCGGATTCGGCTGACAATGGACAGTGGCGAGCCGATTATGCTCGACTTGGCCGAGGTGACACAGCTGAGCGATGGCGGTTTCTTGTCCGTTGGTGACGGGGACGGTCAGGTTGCTGTTTGTGCGGCGGTGGAAGAGGTCTTGGACGTTCACACCGGCGATCCCACGCAGCTGGTGCGGTGGGCTTGGCATTTGGGAAACCGTCACTTGCCCGTGCAGTTTTTGGGCGCTGAAGGCTTGCGGCTTGCGTGGGATCCGGTGATCGCCGACATGCTGCGTGGTTTGGGCGCTGACCCTCAGCCCGCCCAAGCGCCTTTCGCCCCCGAAGGTGGCGCCTATGGGGGCGGGCCAACCTATGGGCATAGTCACGCCCATCATCATGGCAAAGGGGATCATGACCATGACCATTGATGGATTGGCGCTGCAGCGGCTGCTGTCTTGGACATCCCCGGCTTTTCCCATTGGCGCCTTTTCGTATTCGGGCGGCTTGGAAGCGGCGATTGAGGAGGGTTTGGTTACCGATCGGTTGACGCTGGAACACTGGTGCCGCTTTCATTTGGATGCCGGTGCTGCTTTGCAAGACGGGTGGGCGGTCCATTCGGCGATGACGGGCGACGACTTGGTCGCCTTGAACCGGCTATCGCTTGCTTTGCGGCAAACACGGGAGACGCGGCAAGAGTTGGCCTTGCTCGGCGATGCCTTTGCCAAAGTGATGGTCACGGTTTGGGATTTAGATTTAGGGCCGGGGTTATCGGCGGGTGACAAATCCTATCCGGTGTTGTTTGGCTTGGCCGCGCGGCAGTTTGGGATCAACCCACATGCGGCGATATCGGCATTCTTGCACGCCTGGTTGGCCAACCAAGTCTCTGTTGCTTGCAGGGTCATTCCGCTGGGTCAAACCGATGGGCAGCGGATCATGCACAGTTTTGAAGGTCAGCTGACCGAAGCGGTCGAGACCATTCTCACTTCCCATCAGGATGCCACCAAGCCGCCGCTGTCTGCTGGCTTGGTTGCAGACTGGTGCTCTGTCAAACATGAAACTCAATATTCGAGGCTGTTTCGATCATGACTCTTTCCCCTTCAGCCCTGTCCGCGCCCTTGCGCGTGGGGATCGGTGGCCCGGTTGGCTCTGGCAAAACGGCGTTGCTGGAGCAACTTTGCCGACAGTTGCGTGACAAATACCGGATCGCCGCCATCACCAACGATATTTATACGCAGGAAGACGCGCAGATTTTGACGCGGACCGGCGCTTTGGATGCTGACCGGATCATGGGCGTTGAAACGGGGGGGTGCCCGCACACGGCGATCCGCGAAGACGCGTCCATCAACTTGCGCGCCGTCGAGCAAATGGTGGAGCGCTTGGGCGAGCTGGATATTGTGTTTGTCGAAAGCGGGGGCGACAACCTGTCGGCAACGTTTTCCCCGGAGTTGGCTGACATCACCATTTATGTCATCGATGTATCTGCCGGAGAGAAAATCCCGCGCAAGGGTGGGCCGGGCATCACGCGCTCTGACTTGCTGGTGATTAACAAGACGGACCTTGCCGACATGGTTGGTGCAAGCTTGGAGGTCATGGATCGGGATGCTGGCAAGATGCGCGGCGCGCGTCCGTTTTTGTTCGCGCAAGTGAAGCACGGCAAAGGCGTTGCTGAGATCATTGCGACCATTGAAGAATTGGGCGGTTTAGCGGCCTGATTGCTGCGGCCTGATTGCTTGGGGGCGACCGGCGTTTGGTTGCGCCGACGGGTTATCGGCTTCGCCGCAAACCCGCGTCGCGCAAGTTCGGTCGCTGCGCGCCCGGTCGGCTGTCGCCTCCGCTCTTTAAAAAGGGAATCAGGGGCTTTGCCCCTCGGTTGCGTCAAGGATGCGCTGCGCGCACCGCCTCCGGCGGCTTCGTCCTTGACGCGCCCACACCCTAGACTTCGCCAGTCGGTCAGAGGTTCAGGCAAGCTGAACCCCTGAGATAAAGTCCGGGGCTTGATGTGCACGCGTTGCGAGGCTAGGTGCGCTGTATGCCGCGCGTCCAGGTTTGGATTTGGGGGGCGAAGAACTGGTAGGCGAAGAGGCGCTGTTCCACTGTTTCAGCATGCGCCAGCCGCAGCGCGGCGATGGGGTCGTCGTCCGGATCGGACAGGACGATAAAGTCTGCCCATTTTCCGGCGGCTAGCGATCCGGCCTCGCGGTTGGTTTTCATCGCTCTGGCATTGCCAAGTGTATGCCAATAGTAGGTTTCGGCGGCTGTGAGGGATTGGTCGTGGAAGCGGGCGACTTTGTAGGCTTCCTGCATGGTGACAAAAGGTGAGAAGTGCGTGCCGCCGCCAATGTCACAGCCGATGCCGATGTTCACGCCAGCGGCTCGATTGGCGCCAGGGTTGAACAGGCCGGAGCCTAGAAACGTATTCGATGTGGGGCAGTGGACCACTGCGGCGCCCGCTTCGGCCATGCGCGCCATTTCCGCTTCGGTCGTGTGGATCCCGTGGGCAAAAAGAGAACGATCGGTCACCAGCCCAAAGCGGTCATAAACATCCAAGTATGAGGCATCGTTGGGGAACAGCTGCGCCACGGTGGCAATTTCGCGCGCGCTCTCATTGATGTGGGTTTGCATGCGTGTGTGCGGGAATTCGGCATGCAAGCTGCCGCAAACGTCGAGTTGCGCTTCGGTCGAGGTGATGGCGAAGCGGGGGGTCACGACATAGCCGAACCGGTCATATTGGGGTTCCAACGCCTCCAGCAGTGCCTTGGCATCGTCGTAGGCTGATTGAGCGGTGTCGTGCAGGGTGGGAATGGCGTTACGGTCCATGGCGGTTTTGCCGGACAGCAGGCCCATGCCGCGGCTGTGAAACGCGGCTGCAAGTTCTTCAAGTGCGACCGGGTGTATGGTCGAAAACACACACGCCGACGTTACCCCATAGCGCAACAGGGTGTCAGCAAAGATCGCTGCGATGGATGCCGCGTGCGCCTGGTCGCCGAAGCGGCTTTCCTCGGGGAAGGTGTAGGTATCCAGCCAATGAAGCAGGTCCGTCCCATAGGCGCCGATGATGGCGCTCTGCGGGAAGTGCAGGTGGGCGTCGATAAAGCCTGGCAGAACAACGGTGCCGCGTCGATCAACCTCCGGCCAAGCGGTGTAGTCGTTCGGCAGGTTCGCCGCTTCGCCAACCCAAGCGATCCGACCATCAGCCCCCACGGCCATGGCACCATCGGGAACGGATATCTGGGCTGATTGTCCTGCGAAGAAGGGATCATCGTTCCACCACAGCAAGTGAGCCCGCAGGACGAACGATTGGGAAACAGCAGCAATCATTGTAACTTCCGTGCGCCGGTTCTTGACGACCCAGTCAATAGCCTTCTGCGGCTCGGGTCAAGACCCCGCTTGGTGCGCCGTTGATAACCTTGAGCGCAGGATGAGAGCTTCCGCTGCGACGGCTGCGGCGATGACAGAGGGCTCCTTGCCCTTTATGCCGGCGACGCCGATGGGCGTTATCAGACGCTTCTGTTGATCAGCGCTGAACCCAGCGGCGCTGAGTTGGCTGCGAAACCGGGCGATCTTGGTCTGTGAGCCGATCATGCCAATGAAAGGCACAGCCGCAAGGCTGCGACGGAGCAGGGCGCTCACGATGGCCAGATCGAGTTGGTGGTCGTGGGTCATGACGTAGTGCAAAGCCCCGTTTGCGCCGTGGGTGGCGTGGTCCACCAAACTCGCCTGATCCGCGGGTGTATTGCTGCGTTCGTCCAGCCATCGGACGGCAAAGGGCAGGGGCTCAAGAGCGCGATACAGGGCCGTGCCGACATGGCCGCCGCCGTACAGCACCAAGGGGAACAACGTGACCTTGGGGGCGGCCAAGCGGCCTTGTGTCAGCGTTAGGCGCACAAATCCCCCGCAGCACTGGTTCAGCGCTGGGCCAAGGGGCAGTTCCATCTCTGCGCTGGTCTCACCGTCGGCGAGCATGGTTCGGGCGCGGTCGATGGCGCGAAATTCTAAGGCGCCGCCGCCGATTGTCCCATCAACGCGGGCGGCACTGACCCACATCATGGTGCCTTGATCGCGCGGTGTACTCCCCAAGGCTGACGTGATTTCAATGGTGATCCACGGTCCCGCCGTCATAGAGCCTGCGTGCGCTCGGTTGCGATGGTGCGCAAGATTTCTTCGGCTGTCGCAGGGGCATCCAAGTCGGGCCACCGGCCTCGCGGAGAAAAACTAGAGACAGCGTGGGCCAAGGCTGAATGAACGGAAATGGCCAACATCAGCGGCGGCTCGCCCACGGCTTTGGATTTGAAGATCGTGTCTTCGGCATTTGCGTTGTCGAACAGGTCGATGTTCAGCACGTCTGGTCGATCGCTGGCGCACGGAATTTTGTACGTCGATGGTGCGTGGGTCAGCACGTCGCCGCGAGCGCTGTAAACCAGCTCCTCCATGGTCAGCCATCCCATGCCTTGCACAAAGCCTCCCTCGATCTGACCGTGATCAATGTCGGGGTTCAGGGAGCGGCCAACGTCATGCAGAATATCAGCGCGAATGACCCGGTTTGCGCCGGTCAGCGTATCAATTTCGACCTCTGACACCGCAGCACCATAGGCAAAATAGAGAAAGGGTCGGCCCTGTCCGGTCTTCGCATCCCAGTCGATTTTTGGCGTGCGGTAATACCCGGTCGCCGACAGTGAAACCCGTCCCATGTAGGCCGCACGCACAACCTCGGCAAAGGGCCAGCTTTGGCCGTCCTCGGTGCTTACCCGTCCTTGAGCAAAGGTCAGCCCGCCATCGATCCCTTGTTCTGCGCACCAAAACGCAGTGAGGCGATTCCGCAGTTCCAAGGCCGCGAGTTTAGCGGCCCAGCCGTTCAGGTCAGACCCCGATGAGGCAGCCGTCGCCGACGTATTGGGAACTTTGTCCGTCCGTGTGGACGAAATCTTGACGTCATCCAGACCCACGCCGAGGACTTCAGCGGCAACTTGCGCCACTTTTACAAACAAGCCTTGGGCCATTTCTGTCCCGCCATGGTTCAGCAGGATGGACCCATCTTTGTAAATGTTGATCAGCGCACCGGCTTGGTTCAGGAAGGACGTGGTGAACGATATACCGAAGCGCACGGGCGTGAGGGCGATGCCGCGCCGCACCGGGGAGCGCCCAGCGCTGGCGTTGGCGTCGATGATTGCAGCGCGCCGGGCGCGGTAGTCCGAGGTTTCGGCCAATTGCGGCATCAGCTGGGGCAGGACATTGTCTTCGATGGTCATCCCGTAGGGCGTGACGGATCGATCGGTCTCGTTATAGAGGTTAGCCAGACGCACATCGAGCGGGTCGCGATGAACCGCAGCGGCGACTTTGTCGACCAAACGCTCGGCGAGCATCATGCCTTGAGGCCCACCAAAACCGCGAAAGGCCGTATTTGAAACGGTATGGGTTTTGGCGCGCAGGCTGGTCAGTTCCAGCGCCGGATAGAAATAGGCGTTGTCGGCATGGAACATGGCGCGGTCATTGATGGCGCGGCTGAGGTCGTGTCCATACCCGCAACGGCTGGCAAGAATACCATCCACGCCCTTGATCAAGCCGCTCGCATCAAACCCGACGCGGATATCAGCGCGGAAGTCGTGACGCTTGCCGGTGAGTACGAAGTCATCATCCCGGTCGAGGCGAAAGCGGACGGCTCGGCCCGTGCGGTTGGCTCCCAGAGCGGCAATGATGCTCAGGGGGGCCGCTTGTGTTTCCTTGCCGCCAAAGGCACCGCCCATCCGGCGCACTTCGACTGTGACTTCAGCGGCGCTGATATTCAAAGCCTCGGCCACAAGGTCTTGGATTTCTGAGGGATGCTGTGTCGAAGAAATGATGTGGAGCCCGTCTGCGCTGGGCAGGGCCAAGCTGCCTTGGCCTTCGAGGTAGAAGTGCTCCTGTCCGCCGATATACAGCCGGCTGGATGAGGAATAGTCAGCGTCCTCAATCGCCTTGCTAACGTCGCCTCGCTCGAACACCAGCGGTCCGTGCAGAAACGAATGCGCCTCAACCGCTTCATCAACAGTCGTAAGCGCCGGCAGTTCTGTGCTCTCAAGGGTGAACAGGCGGGCCGCTTTCCTCGCCGCGAGGCGGGTCTCTGCAAAAACGCAAAAGAGCGCTTGACCGGGGAACAGGATGGTACCGTCAGCCAGCAGAGGCTCGTCATGGATCACCGGCCCCGCATTATTCTCGCCGGGTATATCGGCGGCTGTCACAACGTCGACGACGCCCGGCGCTGCCCAAACAGCACTCAAGTCCAGGGTGTCAATCGTCGCATGCCCAACCGGCGCAAGCCCGAAACAGGCGTGAAGCGCGTTCGCCGGGGTGGGCAGATCATCGACATAGGGCGCCGTGCCGGTCACGTGCAAAGGCCCACTGTCGTGGGGGTGAGGCCGATGGACAACGTGTGTCATGCTGCTGCCTCCGCTACTGTTTCAACGGCTTCAGCCAGCGCTTGCTGCAACAGGTTCTGTGAAACCGTCATGCGATACCACGCCGTCGCGCGCAGGTCGTCGATAGGGGAAAAGTCATCATCCAGTGACGCGAGGGCTTGCTGTGCGGTTTCTTCGGTCACGGGTGCGCCCTCCAGCACGGCATTGGTAAAGGCGGCCAGCATGGGCGTTGCTGACATGCCGCCAAAGGCGATCCGCACGTCGCGGAAGCAGCCTTCGCTCAGTCGCCAACTGAACACGGCCATGACCGCTGAGATATCCTGATCTTTGCGCTTAGAAACCTTCAGCGCAGCGAACAGCTGGTCGTTCTCGCGCGGGGGGACGTGGATCGCTGTCAGGATCTCATCCGCAGCCAAGGCGGTTGTCTTGTAGCCCACGAAGAACTCGGACAACGGCAACACGCGAGTGCCGGACACGGACGCCAGTTCAACCGACGCGTTCAAAGCGAGGAAAACGGGCGGACCATCACCGATGGGGCTGGCGTTCACGATGTTACCGCCGATGGTTGCCTGTTGGCGGATTTGCTTGGAGGCAAAACGCTCGAACCAATCTTGGCCTTCGGGGATGACTTGGCGCAGCAGAGGCCATGCTTGCTCATAGGTCGCGCCGCCGCCAATCACCAGCGTTCCGTCCGGTTGGAACGCAACGGCGGTCATTTCGGGAACGCGTGTGGTTGAGATCAGCTTGGGGAAGTCCTGTAAATCCTTGTTCAACCACAGGCCCAGTTCCGTTGTTCCGGCGACCAGGACGGCCTCGGGGTTATCCTTACGGGCTTGGAGCAGGGCTTTCAGACCAACGGGCGCGTCATAGGTTGCCTGTGCAACGTCGTAGAATAAGCCTGTGTCGATGGACAGGGAGCGGAACCATGCCACCGCTTGATGCTCTTTGGCAGCGAATGCAGGGTCTTTGGGCGCTGCGACGCTGTCTTTGGCGGCTTCCAATATGGGCCCATAGCCCGTGCAGCGGCATAGGTTGCCGGCGATGTAGCTTTCGGCTTGGTCGGCGGGGGCGTTGTCCAAGTGCATGGCCGCAAGCGACATCACGAAGCCCGGTGTGCAGAACCCACATTGCGAGCCGTGGCGTCGGACCATGGCTTCTTGAACGGGATGCAGGCTGTCGAGACCGTTGCTGAGGTCTTCAACGGTCACCACCCAAAACCGATGGACCGCAGGCAGCAGCGTGATGCATGCGTTGACAGCACGATAAGTAACAGCCTCACCAAGCGGATCGTATTGACCCAGCAGCACGGTACACGCCCCGCAATCGCCTTCGTTGCAGCCCTCTTTGGTGCCGGTCAGCGCCCGATCATCGCGCAGGTAGTCCAGCAGCGTCGTCGTCGGCTCCACGCCCTCGACCCGTTGCGGTTCACCGCCTAGGAAAAATTCCAGAACTGTGCTCAAAGCTGCTCAACTCCCTCTGTACGTCGAATACCCATAGGGGCTTAGAAGCAGGGGGACATGGTATTTCTGTGCTGCATCAAAGATGCGAAAGACCAAGGGCACCTGATCGAGAAATAAATCAGCATCGCTGATGCCATGGACGCGCCGCAGGTACTCACCGGCTTGGAACAGCAACTTGTATTCACCAACCTTGATAGTTTCTGGCGTCAAAAGGGGAGAATCAACGCGCCCATCACTGTTGGTTGTTGCGCGTTTCAATGAAACGTCGCCGCCATCAAGCGCAAACAGCTCAATTTGTAGCCCCTGT
>Ga0206125_10001015_pt1 | contig 34922 bp, 24 predicted proteins | sample Helgoland_Spring_4_FD_148598 | JGI IMG/M metagenome (GOLD analysis project Ga0206125, IMG submission 148598) | Pelagic subsurface seawater microbial communities from Kabeltonne, Helgoland, North Sea - Helgoland_Spring_Bloom_20160331_1 | ecosystem: Environmental > Aquatic > Marine > Epipelagic ... | reverse complement strand
CCGTAAGATTTTGGAATCGATCCAGAACATGTCTATTACCGAGAGACCTATCCATTGTACGGATGCGCGTCGCAATACGGTATGTGCGAAAGATGAATCTGGATGGGAGAGAAATGAGAAGGCTATGAAAATGTTAGCCGATTCAGTTTTCAAGGTAGGTCAGAAACTAGGTAGGATGGTAGATGACTGGCGCGTAGCGTATCCAGACCATTTCCGAGGTACTGCTACACGGCGTGACCAGTACCATCGATTGGTTACAAATATTATGAGGGTTCATGATTTGGATGTAGAGGCTCGTATCGTGAGCAAGGTGTGCAAGGGTGTTATTCTGGATCGCAAGACGGTGATGGAACGGTGAGATAAGTAAGTTGCTCAACATATGTGTCGCGATCGGCGTCATACATGTTGATAATGATGTCAAGTAATTACGCATGTGCTGCGAATCCCGGGTTGGTTGTCCGGTTGAGTTGGTTTTTCTGGCATACGATTTTGAGCGTGAGTATAAATGGTATGGTTCCGAAGTTGGGTTCTATTCCATCGTGGTATCTGATGCGTACGCTGACCTTATTCATGCGTCTAAGTGGTGGCGTAAATGTTTTTATGTCTCCTGATTCCTCTTTGTATATACTGCCTCTTGGTAACGTATAAATGAGTCTTTTTGCAAATATTGAGTTGATGATACCATTTGTGATGCCGTTTGTCACAGCGTATGCGTTGTTTTTGTATGGTAATAATTCATCTATCATATTGATCCCGTCTATTTCCATGTAGTAGTATGCATCTCCTCTGATGTTGAGTTGGTTACATGGTGTGATTACGTATATAGACGAGTTGATAAACCCTTCAGTTGTTGCGTGTTGAAATGGGTTATACATGTCTGGTTCAGTGGTTTTGTTATAGTAGTAGAATGTAGGGAGTGTATCCGAAGGCGCATATGATTTCGTGGTTTCATTTCCACTAAAGCCCAGGTATGTCGGAAGTCCCCAGTTTATGTAGTTTACGTGAGTATCCCTGTTACTGTCACATGCGGGTGTGCATGAGGTTGTATCGTCGTCGCGTATTCTGATTCCTGCAGCGTCGAGTGCCTCATGTGCATAATACTTAGCGAAGTCCATAACCACCTCGAATGCGGATATTTTATTTCCGAATACTATTTTTTTCTGTATCTCGTCGTAAAACAATGTGAAGTATGTGTATCCCATGTTTTCTGCAAGTAAGAGTTTTGCGTAATTATAAAATGAACTGGATACACCATTGGCAATACTATTGAGAGGTGCATAGGTTCCTGTTCCTAGAAATGCTTCTGTCTCATTCTCGATTGTTCGTATAACCAATAATGGAGGTGGTGTTAGTGAGCTACCATAACTGTGTGCAAATGCGTTGGATAGTTCTAGGTTTAGAGGTTCCGTTGTTCCAGCAATGGAGTTGTATGCATCTAGAGCTAGTTCGTATGTGTGATAGTTCGAGTGGAAGTAAATCGGGTGTTCGTCTGCATCGGTTTGTCCAGTGCTGGAATATATATGTTCTCCCCATCGATAGGTAGTTTGCGAATTGTTATTTTTGTAGTATTCCACAATAGCGTCACCGACTATTTGGTTCATTCTGTTTTGAACCTCTAGTAATAGTTGTTTTTGCGTGTAAGATCCGTCTGCGATGCGTATGCGGTAGTAGTTATTAATCTCGATACTATGTTTGATAGCGAGGTATATCATAATTTCTGTATCACTGCTATATGTAGTAGGTATGTCGGTAAATCGAAACACAAGGTCAACATTGTTTCTATCCAGTGTAAAGTTTACGGAAACATTGGGTATGAATGAATCATGTAAGTTTATGGATGTAATGTTGCTATAATCTTGAGGTAGTTGAACTGTAAAGGAGTTTGAGTGCGGGTACTTGACTACATTTCTGTCTTCTGATGATATGGTTGCGAAGAATGTATCAACATTTGAGTCAGCAACATCTCTGACGTTATTACTTGGAGTAGGTATAATAGGATGGTTATTGGCTGAATACATTTTTTGCCTATACACTCATATAACATAATATTTATGTGTACATACTGTATATTATGTCTGAAAAAAGCGTGTTTGAAAGTGCCCCTAGAGCATTACAGACTGCCGGTTTTTTGATTTTGTTGGCATGTTCAGGAGAAATGACTAAAAACAAGTTGATCGGAACGATGACAGGGTATGGTTTTATTCTGATAGGTATGGCAATATTTACTACATTATTATTTCAAAATGAAAAGGTTTCTTCCGGTGTTTCAAAAATGAAGTCTGTAGGTCCTTTTATTATGTTTATGGTTCTTATAACGTTTCTTATTTTTATCATATCTAAACACTTTGATAAGATCTCCCAAGGCCATGTGAGTAATTCTTTTTCCAATATGATGAATTTGAAGAACATGTTGGTTATGCTAATTATTGCAATCTCTAGTATGGCTACAAACAGTGATAGTTTCAAGAAGACTGGTGTGATCGATGATCACTACGGTGGAGCTATGTACTTTATGAATATATTGTCCTCTGTTATTTTGGTTACCATTTATATAGTGTTAGCAGTTTATCCAACTGATGGGTTTGTCTCTAATATAACGTTATAATTATGGCGACACTCTTGAGAATTTGTATGTAATTCCGTATGATACCGGCGTTGTCCAGCATCCTGATATTTTCAATATAAAATGTCCATTCTGACAAGACGTTTGTGTATCTTTGCTTTTAACAATATTATTTATAGGCATTGTATTGATGTGTGGTCCAGATATATTGTCGGCCAACCAGAAGAATTTGAAATTATGTTGTCCAAGTTGGTCACGTAATTTGTATAGTGGTGTCTTTCCAGGTATCGATATTCTTGCAAGAATGTTACGTTCTATCTCGCATAGGGATTGTACGATGTCTGTTGTGCGTGCTGATAATGAATGTGATTTTTCTGTTATAAATTGTATTTTAAATTTAGACGGAAATATTTCACATATACTTCCTGACAAATCAAATGTTATATATATACCATTCATGCTAACTGTTTCTGATGAGTATATGATGCGAGAAAACATTCCTCCAGCCATTATTTTATTTTTAATAGGTTTGCACATGTATATATGTTCTGTGCTAAATCGTGGAATATCCATTGCTGCAATCATTTTATAATTAGGTGATGTGATGGTTCTTTATAATACACTGACAATGTGTCTATATCGCTGTTCTATTATTAGAACTCTAATTCTAATTAGAATTCTAATTTTGTAATGTCTTTGATGGTATTGATATTTCTGGATGTAATTTATCAGATACGTGTGAAATGTGTGAAATAACGTAAAGAAATGATGTGCATAGTATATATTGGTCGTGCTATGAAGTTTTATGAAACTCGATTTGATGAGTATGTTTCTACATGTGCAAATCATAATTTCCACACAAAGCTGAAAACGATGATCGATAAGTTTCCTGAAGACATCTCATTACTTAAAAACATTATTCTTTATGGTCCGCCTGGTGTAGGGAAATACACCCAGGCACTAAATATTGTGCATCGGTATAGTCCTAGCAGTTTGAAATACGAGAAAAAGTCTATAATCCCATATAGTAATGGTAAAAACCATTACGTATGTAAGCTTAGTGATATCCATTACGAGGTTGATATGTCATTACTAGGTTGCAATGCTAAGACTCTATGGCATGATATTCATTGTCATATCATAGATATTATCGGAAGCGTCTCTCATAAGTCCGGAATAGTGTTATGTAAAAATATGCATTTGATAGATCACGATTTGTTAGAGACCCTATTTAGTTATATGCAGGACAATTGTGGTAAATGTCTAATTCAATTACGCTATATATTTATCAGTGAAAGTGTCAGTTTTCTCCCCGACAACATAACCCAATGTTGTGAGATGATTCCTGTATGTAGGCCACGATTAGTGAGTGTAAAAAAACATGCCCGTAAATACAATCCTGCTATAACCGACGATGGCATATCCCGAACCATGAACTTAAAGTCTCTCTATTCACCTGTTTCTCATGGTCAGGCAGAGGTATTTGAAATCATAATTCGTAATATTGTCGTTATCGTGACTGGTGGTATAAAAAACGTTGTGTTTTCTGACATGCGAGAATGTATCTACGATCTTTTTGTATACGATGCAAATATCCACATATGCATGTGGTCTGTTCTCTCTACCTTGATAAAAGAATGCTATATAGACAATCGAAATATAGATGCATGCATCGAACACACGTTTGAGTTTTTCAAGTTGTTCAATAATAACTATCGTCCTATTTATCACGTGGAATTATATCTATATAAGCTAATGAGTCTGATACATTCCTTGTCTGTATTAGATGATTGTTCCGCTACGAACATCATTGTATCATCCGATCCTAATCTCTCGGAGCATGCTGTGATAAAGATATAGATACTTGATTACCATGACATATAATGCAGTCTAATATAGAGTCCAACGCATGTGAAGATATGAGTGTATCTAGTGCTTTGAAAGTACTAGAGTTGAGTGAATATGAAGTGTCTTGTCTGTCCATTGATGTAGTGGTTCGTCAATACCGTCGCATGGCTCTTAAATATCATCCGGATAAGAATGATAACTCTGAAGCATCCCATGTGGCATTTTGTCAATTGACAACTGCGTACGATATTGTTCGTACGATGGTTTCATTATCTGAAGAAGAATCATCTAGTTCTACGGCGTATGCTGCTCCTACTGGGTATTTTGACGTATTGTCTCAGTTTGTCAAGAGTGTAATGAGTGTAAGTGCGTCTGACAATATGAATACATCACATGGCGATATATTTCGTAAAAAAATCATTGAGATCGTAAACGATTACCAGTGTATATCAGTGAGCATGTTTGAGAATATTGATCGTGAGACTTCCGTATCAATCTATCAGTTTCTGTGTGCTTATAATGAGATTCTCTCTATATCTCCTGACGTGATTGATCGCATTCGTGTAGTAATTCAGTCTAAGTTCGACGACCTGCGTATCTATACTGTAACACCTACGTTGGAAGATATGTTACTTGACAAGGTATTTAAGTTGAACATCGATGATCACACCTATCTTGTCCCACTGTGGCACAAGGAGGTATATTTCGACGACAAATCTCGACCTGACCAAGAGATTTTGGTTCTATGCGAGCCTCATGTGGATGATTTGGTGTGTAGATTAGACGAGAATAATAATATTCATATTGCAGGTGAGATATCGTTTTCGAAGGATCTGTTGGACAAAAATGGTTGGTCTGATATTGTGGTTCCCGGTAGTACGAAAACAGTGCGTGTGTTCAACCGAAGTTTGTTATTATCGACAACTCAAATCGTATGTATAACGGGGTGTGGCGTGTTGCGCATACACGAGAAAGACATGTATAACAACGTAGATCGCGGTGATATTTTTGTTACGGTTCGGTTTGTGTGAAAAAATATCTCTATAGTATACATTAGTTTCATCATGGAGTTCCTTGTTCCTGTTGTGTCTATGCTGGTTCTCGACGGACTTTATTTGTCCAATGTGGGTGGTCCCATGTTTGGTAAGATGGTGCGTAAAATCCAGGGGTCTGATTTAAAAATGAATATCGGTGGTGCAGTAGGTGCTTACATGCTGATGGTTGTTGCCTTATATAAGTTCATTATTGTTGAACGTAGATCCCCATCTGATGCATTTTTGTTAGGTCTGTGTATTTATGGCGTGTTCGATTTTACAAATTATGCCATATTTACAGATTACGAGATGATGTACACGGGGGTTATGGATATGATCTGGGGTGGTATTTTATACTATATTGTCACTTGGATAACGTATAAAGTATTGGGTATTACTAGACGGTAATCTGGATAAAAATATAGGACATATGCGCCCTATATTTTTATGATTTTTTTGTATTGTTTATGTTATGGATTATGTGTTATTTTACTTCTTTGTGCGAACAATCTTCTTCTTAACAGGCTTGACTGGTTCTGGCTCAGGCTCAGGTTCTTCCTCTTCCTCTTCCTCTTCCTCTTCCTCTTCTTCCTCCTCGGATTCTTCCACTTCAGTGCTTACTGTTGCACGTTCGACAGGCATATCGTCGTCATCGTCATCGTCTGCAACAGCTGCTGCCTTCTGCATAGTTTGCTTATCGTTAGCATTGAGACTAATCATGCATTGGCTAAATACGTTGTCGGCAGGCTTTTGAGTGGCTGCTTGCATCAATCTCCATGTGACACCCAACTTGCCGTTGGCCATGACCCAAATGCCTCCGCATTCAATGACGCATGCAACATGCATGCCCTTCTTGAAGAACTCCATGGGAGTTTTCTCAGGATACTTGTCAGCTTCGTCACGAAGCCATAATGGATTTCCACTTTCGTCGTAGATGTTGCATTGGTATTGGTTTCTGATCTGATTGAACTTAATGCGTAGAACAGGATCGCGAGTAGTGTCGAACTCACCTGTCTCCTTGTCCTTGGGATACTTCAACATGGGTGTCCACATTGCGTCGAGGACTTCTGGACTAATCTTAGCCTTACCTAGCCATTCCTTACTGTGTGCAATAGCGTCGGCCTTGAGCTTGTTTTCAAAGCTCTTCATATTCTCAAGGAAGGCGTTTGTTGCAGCAGACTTGTTGTCGCTGTTAGGGAACTGTAGCGATAGTTCAAACTTCTCATTGCCTTCATAATCTGACGCACCCCATGTAAGCATGAGGGGAGTTGACATTCTGTAGGCGTTATTTGCTGCAGAGTTGCGAACATTTACAATCTTTCCACCATTGGCAAGTACCTTGAGTGGAGGATATGTGATGCTTGATGCGTTAATAGCTTGTGTTCCGTCGATAATTGTGTTCATGATGCTGGGGTCTTCGCTGGGGTTCTGGGGTATATGCAATAGATACACGCTATTTCTTTAAGTCAATTCTTTTAAGGATTGTGTATATATGATTGGTATATGATGTAATATGTGGTGTATATTGTGTGAAATAAATATATTTTTGTTACGTAAAATATGGATATTGAGCACAAATAGTTTTTTTCTTTATTTAGGTTAATATCTAAATAGATAGTACCGTATTACACCAAATACCGAACCGTATAGTATGTCAGATGAAGTACCCAATCGATGGACTATAGGACAACCTGTGGGACCTGAATCAAATGACCCACCTAAGACAACACAGTATGAAAAGGCTGAGGCTAGAGAGAAAGAGAAATGGCGCGAAATGATCAATGATTGGGATAAAGTAACACCTAAAACACTTGAGAGGCGTGTACGAAGAGGAATACCAGATGACATGAGAGAAGATATATGGACTTCATATTTAAACAATGGTCTTAAAGACAAACTTGAGGAAGAGATAAAAGAGAAACTTCCAAAAGGGTTTAATGCAAATATTGAGGCTCTTAAAAGAGAAATAATCGGTGTCGCAATAAATGGTGATCAACAAGTAACCGCTGAGGGTATAAAATTAGCTACATTATGTGGGATATATTCACAAACTATCAAGCAGATTCAAGCGGATTTGAACCGTGTTAGCTTACGTGAGGAAGGGGACACTTCCAAAGATATGGTTTTGAAATATAACAATTGGTTGGATATAGCATTATGGTATGCAGCGATAAGCCCAGAGTTTGGAGGGAACGACCACGGGTATCTCCAAAACTTTGGATCGATTATTACTGTTTTACTAAAGTATTTTAAGAAAACTACAGAACTGCGATATCTATTTTACTATGTAATTACCACCCGGCACTATAGAGAAATAATAGACACTGATTTTTATATGACACCTTTTGTTAACGTGTTTAAAAATATCGCAGAAAGACATATAGGAGAATTATGGAACCATATGTTTTCTTTTTTAAATGACCTGTTCTCTAATGACCCAACTGGTGCTACAAGGCAGTTACTGACTCTTATGAAACTTCAGACAATATTTGTGTTGTCGGATAATTACCCATTTATTATGCACCTGTTTGATCTATATATGTACGCAAAAGACCCCATTATATTATTGTATAGGATTTCCATGTCAATGATAAATAGTGTAAGACATGATACTATGGAGTGTTATTCCTATGAAGATTGGAGGGATAACATATACCCTCGTATTACCATGATAAATCCTCATAAGATAATACATGATGCATTTATATTTAATATTTCAAAGAAAGAGAGAGATATGTACATTGATATGCTTATTAAAGAGATAAATCAGGCCAGTTTTGAAAAAGACGAGAGGGCTAAGGAAGGTGCAGCAATTACTGCGACAAGGGAAAGTAAGGCTAAATGGGATGCGAGGAAGAAAGCATTGATTGCGAGAAAGGATAGTATGGTAATTTGGCTTAAGGAAAGCGCTCGAAATCCTTTTTCTCGTGCGGATGCATCTGGAGAACATGTAGAAGAAGAAAACGAAGGCGACGCGGACGAAGGCGACGAGGACGAAGGCGACGAGGACGAGGACGAAGGCGCACAACGTGTGTCCATGTCTTCTTCTTCTTCTAACGGTTCCACAAGTTCCACAGTCGAAATGGGATAATGACTAATTTCATTCAACTGTCAAATTACGAAGGCGAGTGCGCCGCGAGTGCGTACAATATGGTATGTATAAATACCTCATAACATAGAGTGATTGTGTGTATGTATAGTATATACACAATCTATAGCATATAAAATGGATAGTGATAATGTTCTGGAAAATGTTGTGGTTCTCGATCCTCTTCCTGAGGATACTCCCTGGCTTTCTCCTCTTATGAAACCGTGTTCTCCCGCAGCAGCTCCGCCTGCGCGTATAAGTTCTGTTCAGATTAAGAAACATCTTACAAAAAGATTAGAAGAGAGAACCCGAGTGATGTTCGATAAGATGCCTACATTATCTGGAAAGAAGATAAAATGTTCCGATGCAGATTTTGTGATTCCTAGTGTGAAAGACCACAGTGGGTTTCTCTCTTATATCTACAAGAAGAGTCAATTACAAGAGATGTGTCGGTGTCATTGTTTACCTGTATCTGGAACCGTGTCAGACCTTACTATACGAGTGTATACCTATCTTACAGTTCATTCACAGGTGATCCCCCTCCAGAGTTTGTGTCGTGGTTACTTACAACGCAAATGTAATAAATTGCGTGGTCCTGGATTTATGGATCGTTCAAGGTGTAATAATGACGAGGATTTCCTTACTGGAGATACAATGAGAGAACTGAGTGTTGATCAGTTTGTAAGTTATTGTTCTAGCGACGGTTTTGTGTATGGTTTTGACATAGTTTCTCTCTACAATCTAAAAATCAAGAGTGGTAGAGGTGATGTGTTAAACCCATACACACGCGAGGCTATTCCTACGTCGGTATTTTCAGAGTTGAATTCTCTTATCCGGATCTCTAGATCTTTGTATAATATTTCAATTGATGTAACATTTGAGATGCCTGAGACGAAATCTCCTGGAAGTATGACAGTAGAAGAACGAGTTGTAGTGTTGTTCGATTCTATTGCAAGTCATGGTTATTACCCAACGACAGAGTGGTTTATGAGTTTAGAGAGACCTTGTCTCATAAAGTTGCTTCGCGAGTTGGCTGATATTTTTATGTATCGTGCATCAATACCACGTGATGTTCAGATGCGTATTTGTTCAACCAATCCATTTCGTAGTATATCGACGATGGTAGATATTATGCAATCCTATGAGGAGATTGTAGTATCGAGAGACATCGTATTGTATGTTGCATGCGCTGTAGTAATGTCTGGAGTAGAGACATGTGATCGTGCTTTAGGGACAATCATATTTTTACAGGCTCTTACACTTGTCAGTGATGGCGCTCGCGATACTTATCCTCTTTTTTACGAATCTGCAGTATATAACTGAATATGTGTTAGTTTAGTTATTATCAATGCGTAAAATGTAAAATTACAATAAGTAGTAATTTGAACGAATAGTGTAATGATTGAATATATCACCAAGAGCATATTAGGTCACATAATATATATGTATGTATTATACGACGTAAACATACTTAGAAAGAATAGCAGTAAGTAGATTATAATGCCTGCTAAGAAGACAACCACCCCCGCTACCACCGTCAATGAGACACCTGCTACTCCCGCCAAGTCTGCCCCTAAGAAGGTAGTCAAGAAGGCCGCAAAGGCCGCCGCTCCTACTCCTGAAGTTGTTGTGGAGGCCGCCGTTGCCCCAGCAACAGAAGAGACCGAGGTCGAGAAGGCCGAAGATAATGATTTGATGGAGACATCTGCTGTGTTTTTCACCAAGCTTCAGCAAATGGGAACGATGATTACTGCGATCAAGAGTGAGTATCGTGCTCTTGAAAGAAAGTGGGTTCGTGAGATCAAGCAGTCTCAAAAGCTTGCAAAGAAGAAGCGCAAGGTAGGTAATCGCGCCCCTAGTGGTTTCGTGAAGGCTGCTCGTATCAGTGACGAGCTTGCTGCCTTCCTTAATGTTGATAAGGGAGTTGAGATGGCTAGAACTGATGTAACCAAGGAGATCACTGCATATGTTAAGGCTCACTCCCTCCAAGATAAGGACAATGGTCGTCAGATCAATCCTGACGCAAAGTTGAAGAAGCTTCTTCATCTTGGATCCGATGACGTGTTGAGTTACTTCAACCTTCAAAAGTTCATGAGTCCTCATTTCGAGAAGAAGAGCGATCAGGTAGCTGCCGCCGCCGCCGCCCAAAACTAAATATAAAAATCCGAATCCCACCTTATGTGTATAAATCTTTAACACCGTGAAACAACTGTTTCATTATATATATCATGCAATTGGCATGTTATATATTACACCTTGTAATTTACAATACCTACAAATACTGCCAACAATATAGAAAAATATTCCATGTACTACTATATATATTATTTATTTATGCAGTCTGTTCCATTTAGTTCTGATACTGATTCGATCCTTCGACTGTTTTCCTCAAGTGACGACATTATAGATTGTCTTCCATCAGTTCCTCGACGTAAATCTACCAAAAAGCTTATAGGGTCTATATATGACGAAATACAATTGTCGTGTGAAACCATTCGTGAGTTAAAACATAAGAATGGGGTTGCTAGTCATACTACAGAGACTCGTCCAATTCGTAGTTCTGCTGACATTCCTAAGCCTATGAGGCTTAGAATGTCAAACATTCCACCAGAAGTGCATAGTTACATCACCGATAAAAGTGCCTATTTGTACCAGTTTTCTAGTCGAGTAGGGGAGCGTGCGGTGAAGGTATATTTCGTGACTAGTCATACTGATGTTGCGTCGCATATCGATACTTATACCCAATATTTTGAACGCATGATGGTTTGGTTTCATATTGCGTTTAAATATTCATCCGATACGTGTGGAGAAAACATTTGCGTGTACATATACGATACTCCGTTGATGAAGTCTCTCCCCAAACATCGATCCGATATCATAGGTATATCGCATGCGAATACTGCGTATACCTATGCGTGTCCTAGTGGTCATAAATCTCCTCGAGCATCCAGAACCCGAATGAGTAGTGCGAGTGTGTCTGAAATTATTTTATTTCGTAACGAGGAATGGTTTAAGGTATTTATTCACGAGACGTTTCATCTTCTGGGTTTGGATTTCGCGGGCATGCATAACCTCGATGCTGCTCGAAACGTGCTGCGTGAAACATTTCCAATACAAAGTAATATGGAGATTTTCGAAGCATATACAGAGACCTGGGCAACCATAATCAATGCGTGTTTCTGTAGTCATTTCTGTCTTGATAACATGGGTAAGGTTACTTTTGTGAGTTATGTGGAAGTTCTTTTGGGATTCGAGGCCGCATGGCGCACATTTCAAATGCACAAGGTTTTACAGTTTATGGGTTTGTCCTATTCTGATTTGTTTAGTAAATCCGCGAAGGCTTCTCTCGCTCGCGCAAATCTTTATCGTGAAGATACAAATGTGTTTGCATATTATGTAATTTCTGCGATTCTTCTCGTAAATTATGGGGATTTTCTAGAGTGGTGTGATATGAATAATGGTGTAGGTGGTAAAATGTCGTTTCATAAAACCATTGCAAATACTATAGAGTTTTCTAAGTTCATTGTGAAGATTCATTCCTCTCCTGCTACTAGAAAAAACATTCGTGATATTGGATCTAAAAAATGTTTCAATACAATAGTCGGGAATGATAATATTCTAGAAGACTCCACGTGGGTGTCAGAGACAATGCGTATGACTGTATGTGAAATGTGTTAATGTCGGTTTCGAAATTGACATCGTGATATATATAATATCCGTTGATACAAATACAAGTAGTTACTACAAGCATAACATCTATAAAAATGGGCATTCGATACTTAAACTCATTCCTTAAGAAAACCTGTCGTAATTCAATCCGACGGATTCATTTAGGCGAGTTATCTAGCAAGAGGATTGTTATTGATGTCAGTATTTACCTTTACCAGTTTGAGGGTGATGGTATGTTACTTGACAAGATGAAAAGATTTATAACTGTACTAAATGAATACAATATCCAGCCATTATTCGTCTTTGATGGTAAGCCTCCTGTCGAAAAGATGAGTACAATATGTCATCGTCGAGAGCAGCGACGTCTCGCTGCAATCGAGTGTGAGGATGTGGTGATGCGTATAAAAACCAATGATGCAAAAGAAGATAATCATCAACTGACCGCAGAATATATAAAGCTGCGTCGCAGTTCTGCTGAGATTACACGCGACAAGACTGACTCAGTGAAACAACTATTTGATGAATATAACGTTCCCTATTGTACTGCACCTAGTGAGGCTGACACTATATGTGCGTCCATGGTTTTGACTAATGAGTTCTGGGGGTGCATGAGCGACGACATGGATATGTTAGTTTATGGGTGCAGAAACATAATTCGCGATTTGGACATAGAATCCCATACCGCAAGGCTATACGTTCTTCCGGATATATTACAAGAGTTGAATATCACGTACGATAACTTTAAGCGCGTGTGTGTTATCGCAGGGACTGACTACAATACATATCACCAGAAACATTATCGGGATATAGATTCTGTAAGTGTCGTACCTTGTCGGAAGCCATTATCGGATGAACGTGACAGTTCGGCAAGTAAAATGGTAGTCTGTAAAAATACATACATTCCATTCAATGCCACGCCTACGAACATTACATTTTATGCAGCAATTAAGTTATTTGAACGGTATCAACACACTGTTAAGTATCCCACCATGACATTCTATGGTTGGTTAAAACATTATCTTAAACTCAACCTGGACTACATTTCACTTGAGAAGGTGTATAACATGTTTTGTGTTCCGTCCAATCTACCAATGATCGCTTAGTATCTCGACACTCTGTATATGCATGCATATTTGTAAATACGCATGCATATTTGAATACTACAATGAAAGGATCTATGCAAGGTTCTTTCTAATTAATATAAGGTTATGGGCAACCTCTGGTTTTTTTCCAGGAGTGTATTGGTATAGCATAGCGTTTTTGGTTGCTAATAGAAGCTGTGTAAAGTGTGGAATTTGTGTAAATTTGGCGGTGGATGCTGCTACCCGCGCGTCGTGTTGTTTTTTATCTGTGTATGATGGATCTACGAGAACAGTAGCTGGTCGAAGCTGGGTACTCGGATTTGCGCTACCGGCATCTATCGCTATTTTGACGTCGTTCGCTATTTTCGATTTATTGTTTGAGGTGAATGCTGCGTAAAACGTTGGGTATTCATTTTTGAACTTTCCTGCCTGAACGTAATGTTCTACACTGTTCCACTGTTGTCCATCTAGTTCAAATGGAGTGTCTGAATGTAACCATGCATCGTCTAGTTTTCTGCGCCAGTTAGGGAAATGTCCTTTGGGTGAGAGTTCAACAAAATCTAGCTTGCGCTGAACTGCGTCTATTTTTTCACCTGCTCCATTTCCCGCTATTTTATCCGCAGCATGTGCATAGAACTGAAATACCACGTGTGGATCAACTTGGGACAACACATCTACATCGATTGTATCTACAATGTCTTCATCTACCCCTTTTAACCCAGCGTTTCCATTGCGTCCCTGTTCCATTTGTCTGAATTCTGTAATGAGCTGAAACATTCCGCTATTTCTCTCTACACATTTGGTGACAATGAGTTGTTTGATATCGTATGGGACTTCTGCGTACGTGAATATGCGTTTTCCTTGGTAACTGATTAGGCGGTAGTGTGTGTCCGCAGTGCATTCAGTCAATATGTAAAACTCTGGTTTGAACGATCCTCTAGATTTGGTAATTGTATCAATAACTGCTCCGCATTGCATCATGTTGTTAATATCCTTCTTTACGTATTCGCTAGAGAGAAGTATAAGTTTGATGTTCAATATTCGTTCCAGCGTGGATATTGCCCACGAATCTCCACTGTATTCTGTAGATTGTATTTTTTCGCGAAGCGCATCAAGAGTTCCAACTCCTTTCATGAACTTGAAATCGTTTAGCATTTCACGTGATACTCGTGCATTAGAGAGAGCATTCTTATGTTGTGTAGCAATGTCTTTGGCTGACGTTATAAGAGATCGTTGATCTGCCGCAGATATTGTTGATTTGATTATGGTTTCATGTTTGACATATTCTGCTTGTAATGCCTTGGCGCGTTTTGTTTCTATTAAAAGAGTTTCTGAGAATAGTTTATATTGTGCAGCATAGTCGTCGAATAATTCTTGCGTTGCCTCTGGTGCTAGTTTTTGTCTTAATTTGACAACAGTAGTTGATTGTCCAATCTGAAGAAATGCGTCGCGTATTACCATGAATAACGAGTCATTCTTTCCATCGTTTTCATGCGTATCGTAGTTATTATTACGCATAGCGGTTTGTAACCATGCAGCGGTATGTCCTGACGAAGGTTTTACAAACTTCGTTACATGTTCCTGTGCTATTTTTTTGGTTTCTTCAACTGTAGCCGCGATGGTACGATTATTCGAAATAGTGGATGCATCAAATGTGAATATGTCTGCCCGCAATGCCGGTATGGATTCATTTCCAGTGGGTGTAATGAGGTTATCAGGTGTATGTTGTTGTTCTAGGTCGTGAGTTTCGTCAGATGTGGTTGGTGGGATCAGTCTATGCTCCATCATCATTTTTTTTGTCGCAAATGTGTATATAAGTGGAAGTCCTAACTTGTCTATCATAATTGCTCCTGTTTCATCTGTGACAGAGAGAACATTATCTGAAATTACTTCATATACACCAATCTGCATGGCCTTAGAGTTGTTTTTTATCATATATATTGGATGAAATACTATATGTTTGCTGAGGTATGTGTGGTTTGGCGCACCTATTGCCACTACAATTTCTAATCCCTTTACAATAATAGAGTATAGGTCTACTTCAAGTTTTTTGTCTGCCGACAAAATAGCTCGTGTTTCTGGGTAACTGAGTGTTTTGTCGAGTCTTGATACAACCATGTCTATATCAAATCTATATAATATGCATAGATATACATCTAAACCATTGTAACTAGATAAAAATCTGTTTCCATAATGACTGAAAATATGCGTATTTTCAGTCATTATGACATTATGTATTGAAATTAGTTGTATGTTATACCTATTTTGCATAATTATCAACAAGATCTTTTAATTTAAATAATGATTTTGTATTCATGCCCGGGTATAATTTTGGGGATGCTTCTGATAACTTTATGATATAATCACAAATAGAAATAGATACTTCACCATCTTCGATGTCTGTTGTAGGATGTATAATAACATCGCGGGATGCGATGTATAGCCTTGAGGATGGGTTCATAAAAATAAATATGTTTTCGATCAACTCTACTACTAACTGTGTTGATTCTATATTATATAGGTTGTCGCGAATCATTTCATTGAGTGATTTTATGGTGCTTAACATAGAACATTGTGTCAGTTTATCCAGTTTATACAAATTAACGTAAAATGTCGTTAGTGCCTTTCTACGGTCGTTCATTTTATTCATATTACAAAACAAATCATAGTCTTTTTTTGGGTCAACTAATTGAATACGTGTATAACTTTCTAAATATTTTGAAAAAAGCGTTTCTAAAGTATCTGTAAAGGTAGGATACAGGTCTATCATTTCGGAGAACAATCTGGCATAAATATCAGAATAGAATATATTTCCTGAAACAATTTCGATAATTTGGTTCATGAGAATAGTCATTTCTTCTTGTGTAATATCTGATTCAAAAATATCATTAAGAACTGCAAACAGTTCGGTTTTTACCGTTTTGTTTGTGTTACTCCCGCCAAACTTATTTAACAATGGGCGAACAAGTTGAATGGGTGTAGCATTTGCCCCCCCTTTTTTAATAAGTGGTCCTGTTGGATTGAATACGATATTTGCTCCAATATTACTTTCTGGAGATACTCGCTTGAAGCCCTCTGATGTTGATGATGGGGACCATCCATCGGTTGATCCATCTGATGGCTTATTACGTTGTCTGCGGCGTTTTTTATCTACCTCGCCAGATGATTCCCGTTTTGTGAATACAGGAGTTTTAATGTAATTGGGAGACCCTACAAGTTTAGATAACTCATTGATAAGTTTGACTGTAGCATTTGGAAGAATGACATCAAATCCTTTATTAGATATGTCGGTGAAATCTGACAATGAGTACATTATTAAACCAGTTCTTATAGTATATAGTTAGTCATTTTCTATATGTTTTTACTTGTAATACCACAATGACATTATGTGTTATATGTAACAATCCTACTATGAGGTTCAATAATACTATCATATATATCTCAATACAATATTATTACTGAAAATGTATATAAAAGATACCCAACATAGAATATAATTACATTACATAGAACAATGAGTAGTTCTACTAATATGTTTAAACCAGACATGCGTAAGAATATTTCTAACGTAAATGAAGATTCTGACACCGCCAATCCCATAGATGATATAAGGGTTACTGAAAAGTGGGATGATATGATGTTACCCGAAACGGTTCTTCGAGGTGTATATTCCTATGGATACGAAGAACCAAGTCCGATCCAAAAACGGGCAATTTCTCCAATGTTGTCTGGTAGAGATATGATTGCACAAGCACAATCTGGAACAGGGAAGACTGCCACGTTTAGCATCGGGTCTATGTCCCAGATTGATTTAGAAAATGCGCATGTTCAGATAGTATGTCTATCTCCAACACGCGAACTTGCTATACAGATTGCTACAGTGTACAAAGGTATTGGTGAGTTTTTAACCGGATTAAAGGTAATGACACTTGTAGGAGGAGAATCTGTAGATAATAATATAAGGTCGTTAAAGAAGGATACTCCTCATGTAGTGATAGGAACCCCTGGGCGTGTATTTGACATGGTTCGTCGGCGTGCTCTTATATTACGCCATGTAAAAACCTTCATCCTTGATGAGGCAGATGAGATGTTGTCACATGGTTTTAAAGAACAAGTTCAGGATATTTTCGAATATTTACCTGAAAAGGTTCAAACATGTATTTTCAGCGCAACCATTCCCAAGTATGTATTTGACGTGACAAATAAGTTTATGAAAAATCCTCTACAGATTATAGTCAAGGCAGAACAATTGACCCTTGAAGGTATAAGCCAACATTATATAGCAGTGAGGGACGATGTTGAAAAATATGACGTGTTGATTGATCTATATTCAAGTATTTCAGTTGGACATTGTATTATCTATGCAAATAGTGTGCCTCGCGTTCATGATTTGCATCAAGCCATGCTTGCAGACGGATATCCAGTATGCGCAATACATTCTAGTATGACAAAGCAGGAACGTGAGGTATCGTTATCCGATTTTCGAGTAGGAAACTCTCGAGTGTTGATCTCATCAAATGTGACTGCACGCGGTATTGATGTTCAGCAGGTGAGTTGTGTGATTAACTTTGATATTCCTCGCGATGTTTCTACATACCTTCATCGCATCGGACGTAGTGGTCGATGGGGTAGAAAGGGTATGGGGTTGAACTTAATTACAGAGCGAGACGTGGAAAAAATGCGAGAAATCGAACAATATTATTCTACCCAGATAACGGAACTTCCCGCAGAATTATCCATCGTATAGATATTTTACAAATTAGTATGATATATTAGTAATATTCACAATATATCATAATTCATATTCGTTTGCATGTAATCTAAATAATATTATATTGATGTAAGAGCAAGTGATCGTATGAGTTCAACAACCCAGACAGACCCGTTAAATATCCGTGCAATAGAAGGTGATATCCGTAATGCCTTTCTACTTCCTATTTATCTTGCAGAAGGCCTTCGCACATTGGATGAGGATATTGTGACGGATTTAGAACTGGTTAAGACAGTCGATGACAATGGTGTATCTGTTCTATCCCGCACGTTCGATACACATTCAACAGATAAATCACCTGATGAAAACGATACATCTACATGTGCAAAAGAGCTTACTCTAGGAGAAGTAATGTATCATGATATGGCGAAATATTATACAAATAATAAAAGTTTTATCAAAGATACTCAATCTATCCTACAAAAATGGAAACGAGTAGAACCCAAGGAGACTCCTATTGTGAGAGACGCAGTTACTCTATGGAATGAACTTAGAAATGACAAGGGATTCAAAGAAAAATATATTTATTTAGATTGGGAATCCCTGCTGTTTTTGAATACAAACCAAACCGCACTTCAGGCTCTTAGTATGTATAATTTAATAGCTCCAGTGCTAGCGCTTATTGTTCCATGTATTATATGCATTGTTCCTTTTTTCATCATGATATCTAGCGGAAATAGTATAACGTTTGCTACTTATATCGAAGCACTAAAGTCCATTGCAGGAAATCATGCAATTACAAAGATCTTCACAGGGTTTAGCGGAATGACTGTTCAACAGACACTATATTCACTGGTATCAATAGGTTTTTATTTACTATCCCTCTATCAAAATACCCAAATATGCATGAAGTTTTACACCAACATGTTCAAAATCCACGATAAGTTGTTCCAGATCTGTGAATTTGTTAAATATGTTGAACTAGAGATGGATGCTTTTTTGGAGAGTTCTTCTCTATTGCCGAGTTATGAAAAGTTCAATGAGACGGTTCGGTCTCGTCGTGAGGTTCTTGTGAATATACGAGATACTATCACGAATATAGAACCATGTGAAATATCGTATTCAAAACTTATGGATATGGGAAAAGTATTGAAATGGTTCTATATCATGCACACAGACGACAAGATCCAGGATGCTATGCTATTCTCGTTTGGTTTTATAGGATATATAACCAACATGCAAGGCGTACAAAAGAACATTCTTACCTTAAAGATGAACTATGGATCTCTCTTAGAAGAGGGTATGGAGAGAGAAAACATACCCACCGAACAGATCAGTAGCAAGAAGAAGAAGAAGAAGAAGCATGATAAAAAGAATACACATGTATTGGATGTTGGCGGCGTGTACCACCCTGCAACAGATACGACATGTGACACCCCTGTTAAAAACGATGTTATATTGAAAAAGGATTGTGTTATTACTGGTCCAAACGCGTCTGGAAAAACTACAATACTAAAGTCATTGTTTCTGAGTATTCTATTTACGCAACAATATGGCTGCGGTTTTTATGATACGTGTTCATTCGTTCCATATTCTCATTTGCACTGTTATTTAAATATACCCGATACGTCAGGTCGTGATAGTCTGTTTCAGTCGGAGAGTCGTAAATGCAAGGATATATTAGATAGTATTCAACAAGACGGTTCAACAAGTCGTCATTTTTGTCTGTTTGACGAACTGTATTCAGGAACAAACCCATTAGAGGCTGTAAAATGTGGATATGCGTACTTATGTCATTTAAGTGAGACTGAGAATATTGATTATGTTCTGACTACACACTATAACGAGTTGTGTGAAAAGTTGAAGAAAACTACTGGTTTAACCACATATCGAATGAAGGTAAATGTCCCGAAAGAATCGGTCGGATCGGTGGAACAACCTGCATTCGCTGGGTCGGTGGAACAACCTGCATTCGCTGGGTCGTTTGAATATCTGTACAAGATTGAAGAAGGAATTAACGATGTGGATGGTGGTGTAGAAGTGCTTCGTCAAATGAAGTATCCCACTGATATTCTAAATAAACTTTCAAAAAATGTGTGATATATCTGTTCGTATAGAAATGCATTTTTTAATATATACCGACATTAATGGAAATGTCATCAAGTCCGACGAGTGGAATGTTTTCCCTACAAGTTTTGATTATACTTGGAATCACGGTTGCTTTAGTTAGCGCAGTTGCAGTTATTTTATACAATAAAATACAACAACAGGGGGAGAAAATCTCTGCAGTTATGGAATTATCAACGGTTATTGCACAAGAGTTACGGTCTCATGATACAGTATTGCAACACCTACAGTCTCGTGATAATCCAACATTTGTTGGTTCCTCGCCACCCCATGTCGGACAATCGGGTTCGGTATCACAATCAGGATATTCAAACATTGTTTTATCCTCTCCAGAGAATAATAATGATAGTATGCTGGTATACGTATCTGACGGGTCATGTAACTCGAGTGATGATGAATCTGATAACGAAGGAAAACTGAAAATATCTCAGATCCCATCGACTACTTTAGACAATATGCTGATGAATCCTATGTGTTTTGGACATCCTTCACCTCCTGACATCATTGATTCTGAAAGTGATGAAAGTGGTGAAAGTGGTGAAAGTGATGAAAGTGATGAAAGTGATGAAGGCGAATATGATAGCGAGTCTGACATGAGTAGCCCCGGATCAATTGCAGATGATGACGTAGGAGAGTCAATGAACACCCCCTCTGACCATACACCTACAGTGATTGACCTCGACAGTCCTAACGATGTCGTGGAAATTGTTGAGACTGATATAGAGAACTTAGATCCACCTGAAAAACGGGTGATTACTTTATCTGAGATATCCATAAGTGAGCCCATTCAAGAGATCAGCAATGATCTAGACCCCAATGTGCACACGGTTGTAGTAGATAGTGGAGATAACGCCATTGACTACAAAAAACTTGGCGTAAATGATTTAAAGCGTCTTGCAGTTGAACGTAAATTATTAGACAAGGGATCGAAGATGAAAAAGATGGAGTTGATTGAACTACTTACTAACGTATAACTGGTATACATTGAATTAGCTGAAATTATGGAGTATTCAACGTACTATTATGTACCCTTAATGTAAAGTAGTGATGCAATCAAACATCGCCTTCAAAGGACAGAATAATTATCATACTAGTATGCCGGCACTTATGTCTGATGATCGTGAACAACGCAGTTGGTACCCCGAAGCAGTAGTAGATCACAATATTAAGAAGACGGCCAATATCACAAGCAATTGGGAATATCGTAAATATCTTATGTCCAATGCTAGCCAACTTATAGATATTAACATGCGAAACGCTGTAATGGAAAATCCTACTAGCGATATTACACAACAGTCGTCTGTAGCTGGCACTCCTTATGTATATCGTAACGCCTCCGATATGACACAAGTTCGACCTGGAGTATTCGGTAGTGATTTAAAGTCCGCCTACTTAACTCGCACCCAACTTCAGACAAAAACGACCTCGCCAAGTGTTTATTCAAACACCAGTCGATGAGTATGAACATAAAAAACTGAAAAGGACATAAGAATATAGTTACACATCATGCAACTATATTCACCTATATTATAATTGATGCACATTGTAAGCATCGATGTTGGAATAAAGAATCTAGCCATATGTGTGTTTGACTTACCTAATCATCCTGATGCATCAATTACAGATACAGCATCCAGTGTTATACTATCTCCAGAGAATACGAATAAGGTAGTTGTATGGGATGTTATTAATCTTGCACAAAAAGAGGTATCAGTTTGTTCAGGTAGAGAGAAAGGAGGAGGTAACTGTTTACGTGAAGCGAGATTTACAAAACATGGAGTATGTTATTGTATGACTCATTCAAAAAATATCGGATATCACCGACCATCACGTGATTTAGAAGCATCATTTTTGAAAAAGCAAAAGGTTCCACGACTGCGCGAGATCGCTGAGAAACACTGTATTCTGTACGATATGGCAGTGAAGAAGGCTGATCTGATAAATATTATCGCGAAGCATGGAGAAGATACATGTTTCGAGGTTGTAGACAAAGTGGATGCAAATAAATTGGACATTGTTACTATTGGTCGAAATATTCAGTACAAATTAGATATCTTGTTCAACAATTCATTCGATGATATTGGATTAGTTCTGATTGAGAATCAGATAAGTCCAATCGCGAACCGCATGAAGACTATTCAAGGCATGTTATCCCAATATTTTCTCATGAAGAACAATACCCTACAGATAGAGTTTGTATCGTCCATGAACAAACTCAAAGAAGACGGACTTATAAACACCACTTATAGCGAGAGAAAGAATGCAGGCATTTCAAAATGTTTAGGCATAATATCATCCGATTTTATGACATGGGTAGATTTTTTCAATCGTCATAAAAAGAAGGACGATTTAGCTGACTGTTTTTTACAAGGCATGTGGTATATTAGGGCAAGGATATACAAAACACTATAATAATATGCATGCGTTAAGATATAGAACTATTAGTATCTGTATTTAATAATGGAACCTGAGATTATTGATATTTCGTCGTATGGCGAGACATCCTCGTCTTCTAACTTTGGTGGAGGTATTGAACTTCTCATGAATGAGAAAAAGCCAGGTAAAACAGACTCAGGATCAGAAAACATCGACGTGAGTGATATAGAGCGATTAGAGAGCGAACTAAACGAAATGTCGGGAGTTAATAAAGATGGCTCAGGACTAAGCAATAGTAACTTATTTAGTGACCCTCTTCCAGAAAGTATCAATCTGGATACTAATGACAAACCGTCCGTCAGATTCGGAGATGGAGATGGAAATCCTACCACATCTACTTGGGATGGGTTCAACCGTTTTAACGAGATTCCTATTACACCTGAGAAAACGGTTCAGTCTCAACCCACCCAATCGAAGGAGGAAATCTTACGGGAGAAGTTTCAACTGCTACGAAAGTTGGAGTCGTTGGAACAAAAAGGTGTCCAATTATCTAAGAAATACACAATGGAATCCCCTATCCTGGAAATGAAGGGGGAATATGAAACCATTGTAGATGAAAAGGCAAAGCAAAACTCCATTAAGTTTCAGGGAAATATGCTTATGACCTGTATAAATGGGATAGAGTTTCTGAACAACCGGTTCGATCCGTTTGATATTAAACTGGACGGGTGGAGTGAGCAGGTGGCAGAGAATGTGGATGATTATGACGAAGTGTTTGCAGAGTTGTACGACAAATACAAGAGTAAGGGTACAATGGCGCCCGAACTCCGACTTCTATTCCAGTTGGGAGGGAGTGCGATGATGTTACATATGACCAACGCCATGTTCAAATCATCCATGCCTGGAATGGACGATGTTCTTCGTCAAAACCCTGACCTTGCACAACAGTTTCAAAAGGCGGCTATGGACTCCATGGGTACAAATAACCCTGGATTCTCTGGATTTATGAACAATATGACTGGGCAACCACCTCCATCATCGACACATGCACCTCCGCCACCACAGGCAACACAAGGACCTAATGCAGTTCCTCCGCCTGGATCACGACATGGTAATAATAGCAGTTTTTCGTCACGACCAGACTTAGATAACATATCAAGAATGGGACAATCTGATGGAATAAATATATCTGAAAACTTCTCAAGTGCGACCGCACCAGAACGCAGTAGTCTTCGACCACCATCTGAACAAGGTGCGGCGCCCACACAATCTCGTGCAGAAATGCGAGGACCAAGTGATCTCGATCATCTACTTTCAGGGTTGAAAACCAAAAAAGTAAGCATGAATGGTAATGAACGACCTCAAACACCTACTGCCGGATCAGCTGTATCACCTGCTGAGATGCCTGACAGTAGTACCATCAGTATTTCAGACCTAAAGGATCTACAGTCTGCCGGATCCGAACCCAAACGATCACGTCGCAGAAAAACATCAGAGAAAAATACAGTAAGTCTAGATATCTAATACCATAATCTATATTGAATGCTCCAGTATAATTTTGTATCGATTACAAATCATCGATACAAAAGAAAACAATATGAAAATATCAACCACACTAAAAATTAGAACACTTGGGGCTTCCAAACAGAAACGTTGAATATGAAAATGTACTAAAGTAATCAGAGCGCTGTTTCTTAAAATACATACCAAATCCTACAATAGTTGTTACTATAACACCATAAAACAAATAGTTCATCGTCTGCGATAAAGTATTAATAGTTGTCGCATGTTTCTTCTTATCATATTTCTCATAATAAGTGATGTAGTCCTTACATATTAATATCATAGTGAGCATGGCTACTACCATAGCGGAGAAGAATATCTCCATTTTGTTAAACATAAGAAAAAACGACCATATTAAGAGCGATTGTTTAAAAACTTCTGAAGGAGATATGTTATGCTCACTTGATGCAAATCCTAAGGAAAAATAAACGATCAAAATAATTACAGCATTCTTTACATACATGTTTTCACTCAACAACTTTTGCGTTTGACAACTCATAGTTTCAGCCACGAAGTTTCCTGACACTGCAACTATCAAAAGAAAAATGCCTTGAATAATAGTAAATTTTGTAGAAGACTTGTTTATGGGTGAAGCAAGCCTTTCCTTATTGGGTGTCTCCTCTTCGGATTTAGACTGATTAACAGATGTTGATGATATTGAAGAATATAAATTATTTGTGTCAATGACAGGGGTATTGGACAACAATGACATTACTTACGTGACGTATATAATATGTAGATAGATATATTTTTGATTTATTCCATCTAATCAAAGATATAAATACATACATGTATTATATCATATCATATTACTATGGAAATAATCCATTCACCAGAATCAAATGGATTCGAAATACGCATTGCAATCTATAACAAAAATCATAAAAACCTATCGACACTTTTTAATTTTGATATTATTAATCTTCTATACACGCTAAACATGAATGATATTATTGAAAAAAACCATACAACAATCATTAAATATCCTGAGAGTTCGGGGGATGTAGGTGAATCCAATATTCAAATGCTTTTTTATCACCTCTTTAAAGATTGTGGTATTCCACAATATTATCTAAATATGAATATGTCACTCGACATACAAGAAGGCGTATTACAATATACATCAGAAGTTATACATGATACACCAGACTTTATCGAGGCACTCCCACCAAGAAGACGACAACCTAAACCTATACCGATCTCTAAAATGGATATAAAAGTTGACATTCCGGGGCCACATATGGCAGCATTAGTTATATCATTTTCCATGGAAGATATACCAATTGGTATGTCACAACGCACTCGAATGATCACAATGATTTTTAAACGAATGTTTTCTCGATTAAAAGAGTTTATAGAAACTATGCCATAGATACTATAAATGTTTATACCAACAGAATCTCTTATGGGGCTAGGGTTAAGTAGTATAGCCATATTTGCCTTACTTTGCACAGATACAGTTTATAATCGTATTCATTTTTACTACCGTATTAGTTATCTAGTAACATCAGGCCTTATTCAATATATATTGAATTGTTGTTCAACAGCAGCCAATCGCATCGACAACTCTGAAATTTTTATCAATATGCTTATTAAAATAGCAAAAACTGATATCATATGTGTAAAGATCATCCAAGCAATAGCCTTCAATGGAAACTTTATTGATAAAAACATACATGACCAGATCACACAGTTTTCAGACAATGTTCCATATGACACATCAGATATAGATCATACTGTTACAATGGAAATGCTTTCAGTTACACCATTCGTCTTTGCAGAAGCGTCCTGCATACCAATTCGGTCAGGAATGATCTCTCTCGTTTATGCATTGAAAAATAAGGAAACTGGAGAAAAATATGTTATGAAGGTAAAACGAAAAAATATAAATGAGCGCGTTAATGAAAGCATTGACAATATCTCGGGGATGTTATATTTTATTTCAGAGTTGTTTAAATGGTGTTTTAGTCTCGATGTAGTCGATGTTGTTTCACGACACCTCGAACTTCTCCGCGAACAATTAGACTTTGTACAAGAAGAGGCGAACACGGTGACTGCATACAATGATTTGAATAACTTAGACTATATTCGCATCCCCAAGATATATAAATGCGAACCCCTTTCTGGAAGGGCGATTATCATGGAACATTTGCCAGGCATTCATCTTAATAATGTTTCTGAAGTTGATAGAACCCAATACAAAGATCTTGCCATCCAATACTTTTTTGCGAGTTCAATGATTCATAACAAATTCCATGGCGATTTGCACTCTGGAAACGTTCTTTTTATTGATAATGGTTCGCAATCTGACACAGAACTCAAATCAGAAACTCCTAGGTACCAACTAGGAGTCATCGACTTTGGAATTGTTATGCATTTTCCGAAAAATATCACAGAAACATTGTTTTATATATTCGAACATCAGCAGAACCCAGAGATGAACAAAAGTATCTCTATGGCGTATCTAGAAAACTTTATAGACCCGCCAAACATGATGAAACTATTACCAGATAGTGAGTTGAATGCGATTATGGAGGCCACTAGTAGTGTTGCGCGTTCCGTGTTCCAGGAGGGGGCACTTTTAGATCAGGGGCATTTTTACAAAGTATTTAAAGGGATTAGCGATAACCTTTCACACGAGTTTGTAAAAAAATACAATGTTAGAACAAGTGATGGTTTGGTCAAACTAGAAGTAGCCGTTTCCATGTGTATGAGTTTGGTGACCCTTTTGACAGATGGCGATCCAAATGTGCATCTGAAGCGGGTCTTCGACAAAATGTTTCATAGCGAACTCATGTTTAGCGATTAATTATTATTAAGCAACGCGCTTATCATTCCCAAAAGTAATATTATGACATTATACTATATACTGTCATGAGCAATAAAATATCCCAAAAGAAAGGTAGACCATCAAGGGAAAAACACCGAGGAGGCGGACGCAAGACTATGCGTTGTAGTCGCGGTGGCGCAGGCGATACCAACGCAGATAAGCTTGTCAAGGCTCGAAAACTAGAGAAACAAATGAACTACAAGACAACACAACTCAACCGCGAGATTGAGACGTTGACTAATACTCTAGCTAAAAAAGAAACGAGTCTAGATAGAAAAGAAATAGAATTTAAAACAACGAAGAACTCCTTCACATTAGAGCGATTACAAAAACAAATTTCAGACCTGAAAGAAAAAATCCCGGAGATAACAACACAGCTTGATGACAAAAAACGCGAGAATGAAGCCAACAATGAATCACAGAAAAGACTCGACAAACTGATTGTAGATTTAAAAAACAATCTAGCCACTGAGGCTGCTGCTGAGAAGGCTGCTAAGGAGAAGGCTGCTCTCGAGAAGGCTGCTAAGGAGAAGGCTGCTAAGGAGAAGGCTGCTGCTGAGAAGGCTTCTGCTGAGAAGGCTTCTGCTGAGAAGGCTTCTGCTGAGAAGGCTGCTCTCGAGAAGGCTGCTTCTGAGAAGGCTGCTAAGGAGAATGAAGATGCTGAGAAGGAAATATTGGAAATAATGTTAGTTAATGACCATCTACCTGATATAATTCTCCAAAAATATGAGAAAAATCCAGTAGGGGTGTTGAACTTAGTTAAGGAGTGGCAGAAGGAATATTTAATAAATGTAACCCCGAAAGATACCGAGTTGAATGAGGTTATGTCAAAGAGGGTATCTAGCGATGATGAACCTTTGGAACAACTAATGAGTAAGGTAGAAAATGAAATCAAAGAAAATCTTGGAAAAATCAATAAGAGTCTTATAGACAATGTAAACGCTCTTTTAGTCCCTGTTATTGATGCTGATGTCGTGGATCCGGAGTTGATTCCGGGGTTGAAGCCGATCGCATCCACCAACCCCACCTCCAACCCCAACAAGTCTATATCATCTAGAACCATTGCGCCCCCACCCACCAAAAAGGCGTTAATCGATAAACCGTTAATAGAGAAGCGTTCTTTAATGGAACATAAACGCAAGGTGGAAGATGCTCGGTTACGTTTTGCCGCAGACGAACATTTTAAGATATGGAATGACACTGTAGTATCCAAAACTTCTGAGGAGATAAACAACTTCAACAATGACATGGTATCGTCTAAGCCGTTTCTTCGAAGAACATGGAATAACCCTTACATATTTGAGACACATGATTCAGATCAGGAGGGGTTTAACGAGGACGATGATGATGATGATGATTTTGTCATTGAATCCAATATTCCAGAAGTTTCTAATACTCAGCTCGATGAATACTATCATAATATCTCTTTTTTTGATCGTGATACATTCAACATTGCGATAGACAATTACTCGGGGTGGGGACCAGTCAGTTCTGATAGGACCCAATTTAACATTAAGAAATGGGAGGATGAATGGATTGATGACATTATTAACCCTATGTATGATTATATATCTAATAAGAACCCAGATGAGATACATAAATTGTATGACACACATAAGGTGACCATTAATGCAGCAATAAACGATCTTCTTGAGAATGAAGATGTACTTATATATGATACTATTGATGACGTTTTATCGTCTGGCAATAATACACTCATTACTGAGTTTAAATGGTGGGTTATCAGTGATGCTAATATCAGTAAGTATGCTTCAGAAATATTAGATGAAATTTGCAAGAAAATGTTTTATGATACCAACTCTGAACCAATTTATGCATGGTTACGTAGTCATGTTCTATACAATGGATTTATGTCTAGGACGGAAAGTGAAGGTAAAAGGATGACTACAATTAAAGAAAAAATGGAACAGAGATATACCACGAATGTTATTGATTCTATACAATATAAGCAGGTGGTTCAGTTCTTAGACAATGTCGTACGCCGTTCGTTCATTATATGGGCAGAAAAACTGATTGAAGGAAAAGACCATGGTCCAGTACTCTCTAACCAAGGTAATCAGCTGGGGGGTGCAGAGTCTGATGCAGAGTCTGTTGTAGGGTCTGATGCAGGGTCTGTTGCAGGATCTGATGCAGGATCTGTAGAGTCTGTGGTGAATCCCCAACCAACATCTAGACTAAAAAATATAGGACGATATGCATTAAACACCATAAAATCCACATCGAAAAATGGTCTTGACAAGTTGCGTCGTTCTGAATTAGCAAGAAATATAGTAAAACTGACAGGTAAAACATCGAATAGAAATGTGATTGAGAACATGCTACCCAGTTTATATTATTGGATTATCTACGATATAAATGGTCGCCTTAAGACATCTACTCGTAAATATATCTATGACATTATGGCAGAAAATGCGAGTATTAACACGCCTGAGCATATGCGAAATACATTATTTGATGTGCATAAATATTCCCTTTTACAAAAAGATATTGAAGATGACAAAGACATAGATAATATTTATGACGGGGTCGATATTGTCTCATTTGACGAACGTATTGTTGATAAACTGAAAGTAGGAAGTATAGTTAAAGCCAATATACATGGTAAAGGTAAGCTGATTGATGGAACTATCAAAGCAATTAACAATAACGGAACATTCTCTATTGAATACAAAAATGGAGCAAAAGATATTAATATCAACAAGTCAAGCATTCAAATGCTTGGAAACAGTAATACATGGGAAACGCCGATGTCGAGATGGGATATGTGTATTACATATAAACCTGAAGGTGTGACCACCAATATGAAAGATCTGGTGGTAGGTGGAACGACCATCGTAAAAAGAAATGATGTAGTCCCGATATGGATGAAAACCCTCTATCATAATATATTTGTAAAAAAGGGGATCACCTATTATTTTACGAAGGGTTCTAGTGAGGAGAGATATGATGACTATAAATATGGTAACACGGATCACGATATTGTTTCAATGTATGGTAAGCATACGAAAGTTACTAACTCAACTTTGGGTAGTAACATCGACCCATACTCATTATTTGGCAATCATAGTGAGAAAATATGGGAGGTTTGTTGGAATCGAGTTTTCAGAGATTTTTTCTCTTCATCTCCATCTGGTGTAACTAGAGACAAACCTAATATCAATATAAAAAAAACAGATGGAAATATAATTGTAAGTAAAAATGTACTTCCTGTAGCAGTTGCGGTCGCTATATCTGATAACGATTCAATAGATTCAAAAGGGTCCCCATCCATTGCAAGTGTATATGTTCCCTCTTCTGAAGAACCTGACACCGTTATACATGACAAGATTATATCTGAATTAGAGTCTATATATGATGAGATTTTTGAAGCTTATATAACTGAAAATGACGGCAAGGAGATTAATATTACCAGTTTAGTGAATAAAAGTGATCTCACATTTGCAGATAGGTTTTCTGAAATAATTGATAAAATATATGACAGTATAAATACCCCCAGTGATGATGACATGAATGATATTTTCAATACCCCTGCATCTGCCAATAATTTCAATATGTTATTCTTATATTTGCATGGAGCGCATTCTTCTACTAACCATACAGAGTTGTTTGCATCAATTAATGGCTCAATACCATGCAATGATCCCGTCATATCAAATATTACCACCTTGAATAATCAACCAGACGAGGCTCTCCAGAAGGATATGCCATCAGTGGATGTATGTAACAATAAAGATATGTACGGCATCTTATATAAGTTGGTATCATTGTCATCTCTTGAAACGATTGATGATCCTGATGAAAAAATACAATATATCACAACCACTGGGAAATCATCTTCTCCTTATATGGATGGTTCCATGGATATAATCATACAACCGGATACCTCTCCATCATCAACAGTATATTCGGAAACAAAGAAGGAAATGATGGAAAAATATATATCTCCGATTGGAGATGATAATGCACGACCTAAGGTTGATGTGGAACGCATGGGTACATGGAATATTGGGTATAATTTGTCCGATGCATCAACTAAAGATATTTCTCCACATAAGATAATTTTCACAGATGCAATGCGTGCAAAAATGATGGCATTTTTTGATAAAAACTCCAAGGGTATTTTGAGATCAGAAAAGATGAAACAATATATACCTGAGATAATGACCAAACTGGAAAACTTTCAATCAATTACGCTTGCCAATCACGAATCGGGATATATATACCGTATGTCAGCAAATATGTTACACTTTAATTTTTCAAGCACATTTAATCGTAGTCATAATCCTATAGCAGTGTATCTAGAATTTTCTGGCGTGCATAATAATCCAAAGAACCCTACTGTTTCTCCATATGTAATATATCGTGAAGATGCGTTGTTATGGCTAGACCCGCATCCATCCGTGAAAAAGACCGTCGAGATAGGTAATCCTCGATTATACCACGGTATGATGAAGTATGTGTGGAGCAATGTCTCTCCTCCCATTCCATCGCTTGTTGCAGACGATGATGATGATGATGATGACGAACCTGACGATCGCCCTGTTCCCGTTAGGATTGGAGGAACAGTGTTTACAACAGTTCCTGGGTACCAGAACATGCAAATATCACCATCTATGTTTGGCATTCCAAAAGATAAGTCTAGGCGCGAGAAGATCATTCGTATCAATCCAACAGTGAAACTATCTCATTCTGTTGTTAATATGGCCCCCGAAGAAGATCGTAAGCGTCAGTTTTTCGATTATGGCCTCTTTTACACATTGAACTCTAGAGCAGCAAATCAGGAATTAATGGGAATATCTAATATATCATTCAAAAAATCGGTGAAGTCGCATATAATTGATAACAATATCAAAATAACAATTGATACCTTATTCGCTCCTGGAACAGTGATCTATTTGGGTTCAGAACCATACACTGTTTATAGCGCCAACTTTGATGAAACAAAATGGCGCCTTGGTCCAAGTGATGCGATCGAAGCTGAACTTAACGTTGAAAATGTGATGAATGCTCAGATGCTCAACATACAAAATAAAGCGGCTATTAGTGAAATGCAATCGATGCCAGATGTTCTGAAGGTAGGTGATGGATTATCAATCGCGGAAGCCATCCCAGTGGAGTATCAGTTTGTGAAAGAGTCAGATGATGTGAAAGGATCAGATAAAGATAAGATTAACCCGAATAATTTGAAATTATCTACTATATCTGATCGATTACCTACACCCATAACCAACTCAACCTCTTCTACGGAGTTAACAGTGGTACCAAAGAAGCGAATAGACATTATCCAGAACCCGATACTGGATGTGCCACGCCTTCCAAATAAGCCATATATTCAGGTGCCCACCCCTCCACATGAACAATGGGTTCCACCAAAGGTGGTGGGCGTGAATGACCCATTGATGAATGATGTAATAGTCCCTATGCGTGATTTTTTCCTATATGGACCTACGATGGAATACATTGTCGAAAATAATAATGAAGTTGATGATAAACGTCCACAGGTGTTTAACCGCGAGATGAACTACAGGACTATTAAAAAGGATTTAACTGGCTATGGTATTCCCAAAGAGACTGTAGAAAACATAGCGAATCACCTTAAGAAGACTCCAAATTACTACGATATGTTAGATACACTTAATGCGAGTGCTAGAACTGCCAATCTAGTTGATTTGTTCAGAATCAAAAAGAAGACTAATGCTGGAACATTTAACATATCCAACTACAAAAGAAATACTATTGACGGTGGCGATCATCTTCTTCAAATAATAAGGATTGCAGGAGATGGAAACTGTTTTTTCACATGTATATCACATGCATTGAACATTCATAATTATTCTAACAAAAAGTCCCCTTATGTATTTCACACCACTGATGCAGAATCTGGAGGGAGGGAAGTAGTGAGAGGTGGTACTGATTTCACGCAGGAATTCATACGATGGGCAGTTGTAAATAAATATCGTCAAACGCCAGGATTAATGGCTGTTGAGATATTGAACTCATGTGTTCACATAGATGGACCAAATGATGAGTTTGTTAACGCAGAAATAACTAGAATAGAAAAGATTGAACATATTTCGCCGATAGCAGTTACGAAGTTAAATGATATCAAAAAGAAGATAAATATAATGAGATCCCGAGACCACCGGTTTGGAGACGACGGATGGAATGCAGAAATTCGTGCAGGTCAAGATATCAATGAACTTCGGCAGGATGCCGTGGGGAAAACATTATTTCTTGAATATGATAAAGATAGTAAGGGACTTACGTATCCGAAAACAGAGGAAGATGCATATAAACTATTAATGAGCTCACATTATTACGCACAAACAACTATAATCTATATGATTCAGAGATTATTTACTATAAAGCCTATTATTATTGGAAAGCGTGATAAAGAGCATGACGCTGTAAATCTGGCTGGTCTAGTGAATGATGGGATATACGGTGATTGGAAAGTGCGTGCAACCCGAACGTATTTTAAAACTGAGGAACCGATTAGTATAGAGGAAGACCTCGACGACAATATAGACAAGGTTGTATTTATTCTTCAAAAGGATGTTCACTATAGTTTGTTTGCGTTTGGTCCTGATCTAGAAACACAATCTAATAAACCTGATAGTACTACTAAAACACGCAGAAAACGCGCTACGAATAGTGATATAGACAATATTATACGTCGTACTAGTGATCGTATTGCCAACCAAAAAAAATCGTCTGGTGGTGGAACTAGACGTAGACGATATATAAAAGGTGGAGGCAATCCAAATCATGTAGTAATTTTCAATTTAAATGCCATGAACTCTAACGCTCCATCTGAAGAGACCAATACATCGGATATTCTTGGTAAAATACCTAAGACCATGATATTTGATAGCGGTCCAACCCAGATTCCCAATTACATGGTTATGTTAATGTATTCAAACTACAATATGATTAGAGGGGCGCAGGGTAACTTTGTATCTCGATCGATTATGCAAAACTACAATGAATATCGGCTCTTTTATACCGAGTTTCTTATTATAGATGCATTAATCGAATCCATGGCAACTGTTAGCACCAACTCTATTGATGGTGATATTAGTAGTGATAGCAGTAGTGTTATAGATGTGAATAGTAGTGCTATTCTTGACAGGTTTATAAAGGAATATAACTATGTATTTGCACCAAATAATTTATGGTCTCATCAAACGTACTTACCTATGATTTATCAATATCATCAAGCCAATAGAATCGATGACGATGATTATGGTGATGTTATATTAGAGTCGCAACGTGTTACTCATATAGACGATTTAACACGCCGCGGCGGTGCGCCGCGTAATCCCATACCAGGTCGCAATGCGATGAATAATGTCACCTCATCCTCTTTAGTCGCTCCTAACGTCGCAACAGCAGTTCCCATGATGAATACCGCGATCGCAATGGACCCGTCAAATGTCCTAAGCGAACACGTTTTGCGCATCATGAACGACGACAGTTCAACACTGAGTTTTAAGCTGGACGTGCATCTTATTCTAGCGCCAGGAGACAATGGGGTTGGTATTGCAGATAAGGTGGGTTACGCATGCGAGTCGTCGAAACAAGACATGAGTCGTAGTTGGTCGGAGATCACTGGAAAGCCCTACTATCCCACCGCACGCAAAGAGTGATATGTAGGTAGAACATCTAATCTAGTAGATATTGATAATTTGTATCCATGACTATATTTTTATAGAAATATATAGTAATGGCGCACACACGAACGCATCATAGGAAAGCAAAAAAATCCAATAAGTCCAAAAGAAAAACCAGAAAAACGCGTTCAAAACGACAGAGTGGCGGAGATGTAGAAGAATATTATGAACTTATTATAGCAAGTCGTGATGGAGACATAGAAATAGTGGAAATGCTACTGGAGAATGGAGCTGATGTAAATGCGAAGGGTAAATATGGCTCTACGGCTCTCATAAAGGCAAGTGAAAATGGACACACCAAAGTCGTGTCAATACTATTGGAGAAGGGAGCTGATGT
>Ga0206125_10001012_pt1 | contig 34958 bp, 32 predicted proteins | sample Helgoland_Spring_4_FD_148598 | JGI IMG/M metagenome (GOLD analysis project Ga0206125, IMG submission 148598) | Pelagic subsurface seawater microbial communities from Kabeltonne, Helgoland, North Sea - Helgoland_Spring_Bloom_20160331_1 | ecosystem: Environmental > Aquatic > Marine > Epipelagic ... | reverse complement strand
ATGTAATATATACTTCAAACTCAATATCTTCACCGTTTTTACCTCGTAGATAAATCTTTTCTTTTTTATCTGTAGCGTCGTATCTAGTGATTATAGGCACTTGTAGTCTTCATCCAGTATTTTTACGTGTGTAGAATATTTAGAATACTGCATTTTAATGCAAGAAGCGAACTATTTATACTACTAAGATTCGACTATATCACTCTCCTCTTTTTAGTTGTTGCTGTGGGTTATTGAGCAGTCACGTGTCAGATGAAATAGCGTTGGATAAGTCTTTTGTTTTGCGTGACATCGTCATCACCACAGAAATTTCTCTAAAGCTTTAGATGCATATTCGCAAGATTTTTGCCGGAAATTGTCCTAAAGCTTTAGATAAATATTTGCCAAAAAATTCCAGGAAATTGTCCTAAAGCTTTAGAGAAATATTTGCCAAAAAATTCCAGGAAATTGTCCTAAAGCTTTAGAGAAATATTTGCCAAAAAATTCCAGGAAATTGTCCTAAAGCTTTAGAGAAATATTCGCAAGATTTAGAGAAATATTCGCAAGATTTTTTGCCGGAAATTGTCCTAAAGCGGTACAATAGCAAGATTTTCCCAGAAATTGTCCTAAAGATTTAGAAAAATATTCGCAAGATTTTTTGCCGGAAATTGTCCTTCGCTAGATACCGTCCAACAAATTCAACCTTTTGAATAAACGTAAATCACGATACCCTCTTTGTATCTTATTCGACGTTTCTCTCAGTGCTACCCCCTTACGCTCTTCCTCTTCCAATTTCTTCTTTGCGGCGTTGACAGCAGTTTTGGCGAAGGAGACATTGTAAACATATTGCTTATACTCAGCACGTTCCCTGAATTCCGCCTCTTCTTTTAACGCCTTACCTTCATACTCGTCCCATTTTTTAGCTTGAGCGACGGAGAGAATTTCCACCCGAACAATTGTTTTCCTACATGTGGGGCACTCGTTTTTAAATCGAGGCGCTAGTCCCAGCAGTCCGCCCGCATCTGGATCCATATTCTGTTCAATGTCTGCGTCATTCTGATTTAACCATTCATGCAGTTGTGGTGTGCCAATCACGTGTTTACATGGTAAACATCGAGCAGGACCTAAAGTATAATCTTCCATCGATATGACATCTCCCTGTGTAAGTAATCGGACGTGACTCTTCGAAATAACTTCCTCGGCATCGTCTGGGTCCGGTTTCACGAGGCACGTCCTGGGTAATGTTCGAAAATCATCCGTAGCAAATATGCCTCCAGATCCGGTTGCAATGATGTGGTTCATCTTATCAAGTTGACGTTGACGGTGTTCTGCCTCTTCTTCCTCGTCTTCTTCCGACGAGCTATCATCGACTCGTGGACGTGGATACGTCATCGCTGTGGCACGATAAAACATGTCCTCCATGTTCGTCACCTGCGCTGTGTCGAACGTCAGCGGCTGATTGAACGACTCGGCACCAGAAAACATGTCCTCCATAGTCGTCACCTGCGCTGTGTTGAACGTCAGCGGCTGATTGAACGCTGTGGCTTCCTGAAACATGCCACTCATATCCGTCACCTGTGCTGTGTCGAACGTCAGCGGCTGATTGAACGTTGTGGCACCCTCAAACATGAAAGCCATATCCGTCACCTGTGCTGTGTCGAACGTCAGCGGCTGATTGAACGCTGTGGCATTATGAAACATGCCACGCATAGTCGTCACCTTGGACGTGTTGAACGTCAGCGGCTGATTGAACGCTGTGGCTTCCTCAAACATGGAACTCATATTCGTCACCTGCGCCGTGTCCCACTGTCCAATTGGTGCGTTAAACGTCGTCAGTCCTCGAAACAGCTCCGACATGTCCGTCACGCTGGTGACATCCCACGTGTTGGGTTCGCCGTGGTGCTTCACACCTTCACAGTACTCCTCAAGCCTGGTACGGAGTTCTTCCTTTGTTGTGGGCTTTGGGCGTTTGCCCGGTTTGGAATATGTCATCGCTGTGGCACCATGAAACATGCCACGCATATCCGTCACCTGGGACGTGTCGAATGTCAGCGGCTGATTGAACGCTGTGGCTTCATAAAACATGGAAAGCATAGTCGTCACCTGCGCTGTGTCGAACGTCAGCGGCTGATTGAACGCTGTGGCTTTATAAAACATGGCACGCATCTCCGTCACCTGCGCTGTGTTGAACGTCAGTGGCTGATTGAACGTTGTGGCACCCATAAACATGCAATCCATATCCGTCACCTGCGCTGTGTCGAACGTCAGCGGTTGATTGAACGTTGTGGCACCATGAAACATGGAACTCATATTCGTCACCTGCGCTGTGTCGAACGTCAGCGGCTGATTGAACGCTGTGGTATTACAAAACATGCCACGCATAGTCGTCACCTGCGCTGTGTCGAACGGCAGCGGCTGATTGAACGCTGTGGCTTCATAAAACATGGAAAGCATAGTCGTCACCTGCGCTGTGTCGAACGGCAGCGGCTGATTGAACGTTGTGGCTTTATAAAACATGAAAGCCATATTTGTCACATTGGACGTGACCCACTGTCCAATTGGTTCGTTAAAATTCGTCAGTCCTCGAAACAGCTCCGACATGTCCGTCACGCTGGTGACGTCCCACGTGTTGGGTTCGCCGTGGTGCTTCACACCTGCACAGTACTCCTCAAGCCATGTGCGGAGTTCCTGCTTTGTTGTGGGCTTTGGCTCGGTTGATTTCGTACCAGTGACCTCGGGCTTGTCGGATTTGTTCGTACTCGTCGGTGTCTTGTGGTACCATTTACTCATACGTGTTCGAAACTCCTTTGTGTTGTTGGTGGACGACATATTATGAACCTTGAGATATTTTTCCACCACTTGTTTCCACTGTATCTTTTTCCATTTTTTCTTTTTTTTCAGTTGTTGAATAAGGTGGAGTGTAGCTGAGTCGAAAGTCGACATTTAAAATAAAATAGTATATTTATATAGGGTGTATGCGTTGATTTATTTGTGGTTGGCTACGTGGTCCAAATATTGTTACACATATGATATTTATCAACTGACATTCATTATTATTTCATTTTTGAAATGGTGGATACTGTCATTGCATATGTTGCTGGTAAAGAAATGGCAAGAGCGCGTGCTACATCAAAGGGCCATGTGACGTACAACCAACAAACCTATCTATCAGTCATTGATTTTTACACTGATTTGATCCAATATACTTCTACATTGAAGTTTGGTAAGTATTCGCAGGTGAATAAAAAACAATATGACATCTGTTACAAATCAGTACAAAGTGTATGATTAAAATGTTCAAATGCTTTTGACTGCGTTCAGTAGTTGGTTCAGTCTGGCATCTATCGAACTACTGGCTATATCCACTGAGATGTAATTCCCAGAACCAGGCGTAGGTTGTTCGATATCCATATCAAAGACATCGACAGGGGGTTCGGACAGAACCATCGCTGAATTTTGGAGTTTTGATGCATAAAACAGGTACATGTATTTTCCTACTGTGACCTCGATATTCCCTCCAAAGTCTTCGCATGTGAAGACTTTGATCTCGTCCGAGACAGATAGTAAGTCGCTGAGGTTCTTTTGATCGCCCAGATTCTTTTGAGTATTAGATGTGAATGACATTTGAGTTTATTGTAGAAACTATTCAAACAGATATATATATTACATATGTGTTACATATTCTTTTAATGTTCTTAATTTTGTGTGTCTCTGTTGTTTAACAGATGCCTGGTCACCACTCAAAATCTTAATCGGTTTAATTTTTCTATTAATCTTTTATTGCGTAAACCCCTTTGTATTGCGTTGGACGAAGACCGTATTTCCGCTTTGATACGATCTTGTTCATTCAACCGCTCTGCCGCTGCTTTCAAAGTTGCTTTGGCTGCTTCAACCTCCTTTGTATATTGTTTATATTGAGGCGTGCCTTCAAAAGTCATGATTTTTCGCGCTAATGACTCTTCTTCTTTGAGAGCATCCCCTTCGTATTTGTCCCAGTTTGCAGCTTTTTCTGTTGTTAATAATTCGATTGACGTGATCTCTTGTCGACAATAAGGGCATGTGTTCTTAGTTGGATTGGCCGACTCTTCGTAGCCAGGGTGAGGTTCGTTGAGCCAACGATGCAAAAACCCAGCATTTAATACACGTCCACATTGCAAACGTACAGGTGCAACTGTAGTCTTCTCAGCGTTCATTTCGTCCTCTTGTAATTGTACGCTCACTGGAGAATGATCAAACGTATGTGGATCCAAATGTTGGAAGTCAAGTCTGAGCCGAAATTCGGCATCTCTGGTCGGATTGCCGTCTTCGTCGAGTTCGTCCTCCCATGTGGCACCACATCCTACCGAAACTAATAATTGTGACATCAGAGTTGTAATAACTTTGCCACTCCCTGTTTCAAACCAACAAGAACTAGCGAAGCTTAGAGCTGTCTCACCACTATGATTTGTTAGTGTTAGGTCTGGTTTTCGTGCCATGATACATTGAAACAGACTGTTGACATCATGGCGGATGGCTGCTGCCATCACATCACTCGCTTTTCTTCTTTGCGAATCATATGCAAGTCGATGTAAAATAGAATTGCCAGCTTCGTCTTGGTAGTTGATATTAACCCCCCATAACGGATTGAGCAATTCTCTGATACAATCAAAGCTCAAATTTCTGATGGCTTTAAAGGTCGCTGTTATGCCAAACTGACCAGGAATATTTGGATCAGCTCCTCTACGCAACAGTTCTGACATGTTGCTGTACCCATTGGGTACAGTATGGATGAGTGCTGTGTTTCCGTCCTCGTCGACAGCATTTAGGTTGCATTTATCGTCGGAAAGTATCAAACGAATAGTATCTGTATGTTGTCCGTTGATGGCTTTGATTAGCATTGGCGTCCCATTGTGTTTAAAGTTGACGTCTGCGCCATTTTCCAACAAAAGTTGTGCAGACCGATTGTATGATTTCTCAATGGTTAATGCTAAAAGTGGGTTCAATGTTTTGGAAGGCAGGTGTTCGAACGTGTTGATCACAAAGCCTTCGAGCGTGTTAGTCATAATATTGAAGATTATTTCGTCCACCTTCCCGTGTCCAATACCCACCAATTCGTCGAAATCTAGGGTTCTTGAGACCATTGGTCTGATACTGTCAAAAGCCCGGCTATAAACCCTCGTCAAAACCTCTGTAACACCAAAGGTAAGACCTAGCAACATTTTGCCAAGAGCGTCCGTCCTTTCTGGATTCTTCCAGAGTTGCCAGCCTATTGACGTTGCAATCTCGTCTGTCAAAGCATTGTTAGACCTTAACAATACTGTCACTTCGTAAAACAAATCAGCTCCAGCGAATTCAACCAACCATTGTGCCAATTTTAATGACGATTCGGAGCTGGCACGTTTCAAAGATTGCCTTCCATGTTTACCTTGTATCAAATGCGCAAAAATATTGCGATAACCTGTGAGTTCGAGAGGGGTCTCTGCGCAGGCATCAAAAATTTTTTTCATCAGTGGTTCCCTTTGCAACGGCAATAGTGATAATTGAGTTTGAAACAATCTGAAGTTACCCTTTTCAACAGCTTGGCCGAGCCAATAGGAAGAAACATCCGCTACTTGTCGCAAAATATGTTCAGGGACAAAACTATCGAATATTTCGATGTTACGCTTTGAGTTGTTAGACTCCGCCAACATTTCCCGTATCTCTTTGACAAAAGCAAGGTCATTTTTTAACTCTTCTGATGCCCATCGAAACGCTGATGGATGCACAGAGATGTTGGCTAAATTGTATACTATTATAGCATCATGGACCATTTCTTTGCTACCTTTATATTCGTCTGGTAAATAGCGGAGGACATGGGGATTAATTCCTACAATTTTTTTTACAAAGTCTTGATCTTGTAAAAAATTGTGGTATATTTCGTCTTTTTTTCGTGTCATTTTGACAATTTTCCAGTCATTTCTTACAGCTTCTAGTGCTTGCTCTCTGCTGATTGTTATTTTCGACTTTTTCCTGGAACTTGTCTTTTCATTTGACTTGCGTTTTGAAAGAGTAGACATGCATCTCAATCTTTGTCTTTTATATACATCCTAAAAATAAATACGTCAAAACGTAAATATTGATAAAAATGTTCTTGAGCTCGTTCTTGTTGCTTTAAGGTAGTTGACCCTGATTACAACCACCACATTTTGTGTGACCACGACTTTTCTTAAACTCATAACACTTTCTGTGATATACATGATCACACCCAATCATTTTAACAGGGGGGCCTTTTGGATGGTCCTCAGTACAATCTTCACGTGGACAGTTCTGACACTTGTTCAGTCCTATAAGTGGAGGTGGAGGTGCAACGGTGGTGCTCAAGGCTTTGGGTACAAACAAAGCGCCACAACGTATACAGTTCAGTGTTCGATTCGAATTTTTCATTTGACAAGAAGAACAATACCTGCCAGCTCCCTTTGTTTCAGGGATAGGGTTTATACTCATAAGGAATGAACACAAGTTCTTCACATTTTCCGAAGGATCGTCGACATTCAAACACTTGTCTATCATTGCTCTCATCTCCAAAAATGATGTCGCCATATCATTACAACCATACAAAAATAGGTCAAATAAAAAACATATATTCATAACATATTCTAAATTTTACACTTCTGTTTCTGTCGTTTCTGTCAGTTCTGTTTCTGTCAGTTCTGTTTCTGTCAGTTCTGTTTCTGATGCAAAAACATCTATTTGAGGCAGGTTAAATGGAAACTCGCCTTCGTATTCGTCCACAACATTATAGTTGCTCCTGTTATAATCGTTCGTCATTTTCAGGATCTTCTTTCGAAAAATAGTTGCAATCAACATGAGACACAAAAACAAAACAGCCGCAATTTGAGGGATAATACCATGGTCTATAACCACCGAAGAGGGCGAAGGAAAGGACGCCGGAAAGTCAGAAGAGGGCGAAGGAAAGGACGCCGGAAAGACAGAAGAGGGCGAAGGAAAGACGGGAGAAGGACTGTTCATCGATGGTGAAGGAAAGACGGGAGAAGGGCTAGATGCATTTGAATTTGCAGATGGAGCAAAGCCTGTGGAATTTGAAGTAGAATTCATATTACAGTTTATAAATATCTAATATATATTTATAGAATATTCCTTAAATGTATTCTTTTTTTTTTTTAAGGCGAATCTTGTCGTTTGGATTGTTTATTACTTCCCATGGTGTTTGTTTGCTTTCTTTTTTTGTTTGGCTTGTGCACAATGGAGTCTAACAGTTCGTTGAGGTCATTCGTCCATAATTGTTCTGGTGTCTGTTGTTGAAGAGTGACCATTTGTCTGTTTAATTCGTTGTTCTGTGTAGTCAGAGCTTGTATTTTATCATGTGTCATGTTCCAAAGCGGCATGCTTAGTAGATAATCATATGTATTATCCTGTTTGAGGAATCCTTTTGTTTGTAGTTCTTGTATGAGTTCTTGTTTGTGTTTTCCTTTGAATGAAATGGTGCTATTGACAACATCTGTCAAAAATCGTATTTTTTGTCCCAGTTTGTCAATCATTTGTGACAAACATTTGAGTTGGTATGATTTTCTCATGTTGTAGAGTTCTAATCTCTCTTGAAAGAATTCTGTAAGAATGTCCAAAACATTGTGATATTTTTTCATTTTGGCATCTGATCCAAAGGCATGCATGTTTGTAGTACTGGTTGTAGTTATAAGCTTCAATGCTTTTTTGAGTTTTTTTTCATCCCCTTGGAGTGTAGCTGCAAACTGTGGTGACATTTTGACAGTAAACGAGACATTGGTATCGGTGTAGTCGCTTTTGACAGACAAAATTTGTCCTGATTGATGTTTACCAACACCTTCTTGCCATTCTTCCAGGAAGGTTTTGTAGTTATTGGTCCATGTTCCTATCGGTAATTCGGAGATGTGGAGAGTAACTTTTGATTGCCAGGAACATTTGCCTTCAATGTCGTATTTATTCACTTGAGTTTGTTTCACAGTACCTGCAAAGTCTTTAAACCATGGCATCATGGTTGTTGGTGGTCGTCCTCGAAGCATTTGCTTAATATTACGGATAATGTCTTCTGGATTGTACCCTGGTACTGTTGTGGACCATCCGGTGCCAATACCGTTGGCCCCATTGACCAAAATCATTGGAATGATAGGCATATAATAGGCAGGTTCAATGACCTGACCATCATCCTCGAGATATTTGTAGAGTGGTGCATCTTCTGGTCTGAAGAGGAGTTCTGTTACTGGTGATAATTGCGTAAAAATATACCTTGGTGAGGCAGCATCTTTACCGCCGAGGAGACGGGTGCCAAATTGACCATTAGGCACCAAAAGATTAATGTTATTGGACCCAACATAGTTTTGAGCCATCCCAACAATGGTACCGTTCAGTGAAGCTTCTCCATGGTGATATGCAGCATGTTCTGAAGTATAACCGGCCAATTGTGCCACTTTAATCTCTGAATGCAGTTTACGTTTGAGACAAGCAAAGAGGATCTTTCTTTGAGAAGGTTTGAGACCATCCATGACATGGGGAATGCCTCTGAGATTGCTTTGTACAGCCATGACAATATATTCTTTGTCCACAAAATCTTGATATGTCATCTCCTTTTTGTTGAAATCCATGTGTGTGCCAGGTACATATGAGTTGATCCATTGTTTGCGGTCTTCCACTCTTGCCTTTCGAAAGCACATGTCAATTATTGAGCCGTCTTGCATCACCTCAAACTGCAGACGATTCTTTTGCAAATTTGAAAAGTATTCTTTGGCTTCTTTCGCGGAAGATGTACCAAGACCTTTGTAGTATTTGATCTTCCATTTTTGTGGGTCATTTTCCAGTGTCCAGGCTTCGTATTCAGGCGTAGTGTAAAAGGTATGGACATCTCGTCCACGAGTACACTTGACAATAGGTGTAATAAACACTTGTAAAAAGTTGGGTACTTGGAGCAAAGATGGCCAGTAATGATGCAAGAAATTAATAATCAGACCCTTGATGTGCGAACCATCATGATCTTGATCCGTCATAATCATTATATGACCATAACGCAAAGTGGAAGTCTCAGAATACGAGCGTCCAATATTAAGGCCCATGATCTTCATGACATGTTGAATCTCGGCGTTGTTTCCAACTGTTAGATTATTGGCGTCTCGGACATTGAGGAGCTTCCCCTTCAAAGGGAAGACACCATATTTATCGCGACCAATGACAGAGAGACCAGCAATGGCCAATGATTTGGCAGAATCCCCTTCTGTAAGAATAAGTGTGCATTCGTTTGAACGTTTAGTACCTGCAAAGTTGGCGTCGTCCAGCTTTGGAATGCCAGTCAATTTGGATTTCTTGGATGTTCCTGTTTGACGTGTCAGCTTGCGACGAGATTTGGCTTGTGCAAAGTGCAACACTTCTTCCACAATACCACTATTCTTCATAATGGACTTTGCAAACTTGGCGGAAATCACTGGCTTGAATTTGACAGGGCCAAAATCAGAGGCACGCGTTGTCAATGCATCCTTTGTTTGAGAATCAAAACTGGGATTGGCAATCAATGCATTAACAAACACAAATGTAGAGTTCTTGACCTGACCAGGCTTTACATCCAGGTCTTTAAAGGCTTTGTTCGGCACAACATGTCTTGCAATGTCATCCATTACGCATCGGACATGGGAACCGCCATTTGGCGTGTAAATAGCATTGCAGAACGACACGTGTTGGTGCTGCTGGTCTGGTGCCAAGGCCACACACACTTCCCAGCGGTCATTGACCTGTTCGTAGACCGGTTGCTTTCCATCCTCAGCAAAATACAACGAACAATACTGTTTGAAATTATTCACCGCAAGTTTTTGCCCATTCAGATAGACACGGACATCCTTTGGCGTGGTCCCTGCAATGTCATAGACTCTTTTTTCAAAGAGAGCCCTGATATCCGGCGTGATTTGTTCAATGCCAAACTTTGCAAAGTCAGGTGCAAATGTAATTCGGGTATAATCTTTGCGATTGGCCGCAGTGATTTTAGGTGGGCTACATGTACTCATATTGTTACGCCACGTTTGCGCGTACTTTTTATTAGCCTTAGAGTCCACTGTTTCCACACAAAAAGTTGTTGAAAAAACATTGGCAAGTTTCGCGCCATAACCATTGCGACCACCAACGACTCTTTCAGAAGAATCGTCATAATTGTCTCCCGATAAAAGTTCACCCAAGACCATCTGAGGCACCCACATGTTCTGCTTGTCGTGCAGAACGACAGGAATGCCAGCACCGTCGTTCTCAACAGTGATCGAATCATTTGTAATGTTTACTTTGATGCAACGCATGTTGGAATCTCGACGCTTGTTATCTGCAGCATTAACCAAAATCTCATCAAAAATTTTATACAGGCCAGGCACAAAAGTGATCTCCTCGAAACACATCTTGCCATCGACAATCACCCACTGATGCTCCGTACGTGGCTGGACAGAGCCAATGTAGGTGTCGGGACGCTCCTTAATGTGCTCTAGATGCGTTTTCTTCTGGTATTTCTTGGAAACGGTCACACTTCGAGACGTCATGAGTTGATATTTTAATTTTATATTCTCTAATATTTGAAAAACACATATATGTAATAGATGCTTGGAAATTTTAGAGATTTTTGTGAAATCTTCTGCGATTTTTCTCTAAGGCTTTAGGAAGAGGAAAATGATAAAAGAAAAGCCTGTAGAATTTGTCAGGCGAAACCCAAATAAAAAGGAGACGTCTTTAGGTATTTTTGAAAATTATAAAAACTGTACTATATGCTTTATAGTGGCAATAGGTATAGAACGAATGCCTAAAAGTTCTCTAGATGCCAAATTCATTCGCAAACGTCTCATAAAACCTAACGTTCCATTTCGGTGCAGGTCTTTAATACATTTGTTATTTTCCTTTTTATGTTTATTTAGCGAGTTGGAATAGAAAGGTCTGTAAATATTAGAATCTGAAATCAATTGATAACCCAACACAAGAGTTTCGGCAGTACGCCAAAACGCAACCTTTTTAGCCACTAAAGGGTGGTTGTTTGTATATAAAAAACTATTCCTTTCTACTTCGCGTGTAATTGCTCTCCACCGAGACTTTTGAGACTTCCAAACAATATCATCTAAGACTATTTTATTAAATCGTATAAAGTCCATACTTGTAAGACTTTCTTAAAAATATTTATAGATCAGACAGATTTCTCTAAAGTCTTAGGACAGATTTCTCTAAATCTTAGGACAGATTTCAAAGAGATGCGTTCCAAGAAGAAGAGAAAGCTTTTAGAAAAGAATGAGCAGAAAAAAGAAGATGAAATTAACAGAAGAGTAAACGAAATAATAATTAGTTTTTTTTTTGTAACTAAAGCTTTCAGATCACAAAGTCATGCGCTTGAAATAAGCATTTGATTGTGGTTAAAATTCGAGTTTTACTGTCATCATATTCAAATAATCTATCAAAGTTCTAACGTCGTTGATGTCTGCTGTCTTGCTGTCCACTGGTTCAACCACCATTCGACCGGCTTTGCTGGTCAATGTCACCCGTTTGCCGGCTTCTAGCTGTGTGAGTAACTTTCGACACAAAAACAATATGTCTTTCAGTGTTGCTCTGTATATATTGCGTCCATTTCTGGCTTCTAGACCGGCTCTTTTGTTTGTGTATGTCAGCATATTGGACTCGACATCATCTTCGCGTTGATTTTCTGCCCAAAAGCTAAATACATATATGAAGACATAGTTGATGTCTTCTTGTTTCAGATTTTCTTTCATTTGTTCGGCAGTTGGTGGCTCGTTGGGTGGTTTAATAGACTCGTCGGTGACTTCGTAGGCACCGTTCTCGTCGGATGGTTGTCTTATGTATGCGATTGGGTTGAATGTGACTCTTCTTTTTTTCTTTTTGGGTTGGACAGCCTCTTTTTTGGTTGCATCTTTTTCAGTTTGTCCTTGTTTTCCACTGTTGGAATTATTTGCGAGAGCTGACATTTGTAATAGATGTTGGATTGTACGTTTATAGGTCTGAAATTTGTTCGTCTCAAATATTATTTTTTTTTTGGTTGCATCTTTTTCTTGAAAGCTTCAGAGAAATCTTCTAAGCCTTTAGGAGTATTTAAAAACGCTGGCACTTCCTCTAAAACAAAATGCAACCATCACAAGAATTCGTACATATATTTTGGCGACAGAACCAAGCCGTACATTTTCGCATTTACCACGTCGAGGACTTGCAATGTGTACAGTGGTGGTACAACAACGGTTCAGGCACGTTTAATGTCCAAAGGGACATTGAAATACGCAAAAATATGACATTCGACGGGTCAGTTGATATTGAAAATAAAATACAATGCGAGATTGAGTTGCCTGAAATTCCAAGTGTATTCCAAGTTTCCGACTACTTGTCAAAACTCCCGACCATTGAGCGTACGAATATTAACACGGACTCGATTAAAACTATTGTGGACATATGCGAAGAAGCAACTTCGCCAATGCGTTTGGAGCGTGAATTAAAATTACACCGCACCAAGAAAAAATTACGGGCTGTTTACAATTTTAAATGTTCAGGTAAATAATGTACTATTGCAGTTCATTCTCCATCAGCTTGGATGATCCGTTGGTCTTACTTGTACTCGTTTTGTACAGTTTGTGAGCACAACTTGCACTCATGAAACTGACATAGGTTGTTACACCAAGTAGAATGGACGGGACAATGTACTTGCACTCAGAACACCATGCAACATCCAACTCCACAGGAAGTCCAACCTCACATGTATCATTGTTATTCTTGAACACTTCTAAACAACTGTGACATAATGAATGCAATGTAACAATAGAACAAAGACCTACAATAAAAAAAACGAGATTACAAACTCCAATCGTTGCTTGGAGTCCAGCAAAGCAATAGAGATGTTGTTCCCTGTGTACACAGTAATGGCCAAGCGTCGGCACGCCCAATCCAAAAACCACAAAATAACCAACAAACCATGGCCATAAAGTCATGGAATTATAACTAATGACCAGCAAGTACAATGTTTGGGCTTGTAATACAGCGGTGCTACAAGCCAGCCACCGATACATATTTGTAGTTGACCTCTCAGATGTAGAAGACATGTTACATACAAGAATGAATATTTATAGTCATTTTACAATGAAAATTAAATTTAGTTGATAATTTTTCGCCAGAAATTTCTCTAAAGCTTTAGGACAAATTCGGCAAAAAATTTCGGCAAAAAAATCTCTAAAGCTTTAGGACAAATTCGGCAAAAAAATTCGGCAAAAAAATCTCTAAAGCTTTAGGACAAATTCGGCAAAAAAATTCGGCAAAAAAATCTCTAAAGCTTTAGGACAAATTCGGCAAAAAAATTCGGCAAAAAAATCTCTTGCATCTAAAGCTTTAGGACATTTTCTGTGAATTTTTTGCCAAATATTTCTCTAAAGCTTTAGGACATTTTCGGCAAAAAATCTCGCTAATTGTACCTGGCTACATTTTCTGTGAATTTTTGCCGAATATTTCTCTAAAGCTTTAGGACAATACCTTCAGAAATTTTTTCGGCAAAAAAATCTCTAAAGCTTTAGGACAATACCTTCAGAAATTTTTTCGGCAAAAAAATCTCTAAAGCTTTAGGACAATACCTTCAGAAATTTTTTCGGCAAAAAATCTTGCTATTATACCGCTTTCTCTAAAAGTATTTAGAGAAATTCTCTAAATACTTTAGGATATCATGTATTGGGGCACATGTGTTGAACGTGGCGATGTTGTGAAAATGTTATTGTTTATTCGTCTTGGCACCGATGTTAATAGACGTCTCGGTCACAGTGGATTGATCCCTTTGCACGTATGTGCAAAGTCAGGACATACAAACGCTGTACAAGTTCTTTTAATGGCAGGTGCAAACCCAACATTAAGGAACAATCTGGGATACACACCTATACAGACAGCAGCCCGTTACAATGCCCCTGTACAACTATTATTGCTATTCTTAAAGGCTGGTGCGGATGGTTATTCAAAGAGTGCAAGTGGATACTCTGCTTTGGACTATGCTCGTTCTTATGGTACGTTTGAATGTATACATAGTTATACAATTTCTACAAAATGGCGTCGATGGAGTTGTGAGCGTGTAAAAAGTCGTGAGCGTCAATTTTTGCGCTACATTTGGTTGAAATTTAGTATTTCTTGCAACTACGAATACTGGTTGAGTTTCCTATGACTTAGACAGTATTCAATGCGACATCGACGACGAAGTGTTGTCTCATGATAGAACGGACGAGCGCAATATACTACTGGCTCTTCAGGTATTGAGTATAAAACAGTTTGTAATGAAAATGCGATAGAAACTTGTGACATGATACATTTACTATTAAATCAGGCGCACCCGGGAGTTAATACGCGCAGTTGTAGACCAAAGAAAAAAGCAACGCGCAGGAAAAATTAACATATATTAAGAATAATTTTTGTATAAATGTGTTATAGATAAATATAGGCGAACCCTCATTCCCAATTATAAATGGACGCCCTAAAATATAGACAATATTGTTTGGAACACAATTGGGGAACAAATAGATTTCAAATGGTAACCTATAACGTTGATGAAGATGTGGCGAATGATAGAGTATTTGAAACACCATATGGTAGAATTCATCCGTTAGTTTTATCTAAAGAAGCTTTTTGGATCAATAAAGAGGAACTATGTATTGGGTATACATTGGACATTAATCCCGAAGTATTTAGACCTATATTTTCACAGAGTCGTCAAATGATTTTAGACAGTGTACATGGCGGCGAGATAGATGAGGATGGGAATAATGAACAGAGTATTAGAAACCCATTCAAATTTTTGAATAAAATTAAGAGAATGTATTTTAATACTCTCTATCAAAAAAGAAAATTGCCAACGGTATGTATTCGATATATAATAATGTTTCTACAAGTAGTAAATAGAGCAACTTTAGAGCCTATAACATGAGACCGACATCCTAATCATCGTCATGGATGGTAAGCCAATGGAACAATCTTATATTTATTTATGTCAACCGATCGGCGAACAACACATAAGTAAGGAATTATTTGTATTATGTTCGTAACTAGTATTTTAGAACAAAGCAAATGAAAAGAAAATACGTTGCCTTTGATAATCGCGTCACGAAGAGGAGATTGGCCAGAAATTTACGCGTGTTTGTCTACTTTTTTGTACGAAAAACTAATAGTGACATCCTTAAAACGATGAAATGTATAAAAAAGGAAGTATTAACAAGAAGAGCCGCCGCAAAGAAAGAGAAAAACAGAAAGGAACGAGAAACGAAGAGTATTATCAAACGACTTCTAACAGATATGTGCAAAGCAGTTGAAAAAAAATGTAAACCAAAACCATTATCTAGAATTATGCGTCGTAAGTATGACACCGCCAAACATGTGATATTGCAGATATTACCAGAAATCGAAAAAAAATATAATATCCCGTTCGATAAAGAAGCCGAAAAGAAAAAGAAAGAAATTTGGGGACACGATTGGGAACAAACGTGTGTATGGTCCGGTCAAAAATCCCATTTATCCGTGGACCACCTGTTCCCTATCCGTGGAGCATATGGGAACAACAAAAGTCTTAAAACCGGATGGTTAAACAAAGGCCTTCGAGGAAGCGATTCACAGTGGAACACTCTCATGGTTTATACAACAAAAAATGCGGGCTTTAAGATCTTTAATCACCAAAAAACACACGGGTGGAAAAAAGACGTTTCTTGGCAGAAATTAACTACACAAGAACTCGAACAATGCACAGAGCAGGAGAGAGACTTCTACACAAAGTTGCAGACATGGAGAGCATATACAATGCAAAGAGGAGCTAGTTTCTGTTGGCAATTTGATAAAAAAACCAACGAAAAGTTAGAAAAGGTTTACTGTGATGTTTACAATCAGTTGGAAAAGCGCGCGAGTGAATTAGATGTATCGATAGTCGCGCCTGAACGTGTACATAGTCGATTAATGACCGAGATATAAATTATATTCGTTATTGTATTTTATATGCGATACGATCAACCGTATGCCAAACAAATGTGTCTGTATCATGATAGAAACTAAAAGATTAGAAGCGTATTTCAGCAAGATTAGACCTGTATAAGAGGGAGGATTCGTCGGAGTTTCTAGTCAGACCAAGTTCATTTCTCCTTAATGTATCTGTAATTTGGAGCAATCGTAGTTGTTTTAATTTACCCGCTTGAAGTTCGAGTTCTGCCTTTATGAGATCAAATATATCAATCTCAAAGTCATCTAGTGGTTGTGACTGTTCATATTCGTGTACGAATTCATCTTTCAATTTATTCCATATATCAAATTCTGCATGTAATTTGTTTTGAAGTCTTTCAAATTCTTCTGCTGTAAAACGCATAGGTTGTTTTAACGATTCCTGCGGCATTTGAAAACACCGTTGGAAAGTATTGGGCCACATGATATAGTTCTTGTATTTGGTCACAAACAACCACAAAATGGTCATATATGTGACCATAACAATGATCGTCGTTGTCACTGCAACGCCAACAAATCCCGGTTCCATTTCCGACAGTTTTCGAGTGCTGTTGTCGGACAGCAGTTGATATGACGCCAATCTATCATCGGTAATAAGAACAGATTGTGACAATCCTAATCCAATATAAATGGTTGACAACACTGTCAAAGAAAACGACAAAAACGATAAGAAAAAAACCACAATGACTGCAGAATAGGACGATGACAATCCTTTGAGCGTGTCCAGATTAAATGAACGGGCACCAGTGTCTTGATGAGGGTATAAACCAGCGATAAATTTAGATTCTTCAGCATAGATATGAATAGACAGAAAAAAAGATTCAATGACAGAATAGACAGACAGACAGATAGTAATCACACATGAAATGACATACATATTCACTTTCCATTGTGCTTGGTCATCGGTGTTTCCTAAGAGAGATCCAAAGGTGGCAGTGGCAACACCTAACATCAAGGTTGCCACAATAGATACTTGATTAAGTAGTGCAGTATAATCTGATAAAATGGTAGTAATGCGTTTTTCCATCTTTGTCAGATAGGAATCATACTCCACAATGGTATTTGTATGCAATACTATCTTTTTAAACTCTTCGTATATTTTCTTGACAAATTTATCCCGTGCTATCGTTAATTGAGTTGCTTCCGCTGCTTTAGCGCCTTGTTCCAAGGCAATAGCCGCTTTATCGTTTGCTCTTATGTTTTGGAACATGCCTGCCATCCCAATTACACCGGCAAATATTGCAGACGGTAATTGAGATGTTAAAAAAATAGCGGACATTATCCCAACCGGCAATCTCTTATATAGGTGCAATCAGGCCTTCATCTTAGCTTTGATCGAAGCCTGTGGAGAATAGCCATGCACTGTTATTTGTTCCATTGTCACCTCCCACAAGTCGTCATCCTGTGGACGGTCCACAGTAATAGTTGGAAGTGGACCACATACACGCTGTGACTGGAGCCTAGAGGCTGAAACATGTTCCTCGTAAATATGAGTGTCACCGATGTGAATGATCACTCTTCCAGGCACAAGCTTGACCTGATGAGCGATCAGATGCACCAAAAGAGCCGTCGAAGCGATGTTAAACGGTAGACCAAGGAAGACATCAGAAGATCGCTGTGTCATTTGGACAGACAATCGCCCGTCTGCTTCAACGTAGAATTGATACATGACATGGCACGGTGGCAAACACATGTCTGCCTGTTGAGAAGGACACCAAGCTGATAAGACAATTCTCCTCGAATGTCGATCAGTCTTTAACAATTCGATGATTGTTTTGATCTGATCCACACCATGACCAGAATAATCAGCAAAACAATCACTGTAGGATGCTCCAAAATGGCGCCATTGAAATCCATACACCGGACCCGCGTCATATTCGCGCGATTCAGAGTTGCCATCCCAAATATGAACCTTTTTGTCTCGCAACTCTTGTACATTGGTTCCGCCGCGCAAAAACCACGCAAGTTCTTCGACAATCCCGCGGAAAAACACTCTCTTTGTAGTGAGGAGTGGGAATCCGTCCTTAAGATCATGTTCCAACGATGAACCAAAGACAGAGAGCACATTACCATTACGAGTTTCTCGAAGATTTCCATGCTCCAAAATATGTTTGACAAGGTCGAGGTATTGCCGTTCAATGGATGACATTTTTTTTTATGGACGTCCGACTAAATACTCGAATAAGACATCTTTTATCTTTAAATAATATTTTTAATCTTTATAACCATAGCAGACAAGACTCGAGTCCAACTATCTACATCAGCCGCAGGTCTCTGTTCGACAAATAGACCACTATTCTTTGAAGAACACACTTCAAATTGGAAACATCGGGATAGTCTTCTAAGATGCCACCTTGAAGTTCATCAAAGAATTGCAAGTCTTTCTCAGCTTCATACTGTACTTCATACTCTTGCAGAATTTTTTTAATTTGAACATGGTTGTCAATACCCTCGAAGAAATCGGTCATTTGAAGACGACGATGCAAACTTAAATAGCTCATTTCGTAGTCCGACAAACGAGTTTCTCGAATTCTTCTTCGTAACAGTCGCGGTGGCCAGGCGAGCAGGACCTCGAGATCAACGTCAATTTTGATCTCTTGGGCAACCAAGAACCATACCAGCCCAACATAATAGGCACAACAAACGGTATATTCAAACGCCAAGAAATCCAAGTTCTCCATTCTAAAAATGGACATTGCCACATCCGATACAGAGAACACTCACCCCGAACAAATACAATGGTTAACTTACAACGCATATTTCGGGCAATTTTGAGGAAGCCATAGCGTTTGAAACGCATAGTATCGTCACCAGTTTCTGCAAGCACTATTTCAGGAACACCACCTGGAACCACAATGACTGGCAACCCTTTTCGAAGTGCCGCCTCCATCGAAAAGCGTGTTGCAGGTATACATCCTAAATATTGCGCCAATATGCCAATGACAGGAATGTAGAACACAATGGGAGCAATGCACATGCATGTTTTAGATCCTCTTATGAAATGAATACCTGCCAGTGTACCACAACATAAAATTCCATGGGGATGCACAGCAATTATACCAGAATCAACGGTTAATTGGTTACATGGAAACCATTCATACCATGGAATCTGATTGACATATTGACGGATCCAATGGTCATGGATCGGCATACCATCAGAAGTATATTGCAAATAACTTCCAAGTACAAACAGTACTATCAATGTTAACATAGCCATAGGTATCATGAAAAAGGCAGCCAAGCATAAAATAGGTAGAGACCACATCCAAATACCTGTCAAAATGCCAAATAAAAGGACATGCACAATTTTCATTGTTCTCAAATGGGACACCTATATAGACAGAAAACGAGTAACATGATTAAACAGTGTTTGTCGGCTTATGGACTGAATATACATAGCAAAGCGATGCCACTGCGGAGATCTGGAGACCAATAAAATTGACCCATGTAAAAATATATGTTGGATCAAAGAGACCAGCACAAACAACTAATCCCATTACAGCTGATTTTGTCGAACCCGCCACTGCCAATGTTAAAGCATCGTTCTTTTCAATGGTCCAAGAGGCAGACAAATTAATCACAAATCCCAAACACATTGAAAATAAAAGTGCCACCCTGAATCCACCATTATCCCAAGCATCAAATGTTCTTGGATCAAAATGAATTAATTGCAGACCAAAGACAATAAATGACAAACAAGCAGACCAAAACATGATGTCTGATTTAGCCCAGCCATTGTTCATGGCACGTTTTATTTCAATTTGAGACATAGCTGTCAAAGAATTGTTCACCATCGCAAACAAATATCCAATCGCATTGAAACTTAAATCGTCTGCACTGGCGATAACAGCACCTATTATCATCATACACACAGAAAAGAAAACACCCATATTTGGGGTTTTCCCCGTGACAAACCATTGGCCACAGAGTGTCATGAAGATAGAGACACGTCTTAAAGCAGAAAACATCGCCACATTCAAAGCGCCCGCCGCAGAGATTCCAAAGAAAACATTGCCAACGTTCAACACACAAACCTTGAAGAGACCAGATCCTGGCAGTCGTATACGTGTCCCGTTGAGCAAAAACACAATCATAGTGAACAAAGACTGTAAGCACATAATAAATGGAACAGAATGAAATGAAAAAATTGTGAGGACAATTTTATTGAAGATAACAATAAAAAATGACGACGTCATATAAGACAAGATGGACGGCCAATGCATATTGAAAGTCCTACTATAACATTTAATAGACAAATATTGGGAAAAAAAGGATTAACTAAATATCTCTAAAGCTTTGACAATTTCCAAAAAAATCTTGCTAATATTTCTCTAAAGCTTTAGAGACAATTTCCAAAAAAATCTCGCCGAAATTCCTCTAAAGCTTTAGAGACAATTTCCGGGAAAAATCTCGCCGAAATTCCTCTAAAGCTTTAGAGACAATTTCCGGGAAAAATCTTGCTAATATTTCTCTAAAGCTTTAGAGACAATTTCCAAAAAAATCTCGCCGAAATTCCTCTAAAGCTTTAGAGACAATTTCCGGGAAAAATCTTGCTAATATTTCTCTAAAGCTTTAGAGACAATTTCCGGGAAAAATCTTGCTAATATTTCTCTAAAGCTTTAGAGACAATTTCCAAAAAAATCTCGCCGAAATTCCTCTAAAGCTTTAGAGACAATTTCCGGGAAAAATCTCGCTACCGCTTTAGGACATTTCTGGCAAAAATCTCGCTACCGCTTTAGGACATTTCTGGCAAAAATCTTGATTTTACAAATGTCGCTGTGCTTTGAAGATTTCGTCAAATTGGTTCGAAGCTGAATGTGTCAAATCCGATAATTTTTGTATCCACGAAGTTTTGGATGCTGTGTCAACCACCGTTTGTATGTGCAATGATGCCTCTGATGACCATTCTCCAGGTACAAACCTGTCCAAAACATGATCTCTAATTCTTTTTTGGTGGCGGCGCTCGTCTTGGAAAATATAAAATTCAGCCACTAGTAAATGATACCAAAAGTCTGCGTGTTGCCGCATAGTCTCATATCCTTTTTGTGTTCTTTCGACAAAAGATTTAAACGTTGCGGATTTTTTCCCCCCCATGGCATCTACCATGTCTTCGGTGATACGCATTGGCGTTGAAGCTCCCTTGGGATCATCTCCTAGTACATATCCAAAGTCAATATGGACAAGATATCCAGATTCAGTGACTAGTATATTTTGGAGATGTCGATCTCCAAGTCCCATCGTAAATGCTAATAGACATGCCCCTGCCGATGATGAGACCATACGTTCTCTCAATGTTCCTGCGGTCTCGTTAGGATTATTATTCATAATATAGTTAAGAAGAGTTGATTTTTTTCGAATGTCATAAATAGTAGTGGCATTGGGGATCATCTCAATGCATCCGGTTCCAATATCCAAAGGGAAGACATGGTAAATGGGCACAATGATATTTGTAGTCAAACTTCCTATCCAATATCCTATATTCATGGCAAGTCGATCGGTTCTGACGTCTTCGTTCTTGAGCAATATTTGTAGATGATGACCCGTCGAGGTCAGACAGTTGCATACTACTGGCAATGAAGCGGATTGGACCTGTTTAAATCCAGTGATATCAGTAATAGAAAACTTTGGATTCCATGGCAGTTTTGCATGGGTATGTGTCATAAAAAATAACCTGACTTTATATTCAGAGGGTGTTCGAGCAAGGTCTCTGAGCAGCTGCGTGAATCGAAGAGATTTGGATATATCTGATTTGATAGGTGTGGTTCTGGCGATTTTTGACTGTACTTTCTTTAATAATTTGACATTGTTTTTTGTTTTTTGAAATTCACATTCAAACCATAATGCATAGATGAGTTCAATATTGTTCATGACTAAAGGTATCAGTCCCAATTTGAACAGATTGTTAAAACGAGTTGCAAGGAAAACCCACCAAAACATCATCTTGATATGTACATCGTGTTTTAAATGTTTCCAAGTTAGAATCACCCATTTTTGTAATGAAATTGACTTCAATGCACCAGTAAGTCCCAAACGAATGATATCAGAAATAGACATCACTGGTGCGCAAGTCCGAGAGCATAAAAGTTGTCGACAGGGCACTTTCTGTAACCATTTCGTATTCTCCATGCGCATTGTCCAGTCTTTCCGTCCTTGGTTGCTCACAATAGCATGTATTTTCCAGGGCACATGCCCCTCAAACTCTCTGAAATGTGTCCAAAGGAAATTTTGTTCCAAAGTAGAATATCCATCGGCTGATAATTTGTATTGCAAGCCGCGATAAAATGATAACATAGTATTGACCGCGAAATTCCATTCTTTGTCAATTGCTCTCATTATGAATAGCTGGTGGATTGTTACTGGTATAATCGACAATACTCGGACCAACCATTCCGTTTCCTTCGCTTGATGAGCGTTCTTTGCACAACAAGCACACATTCTTTGCTTTGGTTGTCTTGGATCTCCGTAAGTCGGAGGGGAGACCCTGTAAGCTGAACATGCGTAACAAAAAATTCTCCCACAAGACCTACAGTGGTGTTTTCTCTTTAAAATCGTGAATTTGACAGTACAACCAAAACAGCTCCACACCCGACAATCAGGTATCCAAGTTATAGGTACCCGGGCAGGTAGTCGGACCTTATTTAGCTGGACATCAGCTAAATAAGGTCTGTCCAACCGCATGGAAACGGACATATCTGTTGTCATTCTTAGTGAGACAATAAAGATGTAAATACTTCAAAAACATATAAGTTACACATAGTTGGACAAAAAACGCTAGAGTTTAATTGACTAGACAATGGAATCACAAGCACTTGCTGTTGTGATTTTTTTTCTTTCAGCCTTCATATTGGGCTATATTTGGGTACGATTAACATCAGATGGTAATCACAGTTTAGTGGGAGATGGTAATCACAGTTTAGCGGGTGGTAGTATTTCTAAGTCTGTTTATAGGGAACCTGTAAACAAATACGTGCGCGAGGGGGCAGGGGAGCGGATCCGCCGTCGAATGCAGAAAAATAAACATTAACAAAATGACTATTTTAACATAGTATTGTGTACAGAAATGGTAGAACGTTTAACCCTAAAAATAGCTATATTTTCACTCTAACCTTGACAGTTATGGCACCGAATTTTAGGATAAATTCTAAAATATTTTGAATCTCTAACATATTTCAAAAACGATGGTCAAACTAAAACGTATAGTAGTACATGCCGGTCCAAAACTGGTTTTTGACATGACATTACAACCGGACGGGTCGTGGAAGACTGTAAAGGGACCTGGATCACGTCCAGAGCCCAAAAGAAGACCTCGAACTGGACGTGCAGCATCTTTACTGCGAAAACATAAAAAATGGTTAACTCAGTCTTTTTAAAATAGTTCAAAAATAAAAATAATTTTAATTTGTATAGTTGTACAGTGTAGGAGTCTAAATTAAATTGAAGATGTTGAGAGAGAGAGGAGGAACATCCTGTTCAATAATCATCTCATCAAAGGTCATCCACTCTTCACCAACACTTTCCATCAACTCATCCATCTGTTTGTCAGACAAGATAAATCCCTCAGATTCATCAGTTAGGATCTTCAAGTCTAGCCCTGGTTCAGGACTAAAGGCAGTTTTATTAGATGTTTTCTGATATTTTTTTGTCATCAAATCCTCGGTTACAATCTTCAAGTCTAGCCCTGGTTCAGGACTAAAGGCAGTTTTATTAGATGTTTTCTGCTTTTTCGCCATTTTTTGTTCGACTCTCGCTTTTCTTTTATAAGACTTTCTTTTGGTTGCTGACGGAAACGGAGTGGCGCAACGACCGCAAAAAAGTGTTCTGTTCCCTTTTGTGGACCAATTACACCCGATACGGGGACATACCTTTCCAATATTTAGACCAGATTGTTTTTTTTCTGCCTTTTGCCAGTTTGAAACAATGGCGCCATTTTTGGCACAATGGTGACAATTTATTTGTTTGTTGTTGCGAGCGTAACCAAGGCATGTACCACATTTCTTAGTGCCATGTTTCTTCTTTATAGTGCATTTCGGACCATTTTGGACCGTTTCTACTGGCGTTAAAGGCGCGCGTAGGAATTTTTCATAAGTGTTTGACATGTTGGAGTATAAAGTATTGAATTCAATTTTTTTTTCTGTATTTGATGGGAAAATGTCCTTATTTCTGCTGCAGTTTCCTTTGTAAATCCCTATGTTTTTTCCTACAATAATCCATAGTTAAACTAAGGTCATTCCTTAATAAATATTCTGTACCAGACATATGATCATAATTGTGCCGGGCCGGATATCCAACATCATAAACAACACGTGTGGAAACATTGATATCAACAGAATGGCCACAGTTCCCACATACAGTGGGTTGTCCAAACGGGGTCACTGATTGTTTCTGTATAGTGGACTGGCAAAACATGCTGTTTGTGGATTGGCCAAAGTGGACACTCCTAGATTGTGAAGGTTGGCTAAATGGTTGACCAAATGGAAGGGCTGTTCTTGTGCTCCTAGATTGTGAAGGTTGTCCAAGAGTGGATTGGCCAAACGGTGTCACTGATTGTTTCTGTATAGTGGATTGGCCAAACATGCTGTTTGAGGGTTGGCCAAAGGTTCCTGCCGGTCCAAAGTGGATGTCGGTGGTCCTTGACCCTGATGGTTGACCAAATGGAAGGGCTGTTCTTGTGCTCCTAGATTGTGAAGGTTGTCCAAGAGTGGATTGGCCAAACGGTGTCACTGATTGTTTCTGTATAGTGGACTGGCCAAACATGCTGTTTGTGGATTGGCCAAAGGTTCCTGCCGGTCCAAAGTGGATGTCTGTGGTCCTTGACCCTGATGGTTGACCAAATGGAAGGGCTGTTCTTGTGCTCCTAGATTGTGAAGGTTGTCCAAAGGTTCCTGCCGGTCCAAAGTATGGTTGACCAAATGGAAGGGCTGTTCTTGTGGTCCTAGATTGTGAAGGTTGTCCAATAGCAGACTGACCAAAGAGCATGTTTGTGGGTTGTCCAAAGGTTCCTGCCGGTCCAAAGTGGATGTTTGTGGGTTGTGTGGGACCAAACATATTAACATTTACAATGTTCTGTAAATAGTCTATATCACCGACCAGAGAAATGTTGGCATTTCACCAGAGAAAACGTCCTAAAGTTCCAAAGAAATGTCCTAAGGCTTTAATTTCAGGAAAATCTCTAAATACCAGGTATCACTATAAAATACTCTCATAATGCTAAGTAATATGTCAATAGAATCCAACTCTACATTTCATGGGGGACAGGCAAATGCAGACGACACAACGACTCATTTCAAATCAAACAACAGTAATACAATGGTTGTTTGTCGTGAATCAACCCAATTACAGACAAACAGACAGACAAACAACAATTCAAAAACGATATGGACTGGAAAAATAACTCCGTCAAAAATATCATTGACAGCCTCCTTTGAAGTGTCATTTGAATGCACAGAAGTCCCGGAAACGGTGCCAAAATGCTTGGGGAAACGAAAAAAATTATTAATTGTCGGGCAAACGTGCGTGGCAAAAGTTGATAAATTTACCAAGAACAAAGGTCATCGAACAATGCACATTTATGGAATAAATATAATAAATAACGAGGAGATATACACACAAATATCACCACAATATGTAGAAAAAGAATCTGTTGGTGTCATTCAACTCCAAACAGGGCATATATACCTAGTTCCACAAGCTTTGAAAAATAAGATAGAAGTTTTGAAAAATAAGACATTTTCTGCTGATGCTATTGCAATTGTAATTATTAAATCAGTTGAGAAGGAGAAAGCACCTGTGAATGTCGCACCTAATTTATGTAATGCACTGTCTTATTACTACAATAACAGTGGTAATGGTTATATTGGCCAACCTCAGACATATCCACAGGCATGTCCGCCGGTATATCCACAGGCATGTCCGCCGGTATATCCACAGGCATGTCCGCCGGTATATCCACAGACATATCCACAGACATATCCGCCGGCATATCCACAGACATATCCGCCGGCATATCCACAGGCGTGTCCGCCGGCATATCCGCCGGTATATCCGCCGGTATATCCACAGGCGTGTCCATCATTTACTGCACGGGCAAGCACACATGCTATTTTTCAGCCATATAAAGCACCAATACCACAATCATGTATACCACAAGCACCTCCACAGCATGTTTTATGGTAAAAATAAAAAATGTCGTTTTTAATATTTTTTCAGTTCTACAATGTATGTTTTCTGTGACTTTTTGTTTTTTTTTTCTTCCAAATGGAGATCTAAATTTAAAATTCGAACCTATATAAACCCATAGTTATAAATTATTATGTTTCAACAATTGATTCCTAAAAAGTTTGGAGCTGCAGAGGCACGTGAGGAAACAAAAGCAGAGTCGAAGACAGAAGCGGAGTCGAAGACAGGAGGGGGGTCGAAAATGAGTCTAGTAGCTGAGAATATGAAACTACTAGAGAAGTCACGAGAGAAAGAAGAGAGAAGATTTAAAAGGTGTATTCGTGCAGCAAATGAGTTGTACATAGAAATAGTGGCGTTTATGTCGGAACTAAAGACAAACCTGAAAGACGGCGCTGATATTGAGACCATTAAATCGCAGGCAATGATCGAATACACAGGCCTTTTGGCCCGATTGCGTGAAATCGAGGGCCTGACATGGCGTGAACAAACTCGTGGCCCAACTTCAAACAGATCATGGAGTGTCGATGGGACGGGCAGCAGTCCAGTATTATGGCTGTTGTTTACTCCTCCAACAGAACGAACGATCCAAGGTGAAGGCAGAACCGTCAACTACAGTGAGGGAAATTGGTTAACATGGGGATTGCCATTAAAAAATGGTTCAATAACGTTGGATCTAGAGAAATTCAAAAGGGGGGCAGCTGTATTTGTTATTGAAAAGGACCGTGTTTTGCAGGGCAACGGCCGAACTCAAGTACAACATCACATCAAGGGATTGTACTATATATTTAAGAAAATCGAACCTGGTTCCACAAAACTTTCGACGTTGACCTGGGAACACTTGTTTGATGGATGGATGAAGGATGTAAGGAACCAAAGAGGCGCACCAGAATGGGTGGTGTAATGTTCAGAAAGTTGCCGAAAAAAGTCGATCAGACAATTCTCTAAAATTTTTCATCGTTTTCTAAACAGAGAATGACCTCTCTTGTGCAACAACATATATTTGTCCAGAGTGCAGGGCAACTTCTTGAAGAGATTCAGCAGTATGTCAGTACGATCAAACAACGCGATAGGGCAAAGAACATCCATTCGTGGTCACTGTATGGACAAACAGCTTTCAAGCAGGCAATACAAGAAAAAAGATCAGTGGAATATTTTGTCCAACTTTATTGTGACAATGGTAATAGTAATGCATTGCTTGCTTCCAAGCATCCTCTTCAACAGCTTCAACGTCTGAGAGACAGTTTAAAATACATTGTAAATCAACCAAATTATTAACTATTTATAGATATGTCTTTTCTGCATCCATGTTGATCTCTGTACATACTGTGATAGCTCCAAAGAATGTCGATTAGATATAAATTAACTTTATTCTATTGTTTGGCAGATTGTAAAAAATTTTCATATATAAGTGTATCGTCACGAAGGTATATGTTCCGTCAGTTTTTATCTGCTGAGCCGGTTTTCTGGTCTCTTCCCAAACTTGTAGAAAAGGATTTTGGAGAACGTTTGTCAGATGTTGTTAGACAATGGAAGGTTGTCCATCTTCAAAACAAAGCACTACATGAATACAAAAAGTTTTCCATTCTTCTTGTGGTCACACCACAAGGTGGATTTGGCGACGTTGTGTTTATGAAAAAATTCGCGTTGGTTTTAAAAACTTGGTTCCCAGAGGCCACATTGAGTTTGATGACCAATGACCCAAGATGTGAAGAACAATTTGATGGAGAAAATGTATACCGATGTGTGTCTTCTGCAGCTGAAGGGGCACCCCTTGACAAAATAAGCCTTACAAACAACGAAGAACTGGTACCCGCACACGATATAACATTCTTATTACCTCATGTCAGTATACAAGAGTTCAATAATTGGGCATATCCCATGGACATGATACTTTCAAAACTTGTGGCGGGTGTGACACCTTTAAACACATTTTATGTCGGGGAATACAACGAAGAAGGCGTGGACATTTGCCCCGGATTTGGTCCAGATGCGCTTGGAATACTATTAAACGACGACCACGGAGTCCAAGATGAATTGCCGCACAATCTAAATCTGCATCACAGCAAGTTTGTAGTTGCATATGTAACTCCTGACATCGGACGAGGCCAAGCAAAAAACAAAATATTGATGGAAAAAATGTTCCAACACTTTGTGAGGATGGCACGCGCCAAAAGCAGCGCCAGTGACAACCGTCTGACTGTTATTGTCCCTGAAGAAATTATGGACTACCTAAAAACTAAGGATCTGTTTGGCAACGATGTTGCGGTCGAGTTTATAAGAAAATCAGACGGTCCTATTCATAAACAAACATCTGCCACAAAATTCACCATCTGCTTTCGGGGCGATATTTTACCAGTTCCTCATCCAGTCATGATGCAACTGTTTCGCGAGTCTGATGGTGCGGTGCTTGTAACGGGGGATCAAAGTCTGACAGATGCGATCTCCTATTGCTCGGAAAGCATTAGCATCTGGTACCAGTGGACGTCGTGGAAACGCAACATGTTTAAATTAGTTGTCAAAGACGCCAATACCAAAGAGCAGGGCGCTGGAGAAATCAAACAATTTAACAAAAATGATTTAGACTTTCGAATAAAAGGAAAAGCAGTGATTGGAGCTGCCGTACAGATGGCGATGGATCCTTCCGACGAGACACTACATTCACTGCGAGAAATTTATGAAGAGTATGGTATTTCATGGCTCGAACGAGACTAAAATATATATATGAATCCTTTATGATTTGTTTACATTATATTGCTTAAAACACATCTAAGACTCGAATGAACGACTCTTATTGTCCCCCCCTGCTAACGCAGCACCAAAAATCGCCCCAAAAGCGAATGATGGGTCCAACATAAACAGTATAGCCATTAGAAATATGGCCACGAAAACTGCAACCGCGGGTGTTTGTGTGACGGTTATTTCGATCTCATCATACGCAGGTCCTTTAATATTAACGTCCGTAAGAGAGTCCAAGCTCGTCGGAATGCCATTACACTCCCATCTGTAACACTTATCTTGCTTATAGATGCGGTGGCCGATACATGACACTGTTGAAAGTTTCGCGCATGCTTCAGATCCTTTACAGCTCATTGTGCCAACGCCATTTTTCGGGTCTATGACCTTCAAGCTCTCTTCTGGACACTTTAGAGGTTCAGAAACTTCTGAGCCGAATGTATGGGCAATTCTGACCATTATGAGCATGGCAATGAAAGTTGAAAGCATGTTTTTTTGATGACAGTCCACCTATAATATTTTCAGAATATTTAGAGAAATATTCTAAATATTTCTCCTGAGAAATTGTCCTAAAGCTTTAGAGGAATTTCGGTGAGATTTTTTCGAAAAATGGTCAAAGCGAGATTTTTTCGAGAAATGGTCGAAATATTCCTGAGAAATTGTCCTAAAGCTTTAGAGGAATTTCGGTGAGATTTTTTCGACCATTTCTCGAAAAAATATTGCTATTATTTCTCTAAAGCTTTAGGCCATTTTCTCAGGAATATTTCGACGATTTCTCGAAAAAATATTGCTATTATTTCTCTAAAGCTTTAGGACATTTTCTCAGGAATATTTCGACCATTTCTCGAAAAAATCTCACCGAAATTCCTCTAAAGCTTTAGGACATTTCTCAGGAAAATTTCGACCATTTCTCGAAAAAATCTCACCAAAATTCCTCTAAAGCTTTAGGACAATTTCTCAGGAATATTTCGACAATTTTTCGAAAAAATATCACCGAAATTTCTCTAAAGCTTTAGGACATTTCTCAGGAAAATTTCGACCATTTCTCGAAAAAATCTCACCGAAATTCCTCTAAAGCTTTAGGACATTTTCTCTAAAGCTTTAGGACAATTTCTTGGATTTTTTTGCCAAATATTTCTCTAAAGCTTTAGGACAATTTCCTGGAATTTTTTGGCAATATTTCTCTAAAGCTTTAGGACAATTTCCTGGAATTTTTTGGCAATATTTCTCTAAAGCTTTAGGACATTTTCTCAGGAATATTTCGACCATTTCTCGAAAAAATATTGCTATTATTTCTCTAAAGCTTTAGGACAATTTCTCAGGAATATTTCGACAATTTCTCGAAAAAATCTCACCGAAATTCCTCTAAAGCTTTAGGACAATTTCTCAGGAATATTTCGACCATTTCTCGAAAAAATCTCACCAAAATTCCTCTAAAGCTTTAGGACAATTTCTCAGGAATATTTCGACCATTTCTCGAAAAAATCTCACCAAAATTCCTCTAAAGCTTTAGGACATTTCTCTGGTTCTGGTCGTCTCCTACGATGTCTTTCTTAAAAAAATCACTTTTCTCAAATTCTAGACATATGTGGTTCATGGATGGATCGTCTGAAATGGATCAATTTGCTCCGTATATTCATAAATGATACAAATAAATGTCCCTACAGCCTTCCTTACAAAAGCTTGGTTTGGAGTAAAAAAACAAGACATACAGCCACGTTGTACCATTGCTTCTGACTCGATCAAAGTAACTGCATTTCCAAAAGGGGGTGCTGGTATGTTGTTGTCTTATTACCCAATGAAAACTGATTGTCAGAATGGTCTAACTTTTGAGGTTTCTGATGCTCTTCGGTGTTTTATAAGAAAAATATCTAGTTGGCCGGAAGTAAAGTTGTCCATTGAGAACAATGAATTACATATTGCAGTCGAGTCACCAACAACAGCCATACAGTATGTTTTCCCAAATCTCAAAATACATGATGATGCTTACATAGAAGATCATGAGGATGACCAGGTAGTCATGATTTCAACAGCAGACTGGTTCAACATGTGGAACACAATACCCGCAAAAGGCTCAGTTACCATTCGTCTTTCAAAGCAAACCAAAGTAATCACATTGAATCATTCAACAGGACGGTGGAAATCTGCTGTCATTGCAAGAGCAAAACCATCCCGCGATGTATCTTTAGTTGTTGCATCAAGTGTTGCAAAGTCTGTTTTTGTCGAACCACCACTCATAACTTTCTCTGAACTTGTTTTCAAGCATGTAGGTGTTCTTGAATGGCACTGTAAAAATGAAAAAATTTATATAGCACCAATCGAATGAACAATTCTCTGAAATTGTTCATGAAAAAAGTCATTGAACTAATAATATCAATGTCGATCTAAAAATATAAGAGGTGCATGTAACATGCACGAAGATGGAAAATAAACTATATAACAACTATTATTTTAACATTATGATCAGAGTGGTGATATATTTGATTTTTGTTTTTTTATCAGGCGAAGGGGCTCAAGCAGTCAAAGTCAGAAGACATCAAGATACATTTTTCGCTACCTCCCCTCTCCTTACCTCATCGAAATTATCATCAACATCACATAATTGTGAGGACGACGACGAATTCGTCAACGGTGTCTGCCTTACAACACCAATAGTATGTAAAATTTGCACGCCTGACGGGTGTATGGACCCTAGTTACAAAGAATTTTCCATGGAAGTCGGAGGACATGACCAATCTGAATGTCGTACAAAACTCACGCAGGACAATATCAAAGTCAAATATGAAGAAGAAGACAATACTGCCAAGGCCACATTCGCAAACGAAATTCGGGATGCACAAGGAGACGTTGAAAAAAAACAAAAAAAATTAAATGCATACCGAACACTGAGAGATCAGCAGAGAATTAGAGCTGTAGAGGCAAGAAAGCTACAAAAACAGCAGCGACGGGACAATACGTTAGTATCAGACCCATCTGAATCGTGCAATGTAGAAGCAATAGATCGTAAGGCAAGAACAAAAGCCACACGGGTCAGAATGTCAAAAGAATGGTTGTCATACAACACAAAATTCAAAAGAAAATTGAAATACGAAGTGGCAATTGCAATGTCAGAGACCGAATCGGCCTATGATAACGAATGTTACAACAACAATATCTGCTGCTGCTCTTATGACATTGGTGATGACAATGAAGACACAGCCACAACACTGGTGACCGTCGCGGACAAAGTAGGTGCTTGGAGTGTACTGTGCGAAGGATCTCAAATACTGAGTCGTCAAATACGAACATCAAAAGAGGACAATGATGGCAATTCCAATTATACAATGACCTGTTGGGACGGAAATGATTTTAGTCAGGCACAAGAAGCCACTTCCGGTAACAGCTATGAATGCAATGGTCATGAGATATTGGTAGGGTCACAGGCTATCGCACTCACATGTCCAAATGTCACAGGTGGTACCTGCAACACGTGCTCCGACAACACCACGTGCACAGACGTCACCTGTGATGCCAACAACTTTAATGACGATAATAATCATGCAAACGGATGTGAGGTTGGTTGTCCGACAGTCGCTGGTGGCACTTGTGACGCGTGCTCCGACAACACCACGTGCACGTCCGTTACATGTGATGACAACAACTTTAATGACGATAATAATCATGCAAATGGCTGCGAGCTCGGTTGTCCGACAGTCGTCGATGGTACCTGCAACACATGCTCCGACAAGGATACTTGCACAGCCGTTACATGTGATGACAACAAGTTTAATAACGATACTAATCATGCAAATGGCTGCGAGCTCGGTTGTCCGCCAGTCGCGCATGCTCTTTGTACTGCATGTACATTGGATCCTTTAGGTCATAGATGCACACAACTAACATGTGATTCAGGATACGTGAATGCCAACGACAACGTCCCTGACGGTTGTGAGGTGCATTACTTAGACTGTCCAACGTCATCTGCGATAACTGCGATGGGAACAACTCCAACATTTGAAAACTGTCAAACATTGAAGCGCTGTTACAATGACAACACCAAATGTAACGGTTCATGTGGTTCGAAGTCACAGCTGTGCGAATCTTATGCATTGATACATAACTCATATTGTCAATGTCAAGCATAAACATAATTAATTTCTAATCCCTCGAATTTATTAACACTATCCACATTCACAAATGCCGGATCCATGTACAGAGTACCATTCAGGGCAAACACCGTCATTTTAGTTGCTGTTTCTCCGTTTACTTCTCGCACCTTTAATGCTACAAACAAATCTTCCTCAAGTTGACGAACCGATGTAAATCCATATTCCCTTTCCAAAGGACCTATTCTGGACACTTTGATATCGGAAAAATCTTCGGCTGTTGTGATCAACAGATTGGTCCCTTGATATTCGTCTGTTGTAGGGTTGTACATGGTTTTCGACTCCTTTCTTGGTAGAAATATCCATCTTCTTGCAAACTTGTCAAAATGAACAGCTTCGTGTATCAAATATCCGGGCCACGAGGTGTTTGTTGCTGTACGGACAGCTTGGTACACGGATCCCCAATCAATATTTTCAATTCTCCCGTTCAAATCAACGGTTTTTATCCACTCTGAATTGCGATGAAGAACCTGGCTCTTGTTGTGATGCACAATGGTCCATTCTTTGCCAATAGACCCGATGTACAGCAATCCGTCCTTGACTGTTGCCCATTCGCTTTTGAATGGCTTTGCTTGTTCACCGTCTCCATCTGCCAATGCCCATCTTTGTAATACTTGTGGTTGGCCATTCTTGTCTGGCTTGATCTTAAAGACCACTCCCGTGATGTCACACATGGTCAATAGGAGATGCTTGTACTGGACCAGTTCGGATAATTCCATACTTCGGTTGCGGTACGATGATTTAGATTCCAAAATAGTCTCGTTTGCCCATTCAATACGGAATTGGTCTGCTGATGATAATTGACGTAAGGGAGGGACGCGAACAAGTGTACCCTTTTTGAAATATGAACGCCATAGAAATTGTTGGGAATCTCGTGACTCTTTGTCTAAATCGGAAACAAGAGCAAACTCAAATCGGGATACTCCTGGTTGGACATGAGTTTTGAAAACAGACAATACAACTGCCAATACAACGATTGAATACAAATATGGCCACATGTTACACTTCAGACACCGACGACTTATATATCTAGCTGGGTTTTTTCTTGGGTTTTTGAGCCAACTCAAAAAAAAATAACATGTCCAAGTAACAGAAAAACGACTGTATATAAGGACATTGTCACTCGGGAAATATGCTTTCAAAATCTATCACTTTTATAACATTAGCGAGTTCAGCCATGAACACCGAAGCTTTTTTTGGCAACGTCTTAAATGCCAAAACGGCTGACGAAAAATCCATTGGTTACAATCTTCAGCAACATCGTGACGGTTCCGTCCATCTCTTTGGCGAAGCAACAAGAGGACGCGGGCTCATGCGATTAGGGACGGCCTCAGAATACTCCGGAGCAACGTCCGTCTTCAAAGTACATGGATCAGAATATGTTCAAGAAAACCTTGAGGTCGATGGCACCCTCCGATTCGAGAAGATGAAATCGGACGCCGGCGACCATTATAATTTTATGAGGGTTGATAATGCGGGTGTTGTCAGTGAAGCTGGTTTCGTTGATAAGGGACATGGTATTTATGAGTGCACCGCCTGTAATCGCACCCTGGCCAAAGCGATTGAAGAAAATGAACCGTATTTCGCGACGGAAAAGCAACTCAAAGAAGAAAACGGCGAGCGCACCACCGCAGTCACCAGTCTCACGACTAATCTCTCCAATGAAAAAGCCACTCGTATTGCTGAAGACAACGCAGAAGCAACCAGTCGTACTACTGCAGACAACGCAGAAGCAACCAGTCGTGCTGCTGGAGACGCCACCCTCACGACTAATCTCTCCAATGAAAAAGCCACTCGTATTGCTGAAGACAACGCAGAAGCAACCAGTCGTGCTACTGCAGACAACGCAGAAGCAACCAGTCGTGCTGCTGGAGACGCCACCCTCACGACTAATCTCTCCAATGAAAAAGCCACTCGTATTGCTGAAGACAACGCAGAAGCAACCAGTCGTGCTACTGC
>Ga0206125_10001008_pt1 | contig 34988 bp, 32 predicted proteins | sample Helgoland_Spring_4_FD_148598 | JGI IMG/M metagenome (GOLD analysis project Ga0206125, IMG submission 148598) | Pelagic subsurface seawater microbial communities from Kabeltonne, Helgoland, North Sea - Helgoland_Spring_Bloom_20160331_1 | ecosystem: Environmental > Aquatic > Marine > Epipelagic ... | reverse complement strand
GATGATGTTGATAATATCACTTTTGCATCTGTAGTGCCAGTATTTTGAGGTAATAAATAATTAACATTAGATGATAATATTCTAAATGATTCAGCTAAAATGTTACGATCTTTAGGATTCTGAAATAATCTTGCATCTTCATCATCTATAAATGGTATTTCACCAATAACAGAAGATCCTATATTTAACTCATCAACCTCCTGTTTTAATTGAATTTTAGTGTTGAATAAAAGAATCAAATAAATACTCCCAAAAGGAATCAAAATACCAATTAAAAGGGCTGCAAGAAAAGTAATCTGTTTTTTTGGGGATATTGGTTTGTCTGATGTTAAGGCATATTCTATAACTTTTATTGTTGGCTCTGTAACGGCAAAACTAACCTCAGCTTCTTCTCTTTTTTGAAGCAAAAATAAATATAAACTTTCTTTTATAACCTGATTTCGTTCTATTGCGCGTAAAATTTTCTCCTTTTCTGGCAGATTAGATACATCTTTATTTAATTTTTTGCTTTGTAAGGTTAATTGTCTTCTTGTTTGCTTCAGTTGTGTCAAGTAGTTGCTTACTGTACTTATAATATTTGAACGATTATCATTTATTGCTCTATCCAGTTGGATTACAGAAGGATTATTTAACCCAGCACTTGTAATTAATTTTTTACGATCAAGTACTATGGTATTAAAATCCGTAATCAGGAAATTTATTTTACTGTTATTAATTCCGATATTAGCAGGTAATAAATCATAATTGTTATTTTTAAATGATTCATTTAATAATTTGGCTATAGCAATTTGATTTTCTATATCCAGTAATTGTTGATTTGACTTTGAGCTTAATTCTAAACTAAGAGATGAATTGGCAGTAATATCAATCAGATTATTATTAAGTTTATAGAGTTGTTTCTGTATTTCTATAGAATCAAGTTCATTGGATAGCAGTATATAACGTTCATTAACAAAATCAATCGTACGTTTATGTATCATTTGCCTATCCGATACTCCGTCTTGGTTAAAAACATCTATAATTTCGTTTAATACAATTTCAGAATATGCTGGATTTTCATTATCCATTTTAAGTAATATAATATCACTTTCTTTGCCTACCTTTGAGAGTAATAATTGTTTCTTTAATTGACTAACGGTATTCTTTTTGGTAGAAAAAACAACCTTAAAACCCTCTTCATAAATTGAAAGGGCACTTGATTTATTCAAGCGAATATTAAAAGGCAAATCATGCGATATTGTATGAGTGGTATAGGAATTAAAAAGATAAGTTGTATCCTTATTAATATCATTGATCTCAATGCCATCATTATTAAAATAAATATCAAATACTAAATCATTTTCAATACTATCATTTGATATCACTTGCTCAAATTGAAAAGGTAAAGAATGTAATCGTGTTGTCATAATGTCACCAACACCGTAAAAGTTAGCCTGTAAGTTGTTTTTATCTGATACTCTACTGAGTATTGTGTATGATGATAATAATTCCATCTCATTTTCAAGATTTATTTTATTATTACTAAACAAATCTTTTGCAGAAGGTAATTCTAAGGAGGCTTCTTTTTTATCTAACATCTTTATTTTTGCACTTGTACTATAAATTTTATGTGAATATCTTAGGTAAAAAAAAGAAATGATTAAACATAAAATTATAGAAAAAACAAACCAACGCCAAAAAAATAAATATTTAAATATTTCTTTTTTTAAATCATAGTTAACTTCTATATTTTCTTGATTATAATTATCGTTTAGCATTGTTTTATTTATTTATGATAAGAAGTGTGATGCTTAATAAGATAGAGGATATTGAAGCAATAGATTGTGGGCTTCCTATAAATCCTGCACTTTTTATTCGGTTATAATTAGGATTAACAATAATAACATCATTATTCCGAATGTAATATGACGAGTTATCCAAAATATCTTTTGAAGTAAGATCTAATTTTCTTGCATATCGAATACCGTCTACTTCTCTAATTAAGGTAATATTTTTCCTTTTACCCAAAATTGTCAAATCACCTGCATAACCTATGGCTTGAAGTAGAGTAAGATTTTTATCTAGAAATGTATATGTGCCAGCGTTAGTAACCTCTCCTAGTACAGTAAATTTACCATTTAATAAGCGTACCGATACCATTGGACTTACAAGATGACCACCATCCAACAAAAGTTTAGTAATTTTTTTTTCTAATTCTAAGGTAGTTCCTTTAATATCCAGAATTCCTAATACAGGAAAATTAATGGTGTAAGCAGACGAAACAGGATATCCTTCAAGTTGCAATAAATTAAGATTAGTTGATGTATTTGTTTGATTAGATATTCTATTATAGACAATTGCGGCTTCTGGCACCGTACTACGGATTTCTATTTGTAACACATCATCTTCCTGAATTGTATATGGTAATTTTTGATTGCTTATATCAGTATTAATGTATTTCTCTACTCCATTTAGGTATGTTATATTTCTTTTTGTTGTGCAGGAGCTTATCATTAAAAAACTAACGATAATAAAGATTGACTTTCTCATATTTTTTTTTAAACTTTAAGTTGCGAATATACGATTTAACAATATAAAAGATGGTGAGTTGTCCGAATAATAAATTTAAAATAAGAAAATTTTGATTTACTGCTTGAAATAATTCAAAACGAATTCGCATTATAATTCTAGAATCAAGAGCACTAATAAATACCAGTAAGAGTGTTAATCTATATTATTAAGTCAAAAGAAGATTTTGAATTAAGTAAGACTAATAATATTATTAAATAAAATGAGACTACAGTCCGTAGTCTTTAAAAATAAATGTACTTAACGTATTATAAATAAGTGAATTAACTTTTTCATTTGAATAAAATAACGTATATTTATATAGAATAGTTTGTTATAATTTTAGACTTAAATCGTTATAAGTATAAAAAACAAACGCTATATTCATGTTAAATAATTTAAATAACATATGTTATATGCACGTTAATTTTTATAAAAGACCTCAAATACAGGTCAATAATTCTCATTCATAAATGGAAAATGCAACCTTATTCTTGGAATATTTAAGTGAATTTATTGCAAATTCAGCTACAAGAAGAGTCAATGGATATGGTACTGTTGGATTGGCTCATAATACTATTAGAACCTATAAATCCCTTTATAGAATCATTAATGAATATGAGTTGGAGAAATCTCAGCAATTATTTCTGGCTAGAATCGATAAAAAAATGGCTGTTTCATTCACCCAATTTCTAAAAATAGAGAAACAATACAGCGATAATTACTGTGGTCAATTGCTGAAATTATTAAAGATTATTTTAAGAGATGCCCAGAAAAGTGGCTTTGAGATTCACCCTTATTCTAATTATATAGAATCGTTTAAACAGAAAAGTTCAGATCGAATCATCCATTTTTTGAATCCAGCAGAAATAAAAGTGTTGAAAGGATTAGAGCGGATACCAAGTGAGTTAGAAGATAGCTACAAATGGTTACTGATTGGACTTTCTATTGGACAAAGAGTTTCGGATTTATTAAGTCTTAATTCTAGTAATATTAGAAAAGCTAACAATGGACTTTATATCGATATTATCCAACAGAAAACAAAGAAAGCCGTTACTATTGGGGTGGCAGATCTGCTAGTGATTGATCTTTTAGAAAGTGAATTTCCAAAAGTACTTTCTCAAGAAGCTTTTAATAAGCAAATAAAAATGATTTGTAAAATTGCAGGAATTGATGAAGTAGTTAGGGGTTTTAAAAACAATCCAAAAACTAGAAGAAAGGAAGTGGTAGATGCCCCTAAGTATGAGTTTGTAACCTCTCATATTATGAGAAGATCTTTTGCAACTAACTATTATGGGAAAATTGAAACACCACTATTGATGAACATAACTGGACACACCAAAGAGAGTACGTTTTTAACTTATATTGGTACTCATCAGAACAAGGATGCGTTGGCAGATTTGTTTATGCAAAAAGCGGGAGTTATTTGGTAGGATCAGGGGAGTTATTAAATAAACCTAAATCCTCTCTTTCCTTAAGTTGATTTAGAGTAAACTTATCTCTAACTGATTTTGTTTTTGGAAAGATATAGTTAGAAAGGGTAACAAAGACTTTTACCCGTTCTGTTTTGGTGAGTTTTTCTTGGTTTACCAAAAGATCATCCAGCACTTTTTCATAGAGCAGTTCCATCTTTTCTTTAATAGAAAGTTTATCTTTTTTTGCAGGTCCTCTTTTGGATTGTTTTCCTGCTTTCTTTGCTGATTTTGGATCGAATGGCATATCTAGTAAAATTAAAAAGTGAATTCAAATTTAAATAAAAAAGAACTTTTTTGTTAACCAACTATTTGACTGAATAATGTCTCCCAAACCTTCAATCCATTAGAAAGATTATAAAACTTCACGTTTAGGTAAATCTTTAAACCATTGTTCATGAATTTTATTATTTGGAGATACAACAATCCAAGCTGTCAAAAAGATCAGTTGTAAATCTAGAAAAAAGTTGCGTTTATTTTGATACCATAATTCTAAAGAACCCTTATGAGGTAATATTATTTTTTCATAGCATTCATGTGGATTAAGGTTAGAATCTGTCAAAATCTTTTCTTCATCTCTGAATACTATAGAACCAATACCTGTTAAGCCTGGTTTAACATTATAAACGGAGTTTTGAAATTTCAAACTATAACGATTAAAACCCGCTCTCATTAAAGGTCTTGGTCCAACAATAGATATATCACCTATCAAAATATTAAATAATTGCGGAACTTCGTTTAGCTTAGATTCTCTAAGGTATTTTCCTACCTTAGTAACTCTTGGATCATTCCTTAAAGTTACATCTCCATTACCAATATTTGGACTATTTTTCACCATTGTCGCAAACTTTAAAATCATAAAACTTTTAGTTTTATAACCTACTCTTTCTTGAGAATAAAATACTTCTCTTTCTCCAGTAAATTTTAGAATTATTATTATTATTATTAATATTGGAGATAATAATATTATTAATAAACTAGAAAATAAAATATCAGTTAATCTCTTAAAAATTATATACATGAATTAAAATATTTTTTTATTTGAAAAACAACTTTTTCTAATTCCTGCTCAGTTATTCCCGTTGAACAAGGTATAGCTAAACATTGATTATGTATCATTTTAGAATTGTCATTTTTTGAGATATATAAATCATTTTTATACATCGGTAACTGAACCATTGGCATCCAAAATGGCCTGGATTGAATTTCATTTGAGTTTAAATATTCTAATAGCTTTTTCTGATGTGTAGTTTTTATTGTAAAAAGCCAATTATTATGACTTACATTTTGATTAACTTCTTGAAACACTATATCTCCAATGCCAGATAATGAACTTCTATAATAATCGCCTATTTGTTGTTTTTTTATTACAAAATCGTTTAGCAACTCCATTTGCGCACAACCTATTGCAGCCAGTACGTTAACTAATCTAAAATTATAACCAACTTCATCGTGATAATATTGAAGTGGATCTGTTTTTGCAGTAGTAGTTATATGTTTTGCTTTACGAGCTAGCTCATCGTTATTAGTAACAATAATGCCTCCGCCACCAGATGATATAATCTTATTTCCATTAAAACTAAAAACTCCTAAATCCCCAAAAGTTCCTGCAAATTTCCCTTTATATTTTGATCCTAAAGCTTCTGCAGCGTCCTCAATAAAAGAAATATTATATTTTTTGCAAATTAATATAAATCTATCAAAATCAAATATATTCCCTTGTATGTGAACTGGCATTATTAATTTTACACATCTATTATTCTTTTTTAAAAATCTTAAACCATTTTCACCTAAAACAGTTTTTGTTTCTAAAAACTCTTCTAGTAAAGCTAAATCCATTTGCCAAGTATGAGGGTCGGCGTCAATAAATATGGGTTCAGCACCAACATACTTAATTGCATTAGCACTAGCTACAAAAGTTAAATTCGGCACTATAACACAATCTCCGGGCTCAACTCCCGATAAAAGTAAAGAAATATGTAGACCAGCTGTTCCGTTCATAACAGCTATACCATGCTTCATACCTGTATAATCTGCAACCATTCTCTCAAACTTGTTAACATAACTACCTGCTGAGGAAATCCATCCTGTATCTAAACAATCTTTTACATACTTCCATTCATTACCAATTAAATTTGGAAGACTTAATGGAACTAAATTGCTTTTTGATGTCATATGTTATTTTTTATTATCGTAAAATGATTCGTGAAGATCTTTGTTATTATCAAGGTAATCTACATACCAGTCTATAGTCTTTTTTAAACCATCTTTCCAACTGACTTTAGGCTCGTATCCAAGTTCTTTTCGTGCTTTTGCTATATCAGGACAACGTCTAGCTACAGAACCTGGATAAGTAGGTGCATCTACATACTCCCCTTCGAATCCCATTAATTCTCCAGTATACTTAACTAACTCTTCAATTTTTATTTCTTCTTGGGTCCCAATATGATATATTTCACCATTACCACCTTTTTCCATAGCTAAAACTGTACCATTGACAGCATCATCAATAAAATTAAATGCTCTTGTCTGATCAGAACCATAAATTTTAAAAGGGTTTTCACCACTCAAAAAGCGTTGAGCCAAGTGTGGTATAACGTGTTTGAACCCCATTCTTTCACCATAAACATTATGATACCTTACAATGGTGCATTCAAACCCAAGTTTACTTGAATATTGAATAAATCCTGATTCTCCTAACATTTTCGTAACTGCGTATGTGAATCTTGGATGAGTGATATCTTGAATTGTCAGAGGTACATCTTCACTAGTTGGTATTTTATAATCAAAAGCTTCAACCGCTCCTGCATAACACTCACTTGTTGATGTAAATAATACTTTCCCACATTTACTACTTCTTAACCACTCTAATGTATTGTATATTAAAGCCGTATTAATTCTAATAATTTCGTGAGGCATCTCGTTAACATAATCTACTCCCACAACTGAGGCTAACATGTAAACATAATCATAATCTTTTTCAAGATCATTAAAAGAATTTGGTTCAGTAAAATCACCTGAAACTATTCTAATATCGTGCTTATCAACTATAGACTGTAATAACTCATCGATCTTACCACCACCTCTAAAAAAATTATCAGCGATTGTAATTTTATAATCGCCTTTTTCGGATAAATATTTAGCAATACTAAAACCAATAAATCCTGCTCCTCCTAATAATAAAGTTTTTTTCATTTCATTTTTTTAATTAATATCTCCTCTTCCAACAACACGAATTTCATGTTTTTTTCTCAATCTTTGAATTTGTAAATTAGAAAAAAGACCTACAGTATCTAAAATAAATAACTTATCCTTATTCATAAGTAAATTTATTAGATATTCCGAATCATTATATTCTTCATGGGCTGTAGTTATAGCAACAATGTCTAAATCTGAATCAAATACTATATCTAAACTTTCTTCTACTTCTACTTCTACTTCTTCCCAAAATCTGACATAAGGATCATGTAGTAGCATTTTTGCACCGTCTTTTAACAAATAATTGTAAAATGGCTCAACTGGGGTATATCTTGTATCTCCTACGTTACTTCTGTAAGAAACACCAAGTAACAAAACCTTTTTACCTTTTAAACTATAGTAACCCAACTCTCTTTTCATAAATTCAAATGCATAAAGTGGCATTTTATCATTTATCTGGACACCTTTTTCACTTTGACTTAAACCTTCTTTACTCCCAAAAAGATTTTGTTTTGACCAAGAAGCTAATAATGGATCTTTTGTTAAACAATAACCTCCAACACCAATTCCCGGATACATCAAATTTTTATGTGTTGGACGCATTCTTATTGCGTCTACCACTTCATAAAAATTGACACCTGACTGCTCTGCAAATCGAGACCACTCTACAGCAAATGCAATATTCATTGCTCGAAAAGAGTTTTCTAAAACTTTTGCCATTTCTGTAGCATTGGTATTCCCTAGTCTTGTTAATGGATAGTTTTCAGTAGAGATAATAGTTTTTAGAAATTTTTCTGCCGCATCAGCTGATTTTTCGTTTATACCTGAATATACTCTATAAAAATTTTGAATAGAATCAATATAGTTAGGCCCTGGCATAACACGCTCATATGAATGAGCCAATTTAAATCTATCAACAGAAAGCCCTCTTTTAGCTAAACATTCTTCAATAATTGGGTTTGCTACCTTTTGCGTTGTACCAGGTGGCACTGTAGTCTCAATTAAGATTAGCACGTCTTCTTTACAGTTATTACCAATTGATTCCATCGCTTTTTTAAATGCGGTTAAGTCAACGTTATAATCGTTAAGTTCGCCGTAAAAGTCTGAATCTTTAGCAACATCTAAATTAATGTCAACAATTATAACATCTGCTTTTGTGTATGCATATGTATCAAATGTAGCAAAAAAATTACCTTTTTCTTTTGCTATATTATAAAATTCATCAATTTTAGGGTCTGATGCAATTACAGGGAATAATCCCTCATTAATTGATTTTATTTTCCATAAAGTATCTTTTCTTGGTAAATCAACTCCGATAACTGCATAATCTCCATCTAAAGCATTAGCGCATACCAAGGACATTACGGCACCTACAAAACCAAGACCTTGAACTGCAACGACTGGTTTATTATTATTGCTTAATATAAACTTATCAATTTCATGAGTATCATCAATAAACTCTGGAATTAGATATGATTTTCCATTAAATGGATTAATAGACTTTTCTTTATAACTCATATTTTATATTTTTTCAGCTTGTTATTAACATTTTTTTCATAATCTTATTTATTATTTATGAAGTATATAAATTTACACTTTTTTCTTTACAACAGAATTATAACCTTTAAAACTCTCATATCCAACGATTAAACCATCCAGCAAAAAAGCTCCAGGGCAATTCGAGATTTATTTCCACTAATATTTGGAATAAACAAAGGTATCAGAATAATAGCATTAATTCTTTAAATGATTTAATTCTTTTTTTCGGCATATATTCTGTATTTAAAGTAAAGTTTTGTTTATGAATGTTTTGACCGTTATCCAATAAACAAAAAGTATCCCAATTTAAAGCATTTGGAGCAACAAAATCTTTTGATGTATTATCTGCTACATATATAAATTTCTTGCCAATATGTAAATTCTCAATTAATTTAAAATTATGAAAATCGGGCTTTTCAAATCCTGTTTCTTCAGAAATGATTATGTTTTTTGCTAAATCACTAAGGGCTAGTGAGTGCACTTTATTTCGTTGAGAAATAGATCTTCCATCTGTAATAATTGAAAAATCTACATTTTTTCTTGTCAATTCTCTAAGAAAAATATTTGTATCATCTGACAATGATATTTTAGGGTAATGAAAACGATAAAGATTAAGATACTTTTCAATAGAAAGTCTTTTTTGTAGACTTAGTTGAGAATTGATAAAATCAAAAAAATTAATGTTTTTATTGATACATCTTTCAATGTCTGATGATAAATCTAACTTAAATCGTATTTTCAAATAGTTATTAATGTAAACATATGCAGATTTGACAAAATCGATCTCTTTGTAGAGAGTATCATCTAAATCAAAAACAATATGAGTATTACTATTAATCATTAATTACAACTTCATTATCATACCTAAGATTCAAACAATTATCTTTCCAATCATTAAAAAATGGAATCTGTTCGTTTAATATATACTCCCGTACAACAAATTCTGGGAAATTTGCTCCCGCATTTAAAGAAAAAGGGTATCCTCCTCCGAATCTAGGATTTATTTCTATGCCAATAATGTCTAAAGGATTGGATTTATTCGAGAATAATTGCAGGGTAAGGCATCCAATTGCTCCTTCAATAAAATCAAATTTTTCTTTTACAAAACTCAAAACTTCATTTTTTTTTGTGATACCCTGATTTGACTCTCCACCAACTACTTTTAATCGAATTCGAGGCACTGCACATTTTAAAATAGAATTTTTATCATAATATAGATCAATGGTGTATTCATCATAAATCGTATTGTCAATATAATTTAATATCATCATATTTTCAGAATCTAAATCACATGGCCTGATTTCTTTAAGATTTTCTGCTTTGTAAATTCCTTTACTATTACTTCCATTAATTGGTTTTAAAAATACAGGAAAATATAAATTATCTTTATTAAGTATTTTTGGTGTCTTAATTGCTATGGAATTGAAAAAATCATTTGTTTTAAACTTGTCATCTAATGTTGTAATAAGTTTACTGTCTGAAACAATTATATGAATACCGTGTTTTTTGAATTTGAGTTTTGCATCTGCAAGCAATAGTAATTCAGTATCAATAGTTGGCACTACAATTTTCACTTTATTATCTAAACATATTTTTAATAGGTCATCTACATAATTAGCCTCGCTGAAAAAACCAATTTTGAATGATTTATGTGCGAAATGTGATGTGGGTGAGCTTTCAAATGGATTTAGGTCAGTTGTAAACACTTCTGATTTTGTATCAAAATCTTTTGATGCTTTAATGAATGCCTTTAATAGAGAAACTCTTCTGCCTGCTGATGTAATTAATATATTTATCATACTATGTTATCTAATGTAAATGTAACTATTATATTTAAAGTTTAGCTCTCTTTGATAATAAATCTATAATCCTAATTAAGTAAAAGTAAGGTAACTGACTTTTTTTGCTGATTGGGTATTTAATTTTTAACGAATCTAAAGGTGGAAAAATAGCTTTTATATTTTCTCTGAATGAATCATAAAGAGATAGGTTAAATAAAATATAACCTATTCTGGAGAATTTTTTCTTTTTCTGATTGTATAATCCTGCTTTTGTAATGAAATAATGAATAGATTTTCTTCTATACCAAGAGGGTTTTAAGTTAACTAAAACTGTCTTAGGAATTGGTGTGTCTAGTAATTTTTTAGCAAAAAACAAAGAAAAATATACTGCAGTTTTTAATTCTAAATCGCATACTTTTTTTTCAAACTTAGCCCAATCAATTGACTGAAACCTTACAACTCTATCTACATCTGAATGCAGCCTAAATCCAGGCGCTCTAACATATGAATGCTTGGCCGTATGCAACGAAACCTGTAATAGATTATCTTCTGGAGAAAGAATTCTCACATCTGAGTTTTCTACTTCTATTGAACCATTCATTAATTCATCTCCATTAGGCTCATTATGCGGTTGAATCCACCTTCCTGCTATTGGCCTCCATTGTAATTCTAACCAAACTTTATGCCCATCCACAATTTTATAATACTCTGTCCCTCCTCCACGGAAAGCTTCCTCTAAATCTTCTTCTTCAAACTCAGACCTAAATTTAAAAGTGAAATCTAAATCGTTTAAAATAATTTCATGTGCTTTTCTAAAGTCTTTACTTCTTACTAATAAATCTAAATCTCCCATTGGTGAACATGCATTGTTCTTAAAAAGAGCTTTAGTAATTCCTGCATTTTTAAGAGCAACTATTTCTATTTTATTTTCCTTTAATTTACTTGCTACCTCTTCTAAAACAGTCATTAAAACTGTAATATAATGATCTGTATCTTGGTAAACTTTTCCCCAAAAAGAAGCATACTTTAAATCACTAGATTTTAGAATGTAAGCAATGTGGCTAGCAACTTCATCTACTTTTGCATGTTGGAAAAGAGATTTTTCTATAATTAAATTCCATAGTTTTTTTAATTGGCTAACCTTTTCATCTATATGCTTAGCAGATAATGCAAGATTCAATATTTCTTTATATTCTGTAGTCATTTTAGTTTAATCTAACACCTATTATATTAAGCATATTACTTATATGCTGCTCTTTTGTGAAATTCTCATCAAATAAATCTATTGAATATTTAGAATATACTTGAATATTAGTTCTATTTAAATAACTTAGTTTCTCTACTATATCTGATGGGGAATTTGGCTTTACATACTGGCCATTATGCCCATCAATCAACATCTCAGGAATCCCTCTATAATTTGTTGCAAAAATAGCACATCCATAAGCAATTGCTTCAATTATTGTTAGTGGCTGTGCTTCTACATTATAATAAGTAGGCAACAAAAATACATCAGCATTATGTAATAAATTATTTTTATTTTCCCCTTGTACTATACCGTGATAAGTGATATAATCTGTAAGCTTATTATCTTCTATAAAATTAAAAAATACTTGATGCGCTTTATTAATTGAATTATATGATTTATCTTGAGAAGGGTTCAACATAAAATCCCCAGCAAAATGGAAATGAAATTTTTGTATTATTTTCATTTCTTTCATTATTAGAGCAGCCTTAATAATATCTAAATATCCTTTGGACTCAATTAGATTTGATAAGTATAATATAGAAATCACCCCTTCTTTAGATTTATTTAAAACTTTAGGCCTTTCAATAGGTAATCCATTATTTACATATGCGAACTTATCGTCTTCTGAAATAAAATAGAAAGTCTTTCTTAGTCTTTTACTTAGTAGTATTATTGTAGAAGCTTTACTTAGGGTTTTAGATATAGTTTTTTGAAGTCTTTCTGAAGAAAGATCAAAAAATTGATCATAATTACCATTATGCGAATGCAAAATTATTCTCTTTCTAAATATGGAAGACAAATTAATAATCACATAATCTCTTATAAATCCTCTTTTATCGCTTGAAACTATATGATATATGGTTTCTGTTTTCTTAAAAAGAATTAAAAATAAAAGTCTAAAAATTACACATGTATAATCAAGTATTCTATATACATTACCTCTTTTACCTATTTTCTCTATAGTATTTATTACATAATAATCTTTAGATTCAATTTTATAGCCATCAACTAAGGTCTTAAATGCGATGGATTGTCCAGAAAACGGTGGCGGATAATTTCCAATAAAAATAATTTTCTCCATTAATTTATAAAGTGTTTAACATTGGTAATTGTAAATTGTTTACTTAAATTTCTAGCGTTCTTTTTCTTTTTTTCTAACTCTAGATCTGAAGTGTTAATTAAAAAATCTCTCATCATATAAACTGCATTTGGCTTTATGGATATTCCACAATCATTCTTTGATATCAATTGTTCTATTTCCGAACCTTTTTCTGATATAGCAATTATAGCAGAACCTGCAGCTAAAGAATAGAATGTTTTGCTTGGAACAGACAGTCCTTCTGCACCAGAGCTTAAAGTAACTATGGAAAAATCTGCTGATGCAAAAGAATAAGGTAATATATTAGAATCCTGGTAAGGAAGAAATGTAACATTTTTAAGTATGTTTTGTTTAACATAAGTCATTAAGTTTTTCTTATTAGCTCCATCTCCAACAAATATAAAATGGAAATTAGGATGTGTTTGATTTAACTCTTTTGCTACTTTCAATGGAGTCATCAAATCATGAGTTAACCCCATATTTCCTGAATATAAGATTATTTTTTTCGAGGATAGATTATTTTTTTTAATAAACCAATTATCATCTTTTTTAATAGGCTTAATCAGTGATGTATCAACCCATGGATAAATAATCTTAATTTTACTGGATTCAACATTTCTAGCAATCACTTCTTTCATTAACGAACCAATTGTAATTAATTGATCTGCATACTTATAAGAATTTTTATTCATTATATCCCAGTACTTGTAAATAAATGATGTTTTTTTTACATAACCAAAGTTTAATAAAGCATCAGGGTATATATCATATATTAAAACCTTGAATTTTATTTTTCTTTTAGAAAAAAAAATACTTCCTAAAAAAGGTAGAATGGGAGGATTTGTTACTATTAAAACTTCTTCTCCATGTTGTTTCTGTTTAAAGAAAAAATAAAAATATGTTTGCATAAAAAAAAGCAACCATGTTAAAATTCTTAAATAGCTTTTATTTCTTTTGTAAGTTGTTTTGTAAACTACTTTAACTTTATCATCTAATGGGGCGTAAGTAGGTTCAATAATACCTGTTACTAATATTACTTCATCATAAATTTCAGCATATTTGTTTGCTATATCAATAAATAAAGGTCCTGTAACTTGATTTAACAAAGTGATTTTTTTATTCATTTAAATAATCTTGTATTGACACACAAATTTCTTTTGTTTTTAATCCTGAAATATAAAAGTTCTCAGAATATTCTTCATTAACACTATAACGCAACTCTTCAATAAATAATAATATTATCATGTCATTGGTCACTACAACATCTAAAAAGGATGAAATTTTATTCCTAAAGACCTCAATAGATTCTTTTAATTGGATACCTGATCTCATACCCCCTATTAAAGTATAAATGTCATATAGATAATAACGTTTATTAGCTGATTCCCAATCTATAACTTTAAAATTATTTTCTTTTACTAATATATTAGCCATTTGAAAATCTCCATGACTCCAAGAAATAGGAATATTATCAATAGATAATTCTCTAAATAATAAATCAAATATTGCAATAATTTTATTTTTTGTTAAAACTGTTTTTTGTAAATAGTTACTACTAATTATAGTATTAATTTCACTGTTTATGAAAAGTTGATACTCTTTAGTAGTACAGATTTTCTTGGTTAAAAATAACAATTGTTCTAGATGAGAGTTAACTGCTTTTTTCTGCCAATAATCTATTTTTTTCTTGTCCGCTAGTCTATTTAGCGGTATTCCATTAAAATACTCTTCCTTAAGCCAATCTTGTCCTTTTTCATATATAACAGGTGCATATGATAAAAATTGATTTGTTCTTACGGTTATATCATTCTCTATATAATTGCGTCTTTCATTTTTCTTTAGTAACAAAAGACTAAAGCCTAAATCTTTAGAAAATAGTCTTAACCTATGATTTCCTCCTAGAATTAAATAATTTTGAAAAGAAGTATCCATTTTAATAATCTTGTGACTAAAAAACGATCTAAATGTTTTAGAAGTAGCTGTCCTTACATAAAAATATTGAGGAATTTTAGTCCAGAAATTTAGAGATGAAGAATACTCATTAATTAATGTTTTGAAAGATGATTTATCAAGATCTTCAGTTGCTATAAAATTTAAATATTTATTTACAACATAACGTCTACAGCTAAATTCATCTTTAGGAAAGTTATTACTTTTTAAAGTATCATATAAAATTTTATAGAAATTTTCTCTTTTTTCTAATAATGATATTCTCATTTATTTATTTCCTTCATAATTATTTTATTTACAGAATCTATGCTCTTTGATCCATCTACATGAACAATTGATGAATTATTTGAAATAAATTTAATATATTGATTTAATCGCTTTTTAAGCACATCAATAGAGTCAGGGAAGGGTTCATTTTTAAGTTTAGATCTTTTTATGGACTCTTCAATTGATATTGTTATAACAAAATGTTTTTTAGGTTTTAAAGCTATTATATTTAAAAGTTTCCAGATCAACCATTTATCAACTTTCTCCTGCGGAAAATTTAATCTAAAATCTATTGAGGTATCAAAAATGTAACGGTCACAAATTACTTTTACCCCTAAAAGTTCTTTAAATCTGATATATACTCCATAGAAATACATTAGGTCTAAAATAGATAAAAAAAGCCATGTTTTTCTTATTAAAGGGTTTGAAAATTGTTTATTACGATTAATGATTGCTGAATCATCACATTCTTCTAATTTTCTCTTTTTCTTTATAAATAAACTTTTTAGCAACATCATGCCTGGGGAATATCCGCCTCTACTCCAAAATATTATACTAGTTTTACCTGCTTTAGTATAAGTATCTGTCAATAAATTTATCTGCGTAGATTTACCAGCTCCGTCCAATCCTGAAAATACTATCATTTATTTTGATATATTTTATTAGTTTTATAATTTAGATGCATCATAGAGAATGTAAAGGCAATAAAGAACCAAAAAGAACTTGTAGTTATATTAGTATGAGATATTCCAAAAATTAAAAAACTAAAAATTGGAATGTAAATAAATTGTTCTGTTTTAGTTATTCTGAATTTTATGAATTTTTTAACTATGTGTTTAAAGAAAATTAATAAGCATATAAAACCGATGAAACCCCCTGCTCTAAGAACATATGTAATGTTGCTATGAACATCTTTAACGATTTCTAATGATTCACTATAAGGTGCGCTAAATCCGTACCCTATTGGGTTATCTGTTAAGTTATTTAATGTTTGAAAAAAAGACGTATATCTAATTCCATCATTATCATTAGATATATCAAACGAGCTAAATCTATGAAAAACTATTTCAAAAAAATCAGTATTCAAATTAATTATTATTAAAAGAAATAATGTTGTTAATGTTATTAATTTAAAAAGATTAGATTTTAGATTTATGATTAAAAAAAGAAGAAAAGTTAAAAAAATCGAAACACTGAGCGACCTAGAGTGGCATAAAATAGCAGCATAAATAATGATTAAAAATACTATAAAATTAAAAAATGATTTGACACTAAAATATTTTTTTTCATTACTTAAATATACTAATGGTAATAAAATCACTAAAGATAAATGATTGGCAAAATGTGTTCTACTATTAAAAGGACCTGTTAAATCATTAATCCAACCTAAAGTTTTATCAAAATTATTGAATTTAGAATTATTTAAGCCTGAAATGCTTATTAGGTCATGATAATCTAAGATGGAAATTATCACCATCAGGCTTGTTGAATAGAAAATGAGTTTGATGAAATTTGAAATTTGAAGCAGTGAGAGATTTAAACCTAAAATAATGAAAATTAACATAAAATAAGTAATAAAACTTAAAATCGTAAAAGAAGAATTAAGTTGGCCAGAAATTAGAGTTCCAAGTGTACAAAAAACAATAAATATAACTAGATATTTTATTTTATTATATAATCTTAAACCATGAGTAAAATTACCATTTAGTATGCCGATGATGATAATCAATATCATTATAAATGATGATATACCACGATTAGTTTCTATGTTAAATAAATTTAGTTCAATCCAACTTCCCCAAGGGTATAAAGCCAAAAATAATGAACACAGGGTACATAATATTTTATTATAATTTATCATTTAAAAACTGAGTTAATTAATTGAAATAATACTTACAAAATTAATACTAAAGATTAAACTAGATTTATTTTAAAAACTCCACTTACATGTAGAAGAACAACCCAAAAGTAGCAATAAATATAAAGCAATCAATTTCTTTAATTAGTTTTTGTGAGCCTGTAATTCTTAAAAGTTTTTTTAAAATATAAGTCCTAAACTTTGATTCTATTTTCATTGACTGAGATTTTTTACCACCTGAAAAGTATGATTTTTATTTTCATTAAACTCTCTGTAATAACTGGACATTTTTTTTAATACTGATTTAGAATATTTTTTTCTAATATTCTCATCGGAAATTAATTTAGAAATTTCATCCGCTAGCTCTTTCGGACTTTGGATATTTACCATCGAACAGTCATCGTAATTTTTAAAAGTATTGTAATATGCATTTATATTAGTTAAGACCATAGGCAATCCAAATGTCATAGCTTCATAAACAACTCTTGGAAAACCTTCATGATGCGATGGGAAAACAAAAATATCTGATGATTTTAACAAATCATTTAATTTGCGTTTATTAGATACAGCCCCTAATATAAATACACAATGTTCAAGTTTTTTTTTGATTATTTTCTCTTTTACACTATCAAACCATTCTTTTTCTCCACCACCAACTAAATTTAAATGAAACTTAATCTCATTTTTTTGTAACAATTCTGCTGCATCGATTAAATCATTAATACCTTTTTCATGAGATAATCTTCCTATAAAAAGCAAGGAGGGAATTCCAGTTATTACAGTTGATTTTTGATAATATAAATCTTTTTTTGAAGTATTCATCATTGGAACAACAGGCTCAACTACATTACTAAATTCTTGAGCTTTTTCTCTAACAAAATTCCCAGTTGTAATAACATATTTTGCTTTTTTTAATGCTATTTTGTACAAAAAATACTCTCGGTATTGAGTAAAATCTCCCCTTACATATAATCCAAATTCTTTTTTAAAGAGCAGTAAAAAAATCAGATAAATAGCACTAATATTTCCAGGCAGGAACACATAAAACTTCTTATACCTTAAAACGTTAAACAAAGCAATAAAAAAGATAAAGAAGTAATTAATAGGTTTTTTTAGTGTAGAGTTGTGACTATTAAATAAATTTTGCCTAATACAATCTACATGATGAGATTCTGCTAAATTCCATCCAAAAAATTCTTTCTCACTTTCACGTATAATAGCCGCAATCGACACATTATAATCATAATCTTCAAAATTCTTATAAAATTCTTTTTGTGACTTTAAAACATTATATGTGTCTCCTTTTTTGGTAACTTCTGAATTCGGTATAATAATAATTCTCTTTTTCATGTAGCTTATTGATTGTTATACCAAGATTGAAAAGAAATCAAATGCCACATTAATGCTCCTGAAACGTTCCCTCCATTATTATGAAGTTTATATAGTGATCTTACTTTATCAACATCAAATATTCCTTGCTTCCTTAAACTACTTTCATTTAGCAAATCTCCAGCCCAATCTCTATATTCGTTTTTCAACCAATCAGAAATTGGTACCATAAATCCTGCTTTAGGCCTTTCCATAATGGATTTTGGGACATATTGATATAAAATTTGTCTTAAGATCCACTTGGATTGTCCATCCTTTATTTTATAGTCCAAAGGCAATCCTGCTGCATACTCTATTAAGCGATGATCCAAAAACGGATTCCTTACTTCTAAACTATTCGCCATACTTGCTCTATCTATCTTCACTAAAATATCGTCTAAAACAAATGTTCTTAAATCTAAGTACATCATTTCTTCTTTAAACGAATCTAAATTCACTAATACATTTGGATCAGAAAAAAAAGATTTTGAAGCTTTTTTATTTATCAGTAAACTAGAAGGATTATTTATTTCAGATATTGACTCCAAATAAAACTGATATCTATCTTTTGCTTTTAAAATTTTACTAAGCCTCGTTATTTTTTTTCCGATCGAAGAAGAAAATGGTAAATTAGTCTTATCCAAAAGAGAGTCAACAGAGTTCGATATAAATCTAGGGTACTTTTGAATCTCTTCCCATCTCTTAGGGAAGAGATTATATCTATTGTATCCACCAAAAAGTTCATCGCCAGCATCACCAGAGAGACATACTGTCACCTTCTCTCTAGCCATTTTAGATACTAAGAAAGTTGGTATTTGTGAAGAGTCAGCAAAAGGTTCATCATAATGCTCTGACATACTTGGAATAATATTCATTGCATCTTTAGAATTTAAATAAAATTCTGTGTGATTTGTTCCAAGAATTTTTGCTACTTGTTTTGCGTATTGAGCTTCATTGAATTTGTCTTCATGAAATCCAATAGAAAACGTATTAACCTTAGATTCACTGTTTTTTTGCATCAATGCAACAATCAAAGAAGAATCATATCCTCCAGACAAAAATGCTCCTAGGGGTACATCTGAAATTGATCTTTTTTCTATTGCATCGGTAAGAATAGATTCAACATTTTTCAAATTATTTGATAAGCTAATATTAGGGCTCTTTCCTTTCTCGTATATATGTTTAATTGACCAATATTCTATTGGATCTTTCAGTTTTTTATTTGCGATATCCTCTTTGCAAATCTCCAAAAAAGTTGATGGTAATAATTTATTAACTCCTTCATATATTGAGTAAGGAGTTGGAACATATCCTGTTCTAAGATATATATCTAAGCTTTCTGTGTCAATAACTCCTTTCCAAGAAGGGTGTTGTTTTAATGATTTTAGTTCTGAACCAAAAACAAAATGATTATCTACAAACCCGTAATAAAGAGGTTTTTGTCCCATACGATCTCTGCCTAATGTAAGTTTCTCTTCCTTTTTATCCCATAGAGCAAATGCATACATCCCATTGCATTGTTCAAGGGTTTTCTTAACTCCCCATATAGAAAATGCATAAAGTACTACTTCAGTATCTGAATTTCCTTTCCATTCGATTTTTCCAAATTCACTCTCTATCTTACTTTTAATGTCTTTATAATTATATATTTCTCCGTTATAAATAAACACATACCTTCCACAATGCGATTTCATCGGTTGAGCACCTGCTTCAGAAAGATCAATAATTGAAAGTCGCACATGTCCCAAGCCTATATGCTTATTTTCATCATACCAGGAACCTTGAGCATCTGGACCTCTATGTATAATTGAAGAAGTCATTTTATTTAATGTCTCTTCGTATGATTCTTTTTTATTATTTGTTAGATTAATAAATCCAGTTATTCCACACATTCTATTTTATTTTCTTTTTCTTATTAAAGCATCGATCACCGTTAAATTTTCATCAAAATTTAATGTATGTGTAGCTCTCACATTCTTTTCCCAGTTTGGAAATATCTGATTAACAATAGCTTCTTCATAAATGTCCTCATTCAAAGTTACTATCTTATTTATGTTCATAGCCAGAGTTTTGAATTCTTTCTAACATTGCGTACTCCCAAGCAGAAACATACTCACCGTCGACTAATAAGCCTATTTTTAACTTTTCCATTATTTATTTAACACTTTAAATTAGAAATTATTTTCTGCTTATACTTAGGCTTTATATAATCAATCTTCTCTATTATTTTGCTCAAAAATTGTAGGTTTTCATTTCCAAAAAATGATTTATTAATTTTAAAAATTATAAACATAATAACTAAGTCTATTAATACATTATCTATGATTATTAGTATGGGTAAATTAATATTCTGACTAATAATTGGATATAAAAACCAATTTTTTAATGATAATAAGAATATTAATTTAAGTCCAGGAGTTAATGTTTTTAAAAAAGATATCCAATCCGTTTCCATAACTTTAATACTTAAAAAAATCATCATAATGGAGTGTATGCCACCTGAAACAACAATCATCCAACTTACAGCATTGATTCCGTATGGTAAAGCAATAATTATACATCCTATATTTACGCCTAAAAAAATAAATTTAACAATACTGGATTTATATAAAGCATTTTTTGCTCTGATTAAAGTATCTGAAAACCTTGAGAAGATTTGAAAGAAGATTAAAAATGATAATATTTGAAGGATTGAGCTAGCCTCAATCCATTTCTCACCAAGAATTACAAGAATTATTTCTTCAGATAAAAAATAGACATTAAGACTAATATAACCAATAAACAATACCATTATACTTATTAGTCTAAAGAAAACAAATTGCACTTGTGCTAAATTGGATTGAATCTTGGATAAAGTAGAAAACAGTACACCGTCTAATGTATTTCCAACATAGACACGAGGCATTATAGCTATAAACATAGATCTTTCATACAAACCTAAAACAGAAGTACTCATTGTTTTACCAATAATCAGTTTATCAATTTGATTAGACAATTGGTTAAATAATCTCAATAATGTAAGGCCAGCGCCAAAATTAAAAATTTCTTTAGCAGAATTAATGTCAAAAATTATTTTTAAAGAATGTGGTTTTAAAATGAAAGCAAAAACTACAGAAAGAATATTCATAAAAATATTAATACTTATTAGAGCCCAGATTTCGTAACCGTATAAAGCAAGTATAATTCCAAAAATATTTCCTAAAAAATTAGAAAAGAAAACTACAAAGAATAGTTTTTTAAATTCTAAATCTTTCATTATTAATGATTTTGAAACAACTCCTAAACTTAATATTATAATATTAAAACCAATTGCTAGCAATATAGAAGTGTCAAATTTATTTTCATAAAATGAAACTATTAAAGGTGATGTAAAAAAAATAATTGAGTAAATGAATATTCCTGCTAATAATGTAGAATAAAAGGCAATACTAATATGAGCTGGTTTATTCTCTTTTCTTTGAATTAGAGCTGCTCCAAATCCGAATTCTGTAAATATTTGTAGTAATGCTATCATAATACTCACAATTGCATATACTCCAAAAGCTTCTTTTGAAATGATTCGTGATTTTATCATTAAAAAAACAATTGTTGCTAATGCTTGACATGTTAGGGTTAATACCTGCCAATTTAAACTACTTACTGCTTTTTTTGCTAAGCTCATATAATATTAAAAAGAGCAGGCTCTTCTAAGCTAAATGTTTCTGGATTTCTTCTAACAAAAGCGCCATCATCTCTAATAAAATCCCAATTTCTAATAGGGATTTTCCAGCTTGAACCAAAGTGTAATTCTAAGACGGCTATATGGTCTTCAGGAACCTTAATAGTTGTATTCTCTAAATATTTAGGTATTCCTATTAATTCTTTACCCTCAACCCATGTTATATGATCATAGGCATAAGTATATTTAGCTGTATCTTTATTTTCGGATTTTCCTATGATAAAGTCATGAATTACTTTTCTGATTAATTTACTGAGGATGTTGGTTGATTTCCTGTTGACAAACTGTGGGCTATACCAAATATTCTCTATTTTGTTTTCAAAATAGACTTGAAAATCAATGACACGATTTTTATCTTTATGTTTTAATTTGAAAATATAAGTTACTGATTTATATGTCCATCTTTCCTTAAAAAAATATCCTATTCTTTCAAATTCGTGGAGCAAGCCTAAAACTTTTTTTCTTTCATTAGAAGGGATAGAAATATCTATATCTAAATCTCCTGGCAATAGTTTTCCTTCTCTAACAAGTCCTAATAATGTACCTGAATCAATCCAATAAAAAATATCATTCTTATTTAAGATCTCTGTTATTTCTAATAATTGTTTATCTAATTTCATTTTAAAAAATCATAAAATTCTAAATCAGATGGTTCATCAACTTCCATCCATCCATTTTTGATGTATACAGGCTTAAGAGGAGATAAATTATCTGCTATCATTTGAAGAAAACTTGTCATAAACATGTTTTTATAATCTTTACCATCGTATAACTTCTCTTTATCAAGGCCTTTATAATACGCTTTGAATTTTGGAAGCATAGATTGTTTTATTTTAATTAAACCAATATACTGACCTTCAATTTCATCATAAGAAGTAGGTTTTTTCCCTAATTCTTTGATCGTTCCATTTTCGCTTATTTTTAAGGTTTCTACATCTTCTAATGGGTTTTCCATACGAGCTGACCAATATTTTCTCCAATCTTTGTCAACAACTACAGAAATATCTGCCTCGCTTTTTAAAATACTTTGAAGTACATTGTCATTAAAAATAATGTCTCCATACGCAATTAATAAATCATCATTTTCCATTGCTTCTTCTGCACAGAATAATGTATGAACCATATTAGTTGAAGCATAATTTGGATTGAAATGCTTCGTTGTATTTTCGAAATTGATTTTGTTTTCTAAATAGCCTGTAGCAATATGAATATCCTCTACTCCATTTTTTCTTAATGTCTCAATTTGGTGTTGAATTAAAGGTTTCCCTTGTAATTCTACCATACATTTAGGTCTTGTATCTGTTAATGGTCTAAGTCTTGTTCCTTGTCCTGCAGCTAATATAATTACTTTCATTAATTTATTTATTAAAAAAATTTACAATTAATTCTTTATCTTCTTTTGTGTCTTGGCGTTCTGGATGCCATTGTATCCCTAATATTTTATATTTTTTATGATGAAAAGCTTCTATGACATTATCTTCAGTTGAAGCAATTATTTCAAAATCTTTGCTTAGGTTATTTTTTAAAATAGCCTGATTATGATAGGAGTTTGTCGATGTGTTATTAAGGGATTTATTTTTTGAAATTAATAAATGATATTTCTTTACATGGTCTTTTACATTATGATATATTGACCCTCCAAAATGAATATTTATGTAATGAAATCCTCTGCAAATACCTAGTAATGGGATGTTATTTTTGATGGCAATATTAACTAATTTATTTTCGGTTTCATCACGTTGTTCGTAAACACTTTCTAGCTCATCTTTTCCATTATAAAGCATAGGATTAACATTATTTCCTCCTGTTAATACAATTCCATCTACATTTAATTCTTCTATATTTTCTGTAACGTATTTACTATTGTTGGGAATAGGAATTACTATAAAGCCTAATTTTTCAAATAACTCTACATATTCAAAAGCTAATGAGTTTCGCATTTCAAAATAATTTGATGCTTCTGATACTCGCATAGATAAGGCTAGTTTTCTCATTATTGCAAAACTGTTATTTTCTTGTTTAAACAATCTAATCTTACTTTTTCAGCTATAATCAGTTTGTCAAAAATTGTATCTCCACATCCAATAGCAGCTGGTAAACCAAACTCTGCACATCTAATAGCCATATGTGAGGCAGCTCCTCCATATTTTGTAACCAAACCTTTTATTGAGTGGCTAAAAATCCAGTCAAATCCAGGATCTGCATTTTCTATTAATACTAATTTCCCTTCAATATCAACCTCTTCTTGCTTATCTAATACAACAATTTCAGTATCTAGTACTAGCTGAGTGACAAAGTTTGGCTCTGATTCTTCTTGAAAAAAGAAATCGACATCATTAGCAGAAGTTATTAATGCCGGTAACTTTAGACTAGAAGTAATTAGGTGTTTCTTTTTATTATTCTCTATTTCATTAAACAATTCATTCACTACTTGAGAAGAAATAGATCCATCTGTTGTCTTTATAATAGTATTGTAATTTAGGAAAGCAAGGTTCTCTCTATTAATTCCATAATTACTTCCGAAATCAACAATCAATTCTAATGCTTTACTTAAACTTTTCGAGAATTCAAATTTAGCTTTTTCTCGAGCTTCAGTAGCTCTCTTCGCAAAATCTAATAGAGTATCTGCATCAAAATTCAGCTTATGTTTTTTAATTTCTTTGTTAATTTTATCGATTGTAGTTTTACTAAAACTTATCGATTCATCTTTATGATAAGGTATTGGCTTACCTAATTTTAAATAATTTCCAAAGTTTTCAGCATAAATTTTAGAATTTACATCATAGGTCCCTGGGCGTAAGTGTCCGTATTTTTCTAAAAATTCTTCTTTATTAATTTTCTCATTGGTAAGTTGACTTAAATCTTTTACAAAGTCTTTTGCAACTGTATTAACCGATTTAAAGAAATTTTCATATTCTTCTTTAGAAATAACACCAACTCTCATTAATGATTTTAAAAGAATAGAACCAAAGAATCCGAAACGAGCCATAATTGAAAATGAATATGTTCCATATTCTATACAGTCTTCAATTAGTTTAACAATTTTATCTTGCACCGGAATGTTAGAACTTAATAAAACCTCTCTCTTACTTGTCAAAGAAAAAGTCTTGTTAATTTCGTCTTCAATTTTTATAGTTGACTCATTAACAATGCCTGAAGTTAAACTTCTAAATGCTAATTTTATTTCTTCTATTTCTTCTTCTTTAAAATCTGCTAGTAAGAGTTCGTTCATTTTACTATCAAAAGTAAAATCGTAACTAGTAATACACACATCAAACTCTACTTTGTCGTGTAAATGTGGATTAGCTATTAATTTATTGATATAAAAATTAACAAGCTTATGAGCTGTTTTTTCTGATATGGTTTTTGGTGTAAATGAGTTAAAGCTCATTCGAACATCTACATATGGTTTACCACTAAAAGAGAAAATTCCTGGATGATGTTTTATTTTTCTATATCCAATCTCATCTCTACTCATTGGCCAAATTTTATCTGTAATTATCTTTTTATATAAATCAAATGCTAATGGGTGTGGATTAATTCCTATTATCTCAGCTGGATTCCAATCTGGCATAACACCATATATAGTTCTGTCTCCAGCTAATTTTGGAGATTTGATTTGTTGCTGTCTAATAAATCGTTTAATGTTTTCTAACTCAGCTTTAACATCAGTATTAAATACCTTAAGTGAGTTCTTGTGAGCAGCGATAGGCCTAACTTGTAGTATGTATACTTTTTCATTTGCTATTGCAAATTCGATATCTAATGAATCGTGACCTGTGATGTTTTCTATTTCTCTAGCAGCTCTTATAATTTTTATTAGATCAACATCCTCAGGAAGTGTTATTGCATTTTTAGAAAATATAAATGTTTTCTCACTATCAGTATTTACTCCAGAAGTAATTGTATCAGTTTTCCCACTAACATCATAGTTAATAATATAATAAGGGGCACTAGTTTCCAAATCCTTTGTAAATAGTACTCCACTCATTTTTACATCTTCTAATTGAGGTTGAATCAATACTTGATTATTAGCATCTTGATCTTGATTTCCTTTGAGATAACTATTAACTACTTTTGTTATTGCATTAATAATATCTTCTTTAGAATGTGTGTTTACATTTAAAATACTTTCATAGTTACCCGCCATAGAGCTATTATGTGTATCTTCGTTTAATGCAGAACTTCTAACTATTAAATTTGGCGCAGAAAAATAGGATTGAACATTATTGATTACAATATCTATATCTCTTTCAATTTCTTTGATGGTACATTTTACTTGTGGTAAAACTTTAGAATAAGTTAACTTATTCTCTAACATTAATAATGTATCTGCTTTTGTTCCGAATTTAAATTGAACTAAATCTGCTGGAGAATCCATCTCTGCCCATTCTCCTTTAATATCTATAAATTCACAAGAATATTTATTTGCTAGTAAAGTGATTAAGTCAGTAATAGAAGAAGAATTGACATCGAAATTGTTATTAATAATTCTCTCCATTTTTTTAACAATAGATCTGTTAAAATAAAAAACTCCTACAGATTCTCCTAGAATAATTTCATCACCACGTACACCTCCTTTTGCTAATCTTATTTTGTTTGTACTTGCAGACTGAAACACTTTTTCAGCTTCAGGCAAGAATTCATCTCCTCTCCCTTCGTATCTATTTTCCCATCTAGAGTCTATTGTGATAGCTAAATTAGAATTTACGTCAGATAGTCTTTCTAAAGTATGTTTTTTATAAACTACATCAGTATAGCTTAATATTAAATCTTCGTTATAAATTGTTTTGCTTGCATAAAATGAGGCTAAACTTTTAGTGCTTTTCCAATTCTTACTATAAAAAAATTTTAATTCAGGATATTGTTCTAAAAGCTTTAGTATGCCAAAACCTCCAATGACATATACATCATGCCCACCTGATTCATATACATTTTCAAGTAAAACATCAAATATCAGTTTGTTCTCATTATATGGTGATAAACAAACTGGAGTGCTATTATTTATTTGTCCGGTGGACTTTCCTGCAGCTAAGAATATATATTTCAAGATATTTGATTAAAGGGATTTATCTACTTTCTCTAAATTATAAAAATTCTTGACATCATAAACCACAGATTTTGATTTTGATATTTTGTTTACATCTAAATTCAAGAATTCATTATGAGATACTGTTAAAACTATTGTATCAAATTTTTTAGTAGGTACTATTTTAGTTGATATCAGTCCATATTCATGGTATACTTCTTCCTCATTAGCCCATGGATCATAAATAGTAATATTTGAACCATATTCTTTTAAAGCAGCAATTACATCCACTACTTTTGTATTTCTAACATCAGGACAGTTTTCTTTAAAAGTAATACCCAATATTAAAATTTTAGCACCTTTAATTTTAATATCTTTGTGAATCATGGTTTTAATTACTTCAGACGCCACATATTCCCCCATACTATCATTTAAGCGTCTTCCTGCTAAAATAATTTCTGGATTATAACCATATTCTTGGGCTTTCTGTGCTAAATAATAAGGGTCTACTCCGATACAGTGCCCTCCAACCAAACCTGGCCTAAAAGGCAAGAAATTCCATTTTGTTCCGGCAGCCTCTAAAACATCAAGTGTATTAATATCCATTAAATTGAATATTTTAGCCAACTCATTTACAAATGCGATATTAATATCTCTTTGTGAGTTTTCTATTACTTTTGAAGCTTCCGCTACTTTTATAGTGGGGGCTAAATGTGTTCCTGCTGTAATGACAGATCTGTACAAGTTATCTACTTTTAACCCTATTTCTTGTGTTGAACCTGAAGTAACTTTTAAAATTTTATCAACTGTATGTTCTTTATCCCCCGGATTAATCCTCTCTGGTGAATAACCCGAGTAGAAATCTACATTAAACTTCAATCCTGATACTTTCTCTAAAACAGGAATACATTCTTCTTCAGTAGCTCCAGGATACACTGTGGATTCATATATTACAATATCTCCCTTTTTCAAAACAGCACCAACAGTCTCACTAGCTTTTATAAGTGGAGTTAAAATAGGTCTTTTATTTTTATCAACTGGAGTTGGAACTGTGATAATATAATAATTACAATCTTTAATTTTCTCTAGTTGATTTGTGCAATATAAGCCATTAGAATCTGACACTTCATCTACTAAAACAGATTTTAACGTTTCTTTATCAACCTCTAAAGTTGAATCAAAACCTGACATTAAATCTGATATTCTTCCAGAGTTAATATCAAAACCAACAACCGAATATTTTGTTGCGAACAATCTTGCTAAAGGTAAGCCAACATATCCTAACCCGATAATACCTATTTTATCTTTTTTCATTTTATAAATTTTTCCAATACCAATTAACAGCTTCTTTTAAGCCCCTTTGTAAAGAAAACTGTGGGTTATAATTCAATAGTTCTTTTGCCTTGTCAACACTAGCATGAGAATGTGGAATATCTCCTGCTCTATTAGGACCATAAACAACCTCTACATTTGAAACATTAGAATCAAATTCAGATAAGTAATCTTTTAAATATGTCATTAAATCATTCAGCGTATTTCTATCTCCATAAGCAACATTGTATACTGTATTAATTGCTTTTTCATTTTTTGTTACTAAACTTAACAAATTTGCTTGTATTACATTATCTATGTAAGTAAAATCTCTTGAGTAATTTCCATCACCATTGATAACAGGTGATTCTCCTTTCATTAATTGACTTACAAATTTTGGAATCACTGCTGCATAGGCACCGTTTGGATCTTGTTTTCTACCAAAAACATTAAAGTATCTAAGTCCAATCGTTTCAAGACCATATGTTGTTGAAAAAATGTCAGCATACAATTCGTTTACATATTTAGTAATGGCATATGGTGATAATGGTTTTCCGATTATATTTTCAACTTTTGGCATTGATTCTGAATCTCCATAAGTAGAGGAACTTGCTGCATAAACAAATCTTTTCACCCCATTATCTCTAGCTGCTACCAACATGTTTAAAAACCCATTCACATTTACATCATTGGATGTAATTGGATCTTTAATAGATCTTGGAACTGACCCTAAAGCTGCTTGATGTAAAACATAATCAACATCCTTGCTTGCTTTTAGACAATCGTCAAGCTTTCTAATGTCTCCTTCAATAAGAGTAAAATCGGTATTATTTAATAACAACGTTATATTCTCTCTTTTACCAGTAGAGAAGTTGTCTAAACAAGAAACTTGATTTCCTAATCTAATAAGCTCTTCACATAAGTTTGATCCAATAAAACCTGCACCTCCAGTTACTAGAATTTTTTTATTTGTTAATTTTATATTCATTATATCTGTCTAATTTCACGATTATCATCGAAAATCTATGTGGAAAATATTAATTCAACTGTTTGAATAATAAATTATTACTCAGACTGTTTAAAAATTTCATGTCCTACTTTTAGCAAAGTAACATCTTTTTTCATTAGCGATACATCACCTTCCATCATGTCTTTTACTAAGGATGTTAAGTCATATTCTGGCACCCAACCTAATTTGTTTTTCGCCTTTGAAGGGTCTCCAATTAATAAATCAACTTCTGTTGGTCGAAAATAAGAGGGGTCAACCGATAAAACTTCTTTACCTATTTTGACTTGAAAATCATTATTATTACATGCTGTAACATACGCCTTTTCATTGACTCCTTTTCCTTTAAATTCTAATTCAATTCCAACTTCTCCAAAAGCCAAACGTACAAAATCCCTCACTGTTGTAGTTACACCCGTTGCAATCACCCAATCTTCAGCCTTGTCAGCTTGTAAAATCATCCACATCATTCTAACATAATCTTTGGCATGTCCCCAATCACGTTTAGCTTCTAAATTCCCTAGATAGAATTTATCTTTTAAACCTAAGGCTATTTTTGATACCGCACGGGTAATTTTTCTGGTTACAAAAGTTTCCCCTCTTCTTGGTGATTCATGATTAAACAAAATACCATTACACGCAAACATATTATAGGCTTCACGATAGTTTTTAGTAATCCAGAAACCGTAAATTTTAGCGACTCCGTATGGAGAACGGGGGTAAAAAGGAGAGAATTCATCATAAAAACCTTTTTCATTTTTATTCTCAGGCATGCCTCCATACAATTCAGAAGTTGAAGCTTGGTAAATTCTTGTTTTCTTTTCTAAATCTAAAATTCTTACGGCCTCTAATATTCGTAAAGTTCCTAATCCGTCAATATTTCCTACATATTCTGGTGTATCAAAAGAAACGGCAACATGAGACATGGCTCCTAAATTATAAATCTCATCCGGTTGTGTTTCTTGGATAATACGCGTCAAATTCATTGCATCTGATAAATCTCCATAATGCAATTTAAATCTTAGATTAGGGTGGTGTGGATCTTGATATAAATGATCGATACGGTCTGTGTTTAATGAAGAAGCCCTTCTTTTTATTCCGTGCACCATGTACCCTTTTTCTAACAACAGTTCAGCTAAATAAGACCCATCTTGGCCTGTAATTCCTGTAATTAACGCTACTTTCATGTTATTTATTTTTATTAAACTATCACGTGATAGTTTACATTTTAACTTCTTTTATATTTTCTATATTCTCTAAAAACCAAGAATATGTTTTTTCAATTCCTGCTTTTAATTCGGTGCTATATTGCCAGCCTAATGCTGCCATTTTAGATACATCCATTAGTTTCCTTGGTGTTCCATCTGGCTTTTCAGTATCCCAAATAATTTCACCTTGATGTCCTGTTACTTGTTGTATGGTTTCTGCTAGCTCTTTTATAGTAATGTCTTTACCTGATCCTACATTGTATAAATATTCTGGTAATTTATTTTCTAATGCATAAACTACTGCTTCTGCCATATCATCCACAAACAAAAATTCTCGCATTGGTGTTCCGCTTCCCCATAATTTTACAGCAGTATTGTTTTCTTTTGCTTCATGAAACTTGCGCAGCATTGCAGGCAATACATGAGAGGTTTCTAAATCAAAATTATCAAAATACCCATACAAGTTTGTAGGCATTAAACTTACATAATCTTTGTTAAATTGTTTCCTAATCGCTTGACAGGTTTTTACACCTGTTATTTTTGCAAGGGCATACCATTCATTTGTAGGTTCTAAAGAATTAGTAAGTAGATACTCTTCTTTTAATGGCTGCGGTGCAAACTTGGGGTAAATACAAGAACTGCCCAGAAAAATAAATTTTTTTATTCCTGCATTTAATGCGCCATCAATTAAGTTATTTTGAATTTGCATGTTCTCCATTAAAAATTGGTATGGATAATCGTTATTAGCGAGTATTCCACCAACTTTTGCAGCTGCATCAATAACCACTACTGGTTTTTCAGTTGCATAAAAATTTGTAACTGCCTTTTGATTTCTTAAATCTAGTTCACTACTTTTTTTACCTAATAAATTTGTATATCCTTTCTGCTTTAAAGCTCTCCAAACAGCTGAACCAACCATGCCTCTATGTCCTGCAATATATATTTTAGTTTTCTTATTCATTATCTCTTATCTATTAAAATCATCTTGTACCCTAATAATATCATCCTCATTAGATGGAATTTCATCTCTATGCTGCCAAATTTCGGCTACTACCCCATAATCAGCCAGTCCAACTAAACGGTGCCTTTCACCTTGTCTTAATCTGATTTGATCACCCGGCATATATATTTTTAGCTCATTTTCTATATCGGTATCACTTTGCACAACACCCACTTGACCTTTATATACTTGCCAAATTTCTGCACGTCTGTTATGATATTGCCATGATAATCTGGTATTTGATTTTACAATCAAGATTTTAGGGCTCAATTTATTTTCAATTTTTAAGCTATCTACATGAATTCCATCGAAAAATTTATTGGAAAAATCTTGTGCCTGATTTTCATCAATACAAAAATAAGCCCCCCAAGGTTTCTCAAGATTTGAGTCTACAATTTGAAATCCCAAATTAGTTAATTCATCTTCAATATTTTTATAAAATGTACTACTCATAGATTATTTAACACTATTCTTAAGCTCTAATTCAAAGACTAGGGCCGGTAGTCTGGCTTATTTTTATTCTTTTTTTTATTCAAAAACCTTCCTTTTTCTCACAGCTCCGCCCTTACTACCCACAGTAATAATTTTTACTACAAAAAAAATCAATTGATTAACTCAATTGAAATGATACAGTAGCTCCAAGTAACTCTAATTGGGCAATACAACGCTTGCCTTTAACAGAAATTACCTCCGCTTCTTGATCCAGTAAAGGTATTTTTACCTTACTCCCCACTAGATGTTCTTTTTTATCTAACAACTGATAAGTGTTTTCTATATAGTGTTTCATTGCTAAAACCTCGTCATTCTTGACTCTAGCTCGCTCACCATGCACAAACAAATATCTTCTCACTCCAGGTACTTCAAATACTTTATTTACTTCTTTTTCCTGTAAACACACCAACACCATTGAAGGCAACAAACAGACGGTCACCTTTGTCTTGCGATCAGACCATTTTCTAACTTCAATTTTAGTCGGAGTATAAGCCTCTATCCCTAAATCGGTTAAGCGTTCCAATACCTTTAACTCCTGCCTAGGCTTTGTGTATAATACAAACCAATTTTTTGAAATTTTATCTACCATTTAAATAATTTCATGTTTTACAAACATAAAGTAAAAAAACGACAATCTCGTACGTAAAACCCTTAGTGCACTAAAACTACAGGTAAACTTACACTAAAATCTGTAAAACAGATAGTTAAATGTAATAATTGCTATATTTAGTGATTTTTTCAATATTTCAAGAAAAAAAAATGGTCTGAGGGATTACAATTTAATTTAATTATTTGGTGTATTTTTATCGTTATTCAGAGTATCAAAATAATTATGAAAGAAAATAAAAATATAGTGTTCTATGATGGAGTTTGTAGCTTCTGTAATGGATTAGTTGTTTTTTTATTAAAACATGAAAGGAACAATAATATGTCATATTGCTCATTACAATCTGAATTTGCTAAATCTTTTCTAAAAGATTTTAATGTCCCCATGAACATAGAGACGGTTTACTACTTCTCAGAAGGAAAATTACATAAAAGATCAGAGGCAATAAAAAAGATTACACGAAATCTGAAATCTCCTTTTTTGATCATTTCTTATTTTTTAACAATCACACCTGAATTTTTAAGAGAATACTTTTACAAATTTTTTGCTAAAAATAGATACAAATGGTTTGGGAAGAAGGATGACTGCAAGATACCATCACCAAAAAACAAGGAAAGGTTTTTAGATATTGATGAGCACCTTTAGTTGATATAAAAGCCAAGTATTTGCTTGGCTTTTTCTATTAATATTTTATTGCTTAACTATTTTCTTAGAAACTACATTTTTCCCAGAAATAACCTTTACAAAATATACTCCTGATGGATACTCTGAAAAATTAAACTGAGAAGTTTTACTAAATCTCTCTTTACTCAAGACTTTTCCATTTATATCAGAAACCACAAACTCAGAATTATTAATTGAAGTAGAAATTGTAATAGTTTCCAAAGTTGGGTTTGGGTAAACATCAACTGAAATATTTGGAAGAATATGTGCTGAAGTTGCTGGATTTTCAGTTAAAAAAGTTACATATTCAACATTATTGCTTAACGAGTCCATCTCTAATTCAGCAAGCATAAATTTAACTGAAGGGTCATTTGACCACCACTGGTAACGGTTAGCAATTTCTGTTTCAGAAGGGAAAAGTTGAGCTGGAACTGAATACCATCCACCACCTATAACACCAGAACAATAAGCATAAAAATCAGTTGTAGTAGTTTCTTCTACTTTTAACCTCAATGCATCAAAAGTTCCTAAAGGAATTGTAACATTTCCCCAAGCATCTACATTAAATTCACTTGTAATAACAGCAGTAATTTTTAATGAATCCACTTGATTATAAGCAAAATTTCCACTAATAAATGGAGCAAGAGAATCTGGAATAAACATATTTGCAAATACTGAATCCATAACTGTATTTGGACCACTTTGTTGGCTTAAGCCATAAACTAAGGGAAGTGGAATCATTAACATATTTAATGGAATGTCACCATATCCAACCATTTCTAAACCAGTTGAAATTTTATCTAAATACATTAATTCATTATCTATTTCAACACACATATTTGCGTCAGGATGAATATTTTCATAAGGAGTTCCAACTGGAGAAATCACTTCAATTATATCAACTTCCATATCCTGTAATGAAGAAAAGTCCCAAGTTTGGTTAGGTCCAGAGTTACCAATAGTAATTGAGTTAGAAGGCAAAGAGTCTACAGCCTGATAAACAATATCCCCAACTGAGATAATATCAGAATCAGTTACTGTAATCTGAGCTAAAGCATTTACACTAATAAATGCTAGAGCAATTGTAAATAGTTGTGTTTTCATAAATTTAATTTTTGTCAAAGTTAAGACAATTAAATGAAATCAGAAAACTGATGTTACATATCTTATGCGCTCGTCATCTAACCTCATGATAAGCAGCAGTATAAGCTTGATGTGAAAATCCACAAGATGATAAAGAAAATAAAGCTAATAAGAAATATTTGAAGTATTTGTTCCCTTTTCATAATTATAATTTTTAAGTTGATAATAAAAACGAAATGAAGATGAAAAAAGTTGCATAAAAAAAAGAAGCCCGAGCAATGCTCGGGCTTCTTCATATTTAAAAATTAACTACTTCTTATTGAAGGATTAATTTTTTGTTAACTACACCATTATTTGTTGTAATTTCTAAGAAGTAAACTCCTTTAGTGTAAGTCTCTAAATCAATTGATTTAGTGTACTCACCAACAAATTGTTGTAAGTTTTCAGTGTAAACAACTTCACCAACTACATTGATTACTCTAACTTCAAGATCTTGTACATCTTCAGATGTGAAAGTCACATTGAATAAGTCTCTTGATGGGT